>Ga0255758_10001683_pt1 | contig 21935 bp, 16 predicted proteins | sample 011ome_24_FD_179958 | JGI IMG/M metagenome (GOLD analysis project Ga0255758, IMG submission 179958) | Coastal salt marsh microbial communities from the Groves Creek Marsh, Skidaway Island, Georgia - 011513CT metaG (version 2) | ecosystem: Environmental > Aquatic > Marine > Intertidal zone >...
AATCGATGTTGGCTTTGCCATGGGCCTCAAGCACTACCAGTTTGTCGATCGTACCGGCGACACCTTTCGTTGGCGTGCTGAAAATGTGTCAACCAATGAGGTGGGGGAGGTACTGAATTCCCACCCGCAGATCAATATGGCGAATGTCTATGGCGTAGAAGTACCCGGCACCGAGGGCAGAGCGGGGATGGTCGCCTTTACCCTTGATGCTGATGCCGACTTTGACTTGGACGGTTTTCGCGCGCTGGTGGATACCCAGTTGCCCGACTATGCTCGGCCAGTGTTCGTGCGTCTGCAGCAGGAGACTGAAACCACCGTGACCTTTAAGCTGCTGAAGGGGAAGCTGCGCGAGCAAGCCTATCACCTGGACAAGCTGGGTAAAGACCGCGTGTATGTGCGCCACCCTCGCAGCGGTGCATATCGGGTCCTGGATGCTGAGTTTTATCAGAAAATTCTGGCGGCTGAGGCGGGTTACTAGGAGGAGAGGCTCAGCCTGGTCCCGCATGCAACAGACAGACACCGACTAGCCGTCTTCATAATTAATGGCCAATAGACACCCGACATGCTTGAACCAGAGAATAATCCCACCGCCTCCTACTTCGTTGACCCGCCGCACCTGCTCCGTTTTTTCCTGTCAAAGCGATTTAGCCGATTTGCAAACGCTCAATGGAGAGCGAAGAAGCGAGTAGCAGAAGAGAAGAAACGCAAGGCCGGGGGGCGACCTCACGTAGTGGAGTATTTCCACCAGGTGGACGATCCCTATTCGCACCTGATGGCGCAGGTAGTTGCGCAGTTTGCCGAACGTTATGACATAGAGGTTGTGCCGCATCTTATCCGCGCAACCGGCGGCCGCAGTCAGCCTGAGGATGAAAAGCTGGCGGTTTGGGCTCGCCGTGACTGCGGATTGATTGCGCAGCACTATGGTTTGAGCTTTCCCGATGATGCTGGCGTGGTGCCTGAGCCTGAATTGCAGCAGGCGGCTAATCGAGCGCTGACGAAACTTGGGGCGAACAAATTTCTAAATCAGGTTGAAGGCATTAGCACCAGCTTATGGTCAGGTGGGCCTATCGATTGGGGTGACGTGACTGCGCAAGAAGCTGAAGCGGCTCTGGAGGTAGGGTCTGCGCGCCTGGCAGATTTAGATCACTATTCAGGCGCAATGCTTTACTACGCTGGCGAGTGGTACTGGGGCGTTGACCGGCTGTTTCATCTGGAGGAGCGCTTGCGCGAATTGGGTGTCTGTAGAGATCCGGGTCAGCCCTATATTGCACCCCGGCCTGAACTTGACGTTAGGTGGACTGATGCCAGCGGGCTGGACTTACATTTTTTTCCCTCTCTGAACAGCCCCTACTCCGCAATCATTTACGACAACACCATCGAGCTCAGTCGGGCCTGTAAGATAAATTTTCACCACAAACCTGTTCTGCCGATGGTAATGCGGGGGGTCCCTGCCACGCCCGCGAAAGCAAACTACATTTTCTTTGATGTGAAGCGCGAGAGTGAATTTTTGGGTGTGCCTTTTGGAAACGCGGTAATAACGATCGGCGAGCCTACCCGGCAGTCCTACTCACTAATGCCCTGGGCCAAGTCGCTCGGTAAAGATACAGAGCTGCTAAGTGTCTTGATGCGCTATGCCTTCGCAGAAGGCAAGGGATTACACAAAACGAAGAATATCAAACGAGCGGTAGAAGAGGTGGGGCTGGATTGGTCTGAGGCTCTGAAGCACCTTGGTGGTGAAGATTGGAAGCCGTTCATAGAAAAACACCAGGATGAAATGGTGGAGGGCATGGGGCTGTGGGGGGTGCCTTCCTATCGCCTTTGTGGTCCCGAGGGTGAGCCTGACCTGGAAGTTTGGGGGCAGGACCGCTTGTGGCTGGTGGCGGCAGAAATTCGACGTCGTGCCTCGCTTTAGTATAGCTCCAAGCTGCGCCCTTTTATTACAACGGATTGATGATGACTGATTTGAGACTCGTAGGCAGCTCGGTATCCCCGTATACGCGTAAAGTGCGCGCGCTTTTACGTTATCGGCGCATTCCTTATCAATTCGTCAGGGCAGGGGGGCGAGAGTCAGAAGCACTTCCGCCTGCACCGCTGCCACTGATTCCCTATGTCATATTGCCAGATCATAACGGTGAGTTGACCGAGGCAATGGCCGATACAACGCCTATTATCAATCGCCTCGAGGACGACTACCCGGAGCGCGCTGTGCGGCCAATGGATCCGGCACTGGCCGTGATCGATGCGTTGCTGGAGGAGTTCGGTGATGAGTGGCTGGCCAAATGCATGTTTCATTTTCGTTGGTCAAAGCCAGCGGACACACAGACCTCGTCGTCCTATCTGGCTTATGCCATGAATATGACAAGCACACCAGAGCAGGGAGAGGCGTTTGCCAGAATGTTTGCCGAGCGGCAGATTTCCCGGATTGGTGTGGTGGGCTCAAATGAAACAACCGGCCCTCTTATCGAAGAAAGCTGGGAACGCTATCTGGACGTGTTTGATCGTCACCTCCAGAACCAGCCGTTTCTTTTAGGAAGTCGTCCCGGTGCCGGCGATTATGGCTGCTTCGGCCAGATGACCATGCTGGTGTTGACTGACCCCACACCCCAGGCGGTTTCACGTCGTATCTCACCTCGTGCTTTTGCATGGACAGAAGCCATGGAAGACCATTCTGGATTGGAGGTCGATGACGCTGATTGGATTGACCTGGATGCGCCACCAGAGACACTCAACAACTTGCTGTGTGAAGTGGGCCGATTGTTTGTGCCATTCATGCTGGAAAACGCGAAGGCAGTGGCAAGCGGCGACAAAATGCTCGAATGTGAGCTGGACGGAAGGCCCTGGGTGCAAGAGGCCTTCGTCTACCAGGCCAAATGCCTAACCTGGCTGAAGCAGCGCTACGATAATCTTGGTGAGATCGACAAGGCGCGTCTCGATAATGTCTTGTCTGGGACCGGCTGTGAGGCGCTGTTTGCAAAATAAGACGCATCGTTGACGTGGTCGCGGCCAACGCCGATTGTCCGAAGATGATACACGGAAGAGCGACACGTCGAATACACTGGGCAACATAACGCTAACACCTGTGTATCGGAGATTCTCCCATGAAGTCCAAGCATCGCTACAACCATCGAAACACCTCCCTCGCATCGGCCGTCGCAATAGCGCTACTTGGCAGTAGCGGGCTTGCCCAGGCTCAGGAAGCAATGCTGGAAGAGATTATTGTTACCGCCCAGAAACGCTCCGAGTCAATTCAGGATATTCCATCCACCGTGAACGTGATTGATGGGGATGCCCTCAAGGAATTCAATGTCCAGAACTTTACCGACCTCGGCGCACTGACCGCTGGCCTGGAGATCAACAGCTTTAATGGTCGCAACGGTCGCATGAGTTTGCGCGGTCTTGATTTCAATCCGAATTCTGCCGCGGAAGCGACCGTTACCGCCTACTGGAATGAAGCGATCGTCGATTCCAATGCCCTGTTTCAGCAAATGTTCGACATTCAGCGTGTCGAGGTACTGCGTGGCCCCCAGGGTACCCTGGCCGGCCGTACCTCGCCTGCCGGTGCGATCAATATCCATACCGCACGTCCAAACCTGGATGAGATAGAAGGCTATATACGCGGCGCGATTGCCGACAACGATGGCTTGAACACCCAGGTGGCGGCGAGTTTTCCGCTCATACCTGGCAAATTGGGTCTGCGCGTAGCGGGCATCTACGACGAGAGTGAGCTGGATCAGATTGAGAATGACCTGACCGGTGAGATCACTTCAGATGAAACGAGCGGTGGTCGTGTAAGCCTCAGCTGGTTGCCAACGGATACTCTCAGCATTGACCTCGCCATCCAGTACCTGGATCGCGATTTCGATGACGTCATTGCACTCGAGGGGGTGCCCAGCGGCGACCCTCGACTCGATCCGGAAGGTGATTTGCGTCCACTGGATGCTTACGACCGGCGCGGTGCTGTGGTTGGCTTCGGCGATCTGGAAAACAATACGAACGCCGACTTTCTCAACAGCTCGCTGGTAATTAACTGGGAGCTGGAATCACATACCTTCACTTCGGTGACCGGCTACCACGATACCGATTCTGTCTTTGAGTATGACAATGCCCCGGGAAACGCCAATCCTGATAATGTTCGACGCATCGTGGCGACCGACGAGCGGGAGGACTTCTCCCAGGAGTTGCGATTTGCCAGTGATGGCAATGAAACCTGGGATTACATGGTGGGTGTCTATTACGAAAATTCGGAAATTTCGTTTACCCAGGAGCAGTATCTGCCCCCAATCGCTCCCATAGCCCCCGCCAGTTTGCTGCTCGATTTTCCGGCTGATGTAGACCGCTGGGGGTTATTCACCCACAACCAGTTCTACCTTAGCGATGCGTGGACACTGCAAGTGGGCCTGCGCTACCAGGATGTTGAAGTGGAGCGGGATCTGGCGGTCTACGCCGGCAGCGAAGGATTGGCCTTTCTACCGCCAGGTGAGCTGTTTCAGCAGGTACTGAGTGAGGACAACAAGCTGTACGAGGATGACGCGGTTACCGGGCAGGTGAACCTGCAGTATGCACTGGGAGATGATGTCAATCTATATGGGTTGGTGGCCACGGGTTGGCGGCCGGGAGGCGTCACGGTGACCTCCGCTCTGCTGCCGGAGGAAGTGCTGCTGTTCGACCCTGAGGACAGTATCTCCTATGAACTGGGCTTTAAGTCGACCTTGGCGGGAGGCGCTGTCAGGCTCAACGGCGCCCTGTATTACCAGGAGTTTGATGACTACATCTCTCGCGTGAACGCCATTAATATCCTTGACGTCACTGGAGATATCTCCACTGCCGGCATCACGGTAAATGGTGATGCCGAGGTGTGGGGTGCGGAGTTGGATCTCACCGCACTTCTTAGTGAAAACTGGTTCCTAGGCGGCTCGCTTAGTTACAGTAAGGGGGAGTATTCGGACGGCACCGAGCTTCCCTGCAACGAGTTTGATGACGATGGCGCGCCGGTAATTCCCGAAGGCCAGTTTGTGGCGACCTGTGACGTCAGCGGTGAATCCACACCAGGGGTGCCGGAGTGGACGGCCAGCATCAACAGCGAATACAGCATTCCCTTTGGCAGCCTGGAAGGCTATGGTCGCATTCTCTACACCTACACCGGAGAGCGCCTTCCCCTCGGCGACATAGACGGTGTTGATCCCTACCATATCTTCAATCTTTACCTGGGCGTTCGTGGGCAGCAGTGGAATGTTGAGATATTTTCCACCAACCTGTTCGACGAGGAAGCGTTACGTGCCGGCGGCGGTACTACGAATACACCGCTGGTGCGCGGGGTGCCCACTGGCTATGGCCAGCGCGTCCCTGTTCCCGGTCGCCGGATTGGACTCACTGCCAGCTATAGCTGGTAGTGTTTCAGGAGGCTGTTAGATGATAAAAGTGTATGGCGTGCACGGCTCCCCCTACGTGCGCAAAGTTTTTATTGCACTAGACATCAAGGATGTCCCCTATGAAATAGTTAGGCAGATGCCTTTCTCCGGGGATGCTGAATACCTCAAGATCAATCCGCTGGGCAAGATTCCCTCTCTGGTGGATGGAAACCTGACGCTGTGCGACTCCAAGGTGATCTGCCAGTATCTGGATGACGCCTATCCTGAGCCCAGGCTTTATCCTACGAGGCCCAATGATTGGGCAAGGGCGCTGTGGTACGAAGACCTGGCGGGTGGTCGTGTTTCTGACTTGGCCGCCAGTATATTTTTTCAGCGCTTTATGCGCCCTCTGGCATTTAAGCAGGAGCCGGATGAAGAACTTATCGCTCGTATCATCGAAAAGGATCTGCCTCCCATGTTGGACTATCTGGAAAGCCAGATACCCACGGGACGCTTCATCTTCGGCGATTTCATGATGGCTGACCTGAGCATCGCGAGTCCGTTTATCAATGCAGCTTATGCGGGCTACGAGGTCGATGAGTCGCGCTGGCCGAACCTGGTCGGACTCGTCGCGCGGGTAAGGGCGCAGCCGCAGGTGGCGGCAGTGCTGGAGAAAGAGCAACGTGCCCTGGGTCTTGATTGAAGGTGATGGCAAGCTCGAAAACCTGGAAGAGGAATGAACAGTGAAGTGAGAGCTTCTTTTTGCAGGCTTCCTGCTTGTGTCGACTACTGCACACGCGGCTGGCAAACAGCTGCTATGGGGTGACACCCACCTGCATACTACGTACTCGTCAGATGCCTACACCAACAACAATTTAACAGCCAAGCCCGATGTCGCCTATCGCTATGCCAGAGGCATGCCGGTTGTACACCCCTACCACAAGGCGAGAGTGCAAATAGATACACCTCTGGATTTTCTGGTGGTGTCAGATCATGCGGAACTACTGGGAGGTATGCGTAGCATTCACCGCGACGGAGTGGACACCAGCGACCTGGGTATTATCGATTCCCTACTGGCGCATATTGCGCGGTATGTGTTTGCGAATGCTATTGACAAAGGTGAGGGCAGGAGCCTGTTTGTATCCGTGCTGCCCGATCCAGACATCACACCCCGTGAGGACGCACAGTCGTCCTTGTTAAATAGCAACGTTAGTCTGTTGCCCGTTCCACAGCAGATAGAGATTAATACCTGGAAAAGTATTACCAACTACGCTGATGAGTACAATGAGCCGGGTCTGCTCAACAGCGCCTCGCTTGAACTCCACGCTGTATCGTCTTCGCTTCGACATAAACACTCCTTTTGCCCATTATCGGGCTTCTTTGAAGTGTCCGGAAGAACGGGGTAGAACCCATCTGGTGGATACAGCTATGGAGTCACCGCCTGTAACTTATAGAAAGTTAAGGCGGTTATCCAAAAATGGTGGAGGCGGCGGGAGTTGAACCCGCGTCCGCCAGCACTCTGCCTTTGGCTCTACATGCTTAGCTTCCGTTAATTAATTTAACGGTCTGCAGCCCAACGGTCAGGACGTAGATCGCGAGTCTCGTAAAGTTTAGCAGCGACTCCCGAGACATAAGTCACTGCGATCCAGTTCTATATGACAGTCACAAGCGCGGTACTGGCACCTTGCTTTAGACCGCTAGCGGGGTTTAAGCCGCTAGAGCGTAGTTGTCGTCGTTGGCAACTATTACATTACAGCTTTGGATTAACGTGATTGGCTGTCATCACGGCATGCACCGCAGGTTTCGTTACCGTCGTCGAATCCGTAACGCCCCCAAAAGTGACTGGGCAGTATACAGTATAGGCTTGGCTATCAAGGGATTTATTGGGGTGAATTGTGGCGTACTTGGGTAAACATCCTCAGCCACCTAGGGATAGTCGTCGCCGGTAACTGTAACGTCACTGCTTCCGAGGAACACAGTGCCACCAAGGTTCAGATTACCTCTGCCGCAAAAAATACCCCATCCGGGTGCTTGGTAATGACTAATCGACAGGGCATGCCAACTGCACCGGAGTTGCCATTGGGCAACAATCGGCTTAGTAGCCTCACGTCCTCCTCAAGATCTATGACAACAAGTGTGGATGGGGTAAGAAGCTCGTAAATAGGGGGGCTCGTCTGGATGCGGGTATAGCTGTAAATCACGCCTTTGCCGGTGGCGGGCACCCAATCAAAGTCCTCACCATGACAGCCGGGGCAAACCGCTTTTGGGGGGAAGCTACGCCGACTACAGTTTTTACAGCTGGCCAACAAGAATTGACCGTTACTCAGCCCTTGCCAAAAGGGTTGGTTAAACACGGTTTGTTCAATCCCGAGAGGCCGCCGCAAACCTAGTTCAACGGTTGGCAGTTTCATTGCGGAAGCCCGATCACGTGCGCGAGTGTGGCATTGTAATTACCGAGCTCACAGGTATGCAGGCCGTGCTTCGGTTGAGGCACCTGCCTTGCCCCTGCGCGTCCCAGCAGTTGCTCCCGGATTTCAAATAGACCGTATAAACCCGTGATTTGCGGCGGATGACCTCTGCCAAGGCAGCCGCCCGAGGTATTAATTGGGATGTCTCCCGAGGGCATTGTTCTTCCATCGGCCAAGGCCTCACAGCCAGTTCCGCGGGGAAACAAGCCGAGGGCTTCAGACACTAGTACCTCTGTGATCGTACAGGGCGCATAAAGTTCGAACAGATCAATATCGCCAAGTGTCATTTCCGCCTGGTTAAGAGCGGATTCAGTCGCCGCCGCTGCCGACGGAAACGCTATCAGGTCTCCGGGTTGGTCGGCCATTTGATGTGCCCCCTCATGGAAGAAGCCACGGCCATTGACGGTGACATAGGGTAGACCTGATTTTGCAGCCGCTGCTTCGGTGCCGACTACGAGGCAGATCGCACCGTCGCCACGAGCAGGGACTTCATAAAGTCCTAGCGGTTCAACTATCGGTCGTTGATCCATGACTTCCTGCAAAGTCACTGTTTGTGGGAACTGTGCTATCGGATTGTGCTGGGCTAGCTCCCTGCTTTTTACCGTCACCTGGGCAATTGATTCTCGAGTCACGTTGAACTCAGCCATATACCGATTGCAGTCGAGGGCATACCAGCCAATGGGTGGAATTCCAAAAGGCGCTTGAAAATTGACGTCACCCACCGCTCTTATGCCATTGTCTAGAGCGACACTTGGATTTCCGCCGCTTTGACGAACAATACCAAGCGCCAGCGCATAATCGGCATAACCAAGTTGGACCTGTGATGCGGCGACGTCAAATGCAAGGCCGCCCGTAATGCCGAGTTGACTGACTTCGGTAACTAGGCCGCGACAAGTGAGCCCCAGTTGCGCAGTCATAAAGGTGGCAAAGCCCAGCTGTTTGGTGGTGGGAGGGTTCAGTGTAAAGATTGCTGCGTCGATATCGTTCCGAGTTAATCCTGCATCCTGAATTGCCGACGCGGCTACCCTCGAGAGAATTTCGTGCTCAAGATACCCGTAATAAGCGTTATCGGGGGAAGTAAACTTGCCAATGGGTAGTGCGGCGGCGCCAATAATCGCCACCCGATCACTTTTCGCTTGCATGTGCCCGCTGATTGCCACTAGACAGCAGCAACTCCTTTAAGAGGCGCTTTTTAATTTTGCCACTGTCTTCTCGCGGTAAGTCCAAATCGAAATGATATTCGCGCGGGACCTTGTATCCCGCTAAGCGCTCCGATAAAAATTCGGTGACAGAGGCTTTGCTCAGCTTCTCCGATCCCTCCACCGCGGCAACGAGACGCTCTCCGTATTCGTCATCGGGCATTCCAAAGACGGCACAGTCTGTGATTTCAGGCATGGTAATCAGCACTTTTTCAATCTCGGCAGGATAAATATTCACGCCGCCGGAAATCACCATATCTGATAGGCGGTCACTAATGAACAGAAATCCATCACCATCCTGATGTCCAACATCGCCCGTTTTTATGTAGTCTCCCCAGTGCATCGCTTGCGTTTGCTCTTCCAAGCGATGGTAGCTAACGAAAGGGGTTGTTTCAGATTTGACACAAATCTGTCCGTCCTCGCCGGTATCACACGGCTTGTAAGACGGGTCCATGATCTTGATGTCTATGCCTTCAACAGCCCGACCTACGGTCCCTGGGTGCTGTAGCCAGTCCTCGCTCGCACAGGTGGCGATAATCCCCGTCTCGGTGAGGGCGTAATATTCGTAAATAACGGGTCCCCACCAGCTGATCATGGCTGCTTTGACGTCGGGGGGACAGGGTGCCGCACCATGAGCGACGTGCTTTAATGAAGTAACGTCAGCAGAGTCCTTTGCTGAATCCGGCAGCTTGAGTAGCCTGTTAAACATGGTGGGAACCATATGCAGGTGCGTCACCTGATAGCACTCAATAAGCTCCAACATCTCTCGAGCATCGAATCGTGGCAGCAGAATAAGAAGTCCGCCGTTTCGAATAAGGTTCATGCCATATGCATTGGGTGCCGAGTGGTAAAGCGGCCCAGTCATGATGGACACAATGTTCTCCTGATCTAGTCCCCAGGCTTTTATGGATCGTAACGAGGCTCGCTGGGCGACTTCTGGATCGATAGGTTTGCGCTTGATGCCCTTAGGTAAGCCTGACGTGCCCGAGGTATAAAACATGGGGGCAGTAGGAGGTTGAGCGGGTCCCGTCCAGCTCTCAAAGGACCCGATCCATCGATACCACTCTGGAATAGTGGCGGGCGCATTGCACAAATGCGGAGCTACTTTATAAGCGAGCGCTATTTCGTAAGGGGTTTCAACCGTAATAACTTCGCGGTCTTCCAGTACCGCAAGAACTGCCTCGGTCAGTAGATCAGAGTGCCCAATAAGTATCTTGGCATCACAGTCGTTTAATATATAAGCGATCTCGGCAGGAGTCATATGCCAGTTTAGGGCGACCGTGGTCGCTCCCAGCTTCGCGGCTGCTTGGGTTGCCTCGAAATAGGCGAAATCATTCCGCAGAAGGAGGGCAACAGTATCTCCTTTCCACACCCCTATGTTGTGCAGCGCTGTTGCGGCGCGCCCTGCATTTACCTCTAAGGCCTGCAGGCTCAGGTATCGCTCTCCGCTTATCAGTCCAGCCTTTGGCTTGTCACTAATGGGTTTCATGGTTTTTACTGATTCACATCCACAATAATTCGGCCTCTTATTTCGCCGGCCAAAATGGCGGGGCCCAAGGCAAGAATTTCGGTCATGGGTACTACGCGAGACAGGTTCTTTAAGTGATCGCGATTCATTATTGAGGCCAGCCTCGACCAGGCTTTTTCGCGTCGTTGGTGAGAGGCCATAACAGAATCAATTCCTCTCAGAGTCACCCCTCTCAAAATAAAGGGCGCAACCGAACTTGGCAGATCCATGCCCCCCGCCAGACCGCAGGCTGTCACAATGCCTTCCCGCCGGGTTTGCGCGATCGTCGTCGCCAAGGTTTGCGAACCGACTGTGTCGACGACGCCGAGCCAGCGTTCCTTTTCTAAAGGCTTGCTTGTGTCAGATAGCTGTCGTCGGTCAATAACTTCGCTTGCACCGAGACCTTGGAGGAACTCTTTTTGGGTGTCAGCCCTGCCCGTACTCGCATGCACTTCATAGCCCAGTGTGCTCAGGAGCGAGATCGCAATGCTACCCACTCCGCCTGCCGCTCCCGTGACTAGGATTGGGCCATCTCCAGGCCTTGCGCCATGGTCTTCAATAGCCTGAACGCAAAGCATGGCGGTATAGCCAGCGGTGCCGATAGCCATGGCATCCAAGGTACTAAGGCCGTCAGGAAGAAGCACAGGCCATTCAGCTTTTACCCGTTGGAACTGGCTGTAGCCACCGTTATAGCTTTCCGATAAGCCGTAACCGTTGATGACCACTCGGTCGCCTTGTTTCCATGTTGAATCACTTGATTCCTTAACAATGCCGGATAGGTCGATACCGCATATAAGTGGGAGAGTGCGGCATATTCTGCCTTTGCCGGTCATTGCAAGCCCGTCTTTATAGTTGAGTGTTGAGTACTCCACGTCGATTAAAACCGGTTCGTCAGGTAAGTCGGCTAAATGCAGTTGGCGAAGGGAGGCGGTGGGCTTTCCATTCACCTCTTCAGCAAGAATGGCATTGAACGGCTGAGTCATGATTTATAGCTCGTACATAAGGTGACTACTTTGGATTTCAGAGTAGACAGAGGATTACTACCCCACTTATTGAAAAGAAAATATATTTGTTGAGATATACCTCTAGGCTATGGCTTGTAAGCCTCCCTCGCTACCGAGGGTGGGACGCCAAATCGTCGTTTGAAGGCCGTCGTAAAATTACTGGAGTACTCATAGCCAACGTCGAAAGCGATCTCCGTAATACTCTTACTGGTGGTCTCCAGTAGCCGTTTGGCTTCATCCATCCTAATATTTTGAGTGAAATCAAAGATGGTCTGCCCGTAAAGCTGCTTAAAGTCCTGCATCAGCTTGGCTTCATTCAGGCCGATGAGCCGAGCCAGTTGATTGATGGTCGGCGGTGCCGCGTAATCTCTTTCCAAGATGTTTCTTGCCTTAAGCATTCGGTCAAGGTCTCTAGCACTCATGCCTTTATGTGGATTATCAAGATTGCGCTCATAATCGGCACAGGCGGCCAGACTTAAGACCAAGAGCTCCAATGCTCGTGCTTCGATGTACTGGCGTTTGAGGCTGCCAGGATAGGGATTTTCAAGAATTGAATTGGCGGCAGAAATAGCCTCCGTATTCATCGGCAGCTTTTGATTGAAGTGGCAGGCCTCCCGCTCGGTTATGTAGTCTTTTATGGCGGCTGGGAGTTCGTCAGCCATTGCTGCAAATCTTTCCTGTAAGAATCGCGCTTCGCAGATTAGCGTAACTGACCGCTCATGCTCACCCTCAAGGTAGTGCTCGGATTTTTCGGTTCCGGGGGGGGAGAGCAATACCCCCATGGAATATCGCGTAATTTGATGTTCCTCTTCATCGGGAAGGCCCCACCCACTGAACCCTTCAAGACGAAAGTGGAACTTTAGTGACCCATCGGATGTCAGCTTTAAGACCGCTTCTTTATGGCAGGTGATATCGCCAGTGACAAGCTGGAAGCCATCCGCTAGCTCATAAACCTCTCTGAACCCCTCAGCGTCTCCAAAAGTGGGTAGCACGCGGGTCGCTCCAGCACCCGAAAGGGGCTGTATCCCGCTGAGCTTGTAGTAAGCCTCAAGCGCTTTTGGGTCAATATGCCAGTCTGAGGTACCCGGTTTGCTCATAAACGTTTATCGACGCTGTACCAGAATTACGGGGCGTGCGGTTGTCGCTGTCCTTGATTTTGCCAGAATTGTTACCAGCAGAAACGGTCATCTCACAATTTACCAACTGCGTCTACCGTTTTGGGGTGGTTTCAACAAATCCTTGGTCCCCCGGCAAGCATCTTGCAAAACTAATCCTTGAGCTTTGCATAAGCTAGAAGGGGTAGGAGTGGTAATGTGTTGAGGTTCAGTGTTGGTGAGCCTAGGCATGGAAAGCAATTGGGATTTTATTGTTGTCGGGGGTGGGTCGGCGGGCTGCGTGCTCGCCAGCCGGCTTTCTGAACATCCAGACATTCGAGTGCTTCTGTTGGATGCCGGTCGTGACGATAGACATTTGTTCACCCGGGTGCCAGCCGGCCAGATGCAGGCCTTTCCTCGTGCCGATATGAACTGGCTATTCATGTCCGAACCGGACCCTTCTCGTGAAAACCGAATCGATATATGGCCGGCGGGGAAAATTATTGGGGGAGGTAGCGCGATTAACGGCATGATGTTCGTTCGCGGGCATCAATCGGATTATGACGGATGGGCAGCTCTGGGAAATGAGGGCTGGGCTTATTCTGATATCTTGCCCTTCTTTAAAAAAAGTGAGAGTAGTGAAGTAGGCGAGGTTAATGTAAGGGGTAAATCTGGGCCTCAGCGTGTCAGCAAGATCCGCATATCACATCCATTGACTGAGACTTTTATTGAGGCGGCAAAGGAAGTAGGCATCCCCTTCAATAAGGACCTAAATGGCGTCAGCCAAGAAGGGGTAGGTTATTGTCAGGCCAGCCAGTATAAGGGGCGTCGGTTTAGCACGGCCGCGGCGTATCTCCGGGACTTGAAACGCAGCAATCTTCGAATTGAGCTTGGTGCCCAGGTAACCAAAATCCTGTGTGATGAGGGCGGTGCGAAAGGCGTCCTTTACCAGAAGGACGGCGAAGAGCATGAAGTCAGAGCCCGCAAGGGAGTCGTTTTGTCAGCGGGTGCTATGGTCTCTCCCAAGCTTCTCATGCTCTCAGGTATTGGCGACAGGCAGCATTTAGAGACCTTTGGTATCCCCTCTTACAAATCGTTAATAGGTGTTGGTAAGAATCTTCAGGAGCATCCGGTTGTCCGGCTAAGCTGCCACGTCAAAAATGCTAGAACGCTAACGAGCGATTTAAACAACCCGATTCGATCTTTTTTACACGGACTCGATTATGTGTTTCGTGGCCGCGGTGCTCTCGCGACCTGTATTGGTCATGCTCAGGCATTAGTTCATACCCGAGAGGGTCTCAACGCACCCAATGCGCAAATTATCTTTGCGCCGCTGTCTTATGAGCTGACAGAGAACGGCCCTACACCTTATCGAACGCCGGCGGTTGGTGTGGGTATTGGTCTTTGTCGTACCCAAGCAAGAGGAAAAATTACGTTGCGATCAGGCGACCCGCAGGATGCCCCCGTGATCAATCTGGAATTGCTAAGACACGGCGACGATGTGGCTCAGCTGCGAGAAGCCATAAGGCTCACGAGGAAAATTTTTGCGTCACGAGCTTTTGCGCCGTTCTATAAAGATGAGCGAGTTCCCGGGGCCGACTGCGATAGCGATGAAGCGCTCGATCGCTACATCCGTGAGCAGTCAGGCCTTATGTATCACGCATGTGGTACGTGTAAGATGGGCAGTGATCAAGAGTCGGTTGTCGATGCCAGATTGCGGGTGCACGGCGTCGGTAAATTGTGGGTCGCAGATGCGTCTATTTTCCCAACAGTACCGGCGGGAAATATCAATGCAAGTTGCATCATGGTGGGTGAGAAAGCCGCGACGATGATTCTTCAAGACTCGGAGGTTATATGAACTCTTCCGTTGACCAAAAGTTATCCAAAGTGAGCGAGGTTGACGGGCGGCCTTTTATTGCTGGGGCCTTTGCGCCGGCCAGCGGTGCCCAGATTCATTGCCATAATCCTGCAACAGGTCAAGTAGCGTTTACCTATACCGGTTGTTCGGGCACCGAGGTCGACGCTGCCGTGGCTGCGGCCCGCAAAGTCCAAGATGAAGTATGGTCGGAGTTTTCGCCCGGCGGGCGGAAACGACTCCTGATGGCCTTTGCCGATGCGATCATGGCCAGTTCGGATGCCCTGGCGGGGTTGGATTCGCTCGATATCGGGAAACCCCTCGGGGCGGCAGCTGGTGAGGTCGCCATAGCAGCGGGTTTTATCCGGTATTACGCCGAGGCGATTGATAAAATAGTGATGGGAGAAGTGCCTGCTTCAGGCGTCGGTATGACCGAGGTGCAGCATTTGCGGCCTCGGGGTGTGGTCGCAGCGATCATTCCCTGGAACTTTCCGCTCATAAACGCGTGTTTGAAGGTGGGTCCGGCTTTGGCGGCGGGCAATACCTGTGTTCTGAAACCCTCCGACATTTCGCCGCGCTCCGCTCTGCTAATGGCCCAACTGGCCACTGACGCGGGTCTGCCCGCGGGTGTGCTAAACGTGGTCCCAGGTGATGCCGATACCGGTAGTGCTTTGATAGGCCATCCTGATGTCAACTTGGTTACATTCACCGGCTCTACCGCCACGGGTAAGCACATCATGCAGCACGTGGGTAATACGTGGATGAAGCCAATGTTGTTGGAGTGTGGAGGCAAGTCGCCAGAGATTGTGTTCGAGGGCGCCTCGGTGTTGGGTGTTGAGGCTATAGCGGCCAAGATTGTCGAGGGCGCTCTGTGGAATCAGGGTCAGGTATGTGTGGCGCGAACGAGGGTGCTCATTCAACAGTCGTTGTATGAGGACATGGCTCAAGCCGTTGTTGCCGCGGCCGCGGAAATTAAGCCGGGCTCACCCGCAGACCCCGCAACCCGATTTGGCCCTCTGGCAAGTGCCGTCCAATATCAGCGTGTATGTAACTTCATTGAAGAAGGCGTAGCAAGCGGTGTTCGAGTGCTTCTCGATGGGCGGGAGCCTGCCGGCGTCGACGCTGGTGGCTTTTACCTAGGGCCCACTGTCCTTGACCAAGTGCCATCGGAGAGTCGGCTTGCCCAAGAGGAAATTTTTGGGCCGGTTATCCTACTTACACCTTTCGCCGACGAGACGGAGGCTTTGGCGCTCGCCAATAACACCCCTTATGGGCTGGCTGCCACGGTCTGGACTACCGACGCGAGTCTTGGGCAGCGAATGGCGCGGCGGCTCAAGGCAGGCAAGGTACGTTTGGTTAGCTCCCTCGCGATGGTAGAGCCAGCAGGCTTCAATCACTCGGCTGAGCCCTGCGGGCAATCAGGTTTTGGTGTTGAAGGAGGTTTAGAGGGAATGCGTAGCTATTTACGGCGGCAATCAGTGGAGCATTTGCACGGATAATTAAGACATGCTCTTGCTGGGCCAGCCGTGAAACAAACCTTCACTATCGTAAAGCTCTCTCAACTGATTTAAGCGAACCCATGCCGAATCAGAGAAACACCGCCTAGGCGCTGAGGGATCATTAAACGCGTCCACTTCATTGATGTACTGGCCTTTCGAAAACGGCTGAAGCGCCTGTCGGGTGTCACCCAGCCAACCAAAGTTGGAGGCGTCATGAGTCCCCTCATCCCAGACCGTATAGGCGCCAACAAACGTCTGTCCGATGCGAGAAAACGCAGAGGTATCGCCAATCTTCTGGTTGATTTTAGGCGAAATAACAAAGTGCGTTTTCGAAGAGGGCGCCTGTAAGATGCGTTCCCGCAGGACGTCAGACATGTCCCGAAGTTGGTCGGTCCAGATGGTATCGACCGCGTAACGACCGAAACCCAGGCCCATACTAGGATTTACGCTTTCAATAGACATGGATTGGAGCGTGGTTGGCTTGAATTCAATCGGCGCCACTGCATGAGCGGTATTCGGGTGAGCGGCCAGCCGTTCCAGTAGTGAACGAGAATTGGCTTCAGATTGGGTGTAGGTGACGGCCCGGGCAATTGCCATTTTTCTTGCCTCAGGAGGCGTTTCTGACGTGGCCATTGGGTTATTGGCTAGCAGCATCATAAGCTCTGTGTCGGGAGGATTGGCATTGGCCCAGTCGCCCAACAGTTCAATCGCCAAATTCAGCTTGCCGATGGGAAAGATCGCGGCGGTCTCCATCACACTTTGTGGCTTTGCATGAAGCTTTAGCTTTAGCCGGGTGACCACGCCCGGGAAGCCCATTCCAGCGCCCTTCAGAGCCCAAAAAAGATCCGGTTGCTCCTCGGCAGAAACGGTTATAACTTGCCCGTTAGGGATGACTACCTCAGCCGCAACGATATTTTCGCAGCCAATAGCCCCCCAGTTGTCGTGGTTGTATCCAATACCGCCTCCCATTAGAAAGCCACCCATAGGGACTGTTGCGCAATGTGCTACGGGAAACGCCGCACCAAAGGGGTCGATTCCACGAAGCAGTTCGTAACTCCATATGGCGGGGTCAACCCAAGCATTCTTTCCGTCATCAGAGACCGAGAGTGTTTGAAGTTCACCCAAATCCAGCAGCAGGCCGCCATCTCGAAGGAACGCCTCGCTGACATTATGCCCCCCCGATTTGACAGCGATCTTCCGTCGCTCACGGGCGCACTGTTTTACGATATCGGACACTTGATCGCGATGATCGGGCCGGACTATGACATCGGGATATCGTGGGGCCGTGTAAAGCTGCCATGCCATGGCGAGGCGCCAGCGTTCATAATCATCGTCTCCCCTAAGAACGCTCCTCCCGGGGTAAAGAGGCTGCGTGCTGGGGGAAAGGTCGGAATTTAGCGCTCGTGACAGCGGCGAGAGGGTTGCGGCTAGCGTTGCGGCAGCGCTTAGGAAGCCACGCCGCCGCCAAACACCTACCGCTGACTCGAAGGAGCTTTCAGCGGATGTTTTCTTCTCTCGGTTGGAACAACTCACAAGGTTGACTCCCATTTGCGCCAATAACGGCCTCCAACGTTGTTCAGGCGTTATAAAACTTTTATGGATTTTAGCCAAGCGGTGCGTTGTCGGCATTCGCATTTTCATAGGTTAAAGTCTTTTTCTAATAAGAATGGCAAGCTCGCCGACTTCTATTCTGTTAAAGATTCCTTAGTGAACTGAGGGGAATGACCTATGGGAAGGCAATTTAACAATCTTGTCGAGCGGCTTGAATTCATCCGAATTGGTGTGGCGTTGTTTGTCATGGTAGTCGGTCAGACCCATGCCCAAGATCTTGCTGGCCAGGGCGAGGACTTTGCCTTGTTTTCTGACTTGGTGAGGGAGCGGTATGTACAACCCTTTGAATCGGGGCAATCGGACCAATGGGCAGCCGCATTCTCAGAGGATGCGATAGCGCTTCACAATCGGCGGCCACCCGATCGTGGCCGCTCTGCTATCGGCGCCTTCGCGCAAGTCGTTCATGAGTTGTTTGATCTCGCCGAATATGACGTTGTCGTCACCGATGTTCGCAGAAACGGGACATGGGCCTATACCGTGGGCACATATACCAGCCGATTTTTAGCAAAGGCGGACGGAAGCGATGTTTTCGGCCGTGAACAGGGGAAGTTTGTGTTGTTATGGCAGTTGTCTCCAGAAGGGGAGTGGCAAATCATTCTGGACATGGGAAACAGTAATTCGTGACGTATTTTCGGCTTTCGCATAAGAGAATTTAGGGATTGGATAATTCTCGGAGCGCCGTGTGCACTAGTTTTGAGTTGGAAAGTCGGGAGAGGTAATAACTCGCCCGCTGGAGATGTACCGACTCAATAAGCGTTATACAACAACAGGTTGGGGCCTTTATGAAAAAGAAATCATCGGCATTGCTAGCAACAGGGGTGGCGGCAGCGGTAATGAGTACCTCCACGTTAGCGGCGCAACTCGAAGAAGTCATTGTGACGGCGCAAAAGCGCGAGGAATCCATGCAGGATGTCCCAATCGCGGTTTCTGCAATTTCTGGTGAGCAAATCACAACAAGCGTAGTGATCGATGTTTTTGACCTACGCAGCGTTGTGCCATCGCTCGAAATCAGGGCGGTTGATCCGCCTTCGCAAGGCACGTCTTTTGCAATTAGGGGTCTCGGTACATCTGTGTTCAATATGGGTTTTGAGCCCAGCGTTGCCACTTTTGTGGACGGTGTATACCGCGCCCGTTCCGGGATTATCACGGGGTCAGATCTAGTCGATATTTCTCGCGTCGAGGTATTAAAAGGGCCTCAGGGATCTCTGTTTGGTAAAAACTCAACAGGGGGTGTTGTGGCGTTCCACACAAATGCACCTGAGTTGGGGCAGAGCAGTGGAGAAATCAGCCTAAGTTATGAGGAATACGATACGGTTAGAGCGCGAGGCTTTGTCAATCTGCCTATCGGAGAGAGTACGGCTGTTCGGCTAGCGGGCTCGTATGCTGACGGTGACGGTTGGCTGGAAAATGTTGCGACGGGTAACGATATTCACGATCGTGACCGATGGTATGTGCGCGGCCAATTACTGTTCGAGCCCAGCGACAATTTTAGCCTTCGAGTCATTGGGGATTATGCGGAACTCGACGAGACCTGTTGCACGCCCCTTCGATATCAAAATGACCCGAACACAGCGGCAGTGAATCGACCGATAGCAGAATCGATAGGATCAACTATTGTTGATCCTGCCAATATTGATGATTTGAGAGTCGCACTTAACACCGACCCAATGCTTAAAGCTACCGATCAAGGCATCTCAGCAGAAATTAATTGGTCATTCGGTGGGGTTACGCTCACCTCGATATCAGCCTGGCGGGAATACGAGGACGAGAACTACAAGGATAATGACTTCACGGGGGTCGATGTTCTTTACAGCAATCAAAATCTTCCTGAGGTATCAATGGCGTCGCAGGAGCTCCGGCTCTCTGGTTCTAATGACAAGCTTGATTGGACGGTAGGCGCGTATTTTGCCAGTGAGGATATTAAATTACTCAATGAGTTTATTTGGGGGTCTCAGGGTGTCATTTTCTCGGGGGTCAAAGCGTACTCAGCTAACTTCGATCATTCGGGAGATACCCAGGCAGTATTTGCTCATGGAACACTTGACTTGACTGATCGGTTGTCCGTCACGGCGGGACTGCGTTATACCAAGGATGAGAAAGATGCGATCTTGGTGAATGACCACCCATTAGCGCCTGTACCTTTCCCTCCCTTTGCAATTCCCTCGGTGTTCCCGCTACCGGTAGTACATGATTACCAAGCGAGTACGAGCGACAGCGCGACTACTGGCACGCTCAGCGTGCAGTACGACTTCGCGGAGGATGTGATGGGCTATGCTTCCTACAGCACCGGCTTTAAATCTGGGGGAATTAGCCTGACCCGTGATGCAGCGGGACCGTTTTTGGGTTTCACGCCCGCGGGCCCCATTGGGCCATTCCCGCCCGGGGATCCCACATTTGATAAGGAAACGGCTGATAGCATTGAGGTCGGCATAAAGTCGATTACCCTTGATGGTGCGCTTCGCTTAAATGCCGCCGCCTGGATCACCACCTTTGACGACCTACAGGTACAGGTTCTCAACCCCGACGGTAACTTTATTGTTACGAACGTCGAAGGTGCCGAGTCCGCCGGCGTAGAAGTAGAGGGCGAGTGGGCTGTTACAGACCATTTGCGCCTGTCCGGTGCTATTCAGTACGTTGACGCGACGTACGATGATGACGTTGGTGGGCTGACCACGCCTGTTCCGGTTGGAGGCACTGATTTGCCCTACGTGTCTGATGTAACTGCCAATGCCGCATTTAGCTATGATGCGCCTATTGGGGAAAATCTACGATTCTTCCTGTCGGGCAATCTTTTTTATCGCGGTGATTATGAAGCCAACGCTGACACGGCATTTGGGTATGTGGCCGACGGTTATACCCAATACAATGCCAGGATAGGTGTGGGCGGTGCAGGAGACACTTGGGATGTGGCGCTGTGGTGCAAGAATTGCGGCGATGAGCAGGCGATTCAGTCTCGCTTCCAGATCCCCTTCGACGGCGCAATCTTTTTCCCGTCGACGTCCTGGTCGCATATCAATACGCCCAGAATTTGGGGTGTAACAGGTACGTATCGCTTCTGAAACAACGGTAATGTCGTTGTTAGCGCGTTGGAGAAAAAAGACTGCTGCGGTTGCAGCAGTCTTTTTTTTGACTCTTGTTTCGTGTCGACCTTGCTTGGGAGATGAGGCTGTTAGTCGGCTTGACCCCGCTGCCTGTGAGAGCAGTGCGGCTACTCGCCAACTGATGCTCGAGATGGATCGAGTTATCAACAGTGACGCGCCTTTGACTACCTACTTGGATCTCTTTTCACCGAATATTGAGGCTTGGGGGTTGGTGCCAGAGCGAGCAGCTACTTGGCAAGAAGTGGAAAATCATTACAAGCCTGTGTTTGGGAATTTTGACCGCAGTATATTGGTCTCTGACGAGGTTATTGTTGCAGGTCGCTTTGCCGCGCAACGATATCATGCGATGTTTTATTTGACTGGAGAGTTCGATGGTGTAAAGGCGAGGGAGAAAAAAACATTTATCAGAGGCTCCACGGTATTTGAATTCGATAACTTTGGTTTGATAAGGAAGCGATGGTCTGATCATGATCATCAATTTCGTCTGTCACAGCTGCTTGATACACCCTCTGAAATAGAGAGGGAAACCGAGCGATCCCGAGTGCTTTCGGGGCCAGGGTTAACAGCCCAAGAGATTCGAGACCGAATGAACTCGATGCAAAGAATTTTCAACCAAATGCAAAACCCGGAAAAGCGGCTGTCAGTGCTGAGCGCATTGCTGTCTGAGACGCTGCCGGAAAGACAGATCTGGATAGAAAAGCTCACGGCTTTCTTTGAGATCATGCCTGACGCCCACTTGGCCTATGATGCGGTGGTCGCTGCTTGGTCAAGAGTGGGTATCCGCTGGCGAATCACAGGATCCATCAGGCGCGATCATGAGCTGCTTCCATACCGTAACCACGCTATTTCGCTTGCGGGCGAGACAGTTTTGGAACTTGATAGCAACGGACAGATCGCTTCAATACATGAAGGATGTATCGTTTCGCGGAAAATTTGAACAAGCATAATTTTTGGAAAGAAGTTTGCGCCCATGACTAAAAACACCCAAGACTCATCAAGCCTGACGCGCGCTGAGCTTTTAAGTTACTCCCTACCTTCGGCGCCAACATCGATGCTGATGATGATGGTGATCGTCTATCTCGCGCCATTTTATGCTGCCGAAATGGGAATGGAGCTCGCAGCAGTGGGCGGCATATTTGCGTTGGCGCGTATCTGGGATGCTATTAGCGATCCGATAGTCGGAAATTTATCTGACAAGACAAGAACAGTGTACGGCCGGCGAAAACCTTGGATCTTGTTGGGTACGCCC
>Ga0255758_10001691_pt1 | contig 21880 bp, 21 predicted proteins | sample 011ome_24_FD_179958 | JGI IMG/M metagenome (GOLD analysis project Ga0255758, IMG submission 179958) | Coastal salt marsh microbial communities from the Groves Creek Marsh, Skidaway Island, Georgia - 011513CT metaG (version 2) | ecosystem: Environmental > Aquatic > Marine > Intertidal zone >...
ATGCCATGTTATGACCCTTTGATCGCATCGCGCCATCCAAGAATGCTTGATCATCAGGATCTAAAACCTGACCCGACCAAGAACTTAACAGGCAGTCAAAAAACCGAAGCTCTTTTTCCTCTGCATCCATACCAAGAGTACTTCGGCTCTTAACAAGCATTGCCATCTTCATCACAATCAGGTGGTCCTTGTCCTTCTGATAAGTCTTAACCCACCACATCGCATCCGCCATCTGGCGCACCAACTCACCCAACACACCCTCGGGCGAGTCATAGCTGTCAAGGATTTGATTTACATGGTTTTTATATTCAGGAAGGTTGCTGTAGCTAGCGGATTGAGGGAGTTTGATATCTTTATGATCTGCCATAAAGATATCCCCTACCCCTTTAAATTTGTAGATGTAAACCAAGCACTCAACGGTAAACCAATTATCAGGCTTAACTTCTCCAAGACCGACCAATTTGGAACAGGTAAAGTTCTACCTATCAGCGAAGAACTATTGATGTTAATTGAGAAATGGAAAACGCTAGTTGGCTGTGATGGCTATATCCTAAGATCCATTAACAAACACGGACATATTGGGGATAGCCTAAACCCCGCAAGTATTAGCACCATCTTAAAGACACTACAGGAGGGATTAAAATCTGAATCAAATCAACAACCGCTGAGCGGTCATTCATTTAGGGTGGGGGCAGCACTAGATTTGTTGGAACAAGGTGAACCGCTAGAAAAGATAATGCTTAGAGTGGGATGGCAGACGGATTCGACTGCCGTGAAATACCTAAGGAACTGGCAGTTATATTAATTTATATTAGCTTTTGATACCAAAGAACTGCAAAACAGTGTTATGGATCTTGGCTACATGACTACTTTGTGGCGGCGCAAACTCTGATACACCATCGGAAAAATAGGCAAAACCCTTACTTTGATGCTCTCCATTTTTAATCGCCACGAAAGTCACTAAATCACTTAGCTGCGACTCTTTGCCTGAATAGGTGATTATGGTTTTATCTGTAATTTCTGAGGGGTAGGTCAAAACCACAAAAATGTCTTTGCCTCTGTTATCTATCTCTTCAAATAACCTAACTTCATTATTCACAAGTATTTTTGATAACTGATGTTCCGCTTTAGATGCCAACCCTTCAGTATCAAATGAAATCAGAAAATCTCGAGTCATTCTGGGTACAACATCAGCAAATTCTACACCAACCTTTTTCAAGAAGGATGCATGGTCTTTTAAACGATAATAAAATTTCAATTGTTCATAGGGTTTTTGTGACAGCCCCGTAGCAACAATAATTTCTGTATTTGGCAATTCAAGAAGATCTGTTAGCATTTGATCATAAACTTTGAGCATTTCTAAAAAAGGATCATAATCTTTTCCAATATACCAACCAGGATTGTTTAACTCTGGTGAAGCAACATATGGTGAATTGAAAAAATAATGATGTTGAATATGCGCACCCGCATTTAGAAACAATGTTGAGAAATTTGGATTTTTTCTTTTAAACAACGTTTTATGGATTTCATACAACAGCATATCCAAAAATAATGCCTTTCGCCATGGCTTACCTAGGGCATTAAAAGCATACCTTACCATTGTGATATATCTAGCTGGCCTAACAAGCCCGATAAAAGCTAATCCAAATTTGGAAATGGTTTTTAATGTTAGCTTTGACTGAGAGTTATCATTAACGGCTTGAACAATTGCATCAGTGATAATTTTACTAAAGAAACTATTATCACAGGGGGTTCTTGTCCACGGGTCGGGTATAAAATATGCTGGATTTTTAAGTTTGTTAGAGGCATTCATTGGACTAATAGCACCAACAGAAAAACCTGCTTTTTCAACACGTTCAAAAAACTGCTCATCAGTCGAATTAACGAAGTCACCAAGTCTGAATATCTTATGTTCATGAAAGGTTTTACCGGTGTGCACTGATGGCCATTGGACCCAAGGTTCAAGGTTTCTATATTCAGATTCAGATTCAGTGTTAACAATACCTTGTTTAATCAACTTATTGAAACCAATTAACCGTTCTCCTCTTTTTATGTAGAAAGTTACTACATCAAAGTTAATTTCATTAAGCTCTAAGAATATGATTTTTTTATACACTTATTTATCTTAATTGAAATTTAATAAAATCTCAGGCAATTGCCTAGAGTCTTGATCTGCATAGGTTATTGTATCTATATCTTCGTAATTTATGTGACTGTATGAAGTATCACTAAATAACTTAACAACTCTATTTGGGGTTAGTTTCATGTCAATCTTCCCAAGCCCCCCTAAAACGTAAAGAATATAAGCAGCTGTCTTCATCATAACCTGAATGTATGGTATGTGAAGAAAGAGAATAGGTCGTCCTGAAATAATTTGGATCATTCTTGATACCGTAAGTGACGGTTTCTCAATTGTTAAGTATTTTCCCGCAGGAATTTCATCTTCTACTAAATCGATAATAAATCTCGATAAATTCGGTAGGTAAGTTAAACTTTTAATCACATCTATTGATGGAATAAAGGGGAGCAATTTTGAGATAGATTGTAACTTTCCAATATTAGTATCTGATCTCGGATCCCTAGAAAAAATTGCTGACGGATAAACAATAGATAGCTCTACACCTTTGCTGGCACACCAATTTTGAATCAATTGTTCTTGCAAATATTTGGTAGACCTGTAGGCATCATCACATTCCAATGCTTCTGAATATGGTATTGCGCGACCCTCCAAAGAGGCTACTGAGCTTATATGAATAAACCTCTTAATCTGAAAAACCTCTAACGATTCCAAAAATTTGGCATGATGCTCAACATTAAGCCTAAAATACTCTTTTGCTGTTGCCCCAAAATCAAAACGAGCGGCTGCAAGATTTACAATATAAATCTCCTCACCTCTAATATTCGTTAAATAAGAGTTCAGCTTTCGATCAGCAATGCTAACATTTATATCAGTATATTCTGATGGAGAATAGTCTATTCCAGAAACTCTAGCTTTATTCTTTAACCGAGGTATCAAATCAGATGCAACATACCCGGAGGATCCTGTAACTAAAACTTTCTTAGACTTAATCAGCAACTTTATAGGGTGGTACTTTATTCATTTTTTCACAAACAAGATAGTCTTTACTATTACTTTATTAGTTATTCCAAGTATCAAGCGGTACTCTTCATGTAAATACATCAATTTTATGCCTATACCGTGATGCCAATTTAAATTATATTGTAGTCAAAATCGATCCATCTATAAGTATCAGTTTAACATGCATTAGTCGCTATCCTATAACTTGACAACCGCCCAATTATAAAGAGCAGGCAATTTCTTTTTTACCAAGACAATCACTAGATATACCCCAGAGAGAAATAATGAACTTAGCCGCGAATGCTTTCCATAGCGAATCAAACATAGCGTAAAGTATTTTAATGCATCTTTTTTATCACTGGACAGCCCATAACTGTTTTGACGGTAACTTGCAAGACTCTCTGGAATGCATGAGGCAATAGTAAAATCACTTTTGTGAAATATCTTAAGCCACAACGCAAAGTCATTTCTTTTTTTGATATTCGGTTGTTCCACCTTACCTAATATAAAACTGTCATAAATAACCGTTAAGCATGGAATAAAATTACTTACACTCAGATGTTTCAAGGAGAGTTCTTGAGGCGTTTTAATCGTATGAAGAAACATTCCAGACTCGTCAATAACATCGTAATAAGAATAAGAAAAAGGACAACCAAAGCTTTTCATATATGCTATCTGCTTTTTTAACTTGGACTTATGCCAAAAATCATCAGAGTCTAAAAATGTAATGTAGCGACCTCGCGCAACGTTGAGACAAGTATTTCGAGCTCCAGCCGCCCCCTTATTTCTATTGTTTTTGAGTGCAATAATTCTTTCGTCTCGAGCGGCCCATTTTGCTGCTATTTCGTATGATGAATCTGAAGAACCGTCGTCACAAATCAGAAGCTCCCATCTATCATAGCTCTGAGAAACCACCGAGGTTATTGCTCTCTCAATATACTCTTCCGAATTAAAGCACGGCATGAGTATACTGACCATTTCATTTTTCAAGAGTCGTATCTCCTTTGGATGTGTTGAAAGCCAGAACATCGCTATTCGAAATACTCTTCTTAGGAATAGCGACAATAAGAAAGGTCACTGATAATACAAGATTTATTAAAGGCATCAATTCTAGAGATGCATATTGTATTGGCGACGAAAAGAAAGGAAATAGCAAACAAAAAACAGCGATTAACAGGAAAAGAGACCGATTTTCTTTAAACAGCCCACTACACTTCAGTGTGTAACTCACCATAAATCCATAAAACATAACAAGAAAAAGATTTAAAGGAAATGGCAGCAAATACAGAGAACTTGCAAAAATGCCAGGCCCAGCGCCAACTCTAGGATTAGCAAATAAAGTATTAAAAATAACATTTGCGTTCACTGTGTTGATAGAAGCTTCATCAGCAAAAGATTCACTAAATAAATAAAACCTAGAGTCTAGTGGCATGTTAGCGATCAGTTCAGTTGAGGTATACCAAATTGATATTCGATATTGTAGATACCTTGCAACAGCTTCCAGACCATCAAAGTTATCCGCTCCCTTTATAATAAAAGTTGCACCAACTAAAGCCACGATCCCCAAACTTGGCAGCAAAATAGCGGAAGTAATCCCTAGTTTTTTTGTCAGCAACTTAGGAAAGTACAGAACGATAATAAAAAGCGATCCACAAAGCAAATTAAACACATTAAATGGCAAGGTCACTAATACTAATCCGTAGATCGTAAGAAAAACCTTATACTCAGATAATTTTTCGTAAGCACCGCACACCGCCAAACGCAGAACGAAAAAAGTAAACGGAACTATCATTACTTGCTCTAAAGCATAGAAGTATCCTAAAAAGCCCATAGAGGAAATTCTTATAGAATGTCGGAAATCAAGTCCAAATCCAATATAAACCAGTATATGACTTAAAATGAACACAATAACGAACACCCTAAAGTAAAGGTTGATCAAGCCAAAGAGTCTCCTTAACCTAAACGGTCTCATCTTCACAAACACTGGAATTGCCGCGCCAAAAATAAGGAAAAAAGCAGAGATAAGCTGAATGTATAGATTAGAATCAAGGCTATAAAAAACTGGATGAGGCCCAAATACTAAGGATGATCCCATTGGGAGAAGAGTAAATATAGCAATATAAGCAAACCAAATCAAAAGAACACTTCGTTGCATCAGATGATCCTATATGACGTCAATAATCTTTTCAACACAGAAATAATCAAAAATAAATATAGGAGATTAAAACTGAATCTAAGAGTCCCTACGGATTCGAAACTCGAAGAAAAATAAATAATTGCTGGTACCAAAACAGCTATCAAAAAGATATTTATGCCTGTAATAATTTTTAGTCTTTTCTTTGCATAAATTTCTGCCAAGCTTGGCTTCGATAAAATAATCAAACAAGCAGCCAGGTTTAAAGAAGTTTGAATCAGAATGTTAAATTCATATTCAGTAAACCGGATTAAAATTTGCCATTGTATTGGTAAAATCAATAAACCTAAAAGCAAAACAATAAAAACATTTCTTAGTCTTGTCTCGGCACCAGATCGCTCTTCAAATCTTGAATGGTAAGTATTCAAATTAGCATGCTTCCCATGTATAACAGCCAAAAAATTAAGTGGCAAAGCAAGGGTGATTGCCGCAAAGTAATTTGCAAGCTCTGAAGTGGTCGCATAGAGAGGTAAGAGCAATCTATCCATTACCAAAAAAATTCCAAGCGATACCGAGCTCATTATAACTACAATACTCGGTCCGACGTTTTTTACTAAAAAGAACCGAAGGTGCGTTAAGAAAAACAAAATACCAGTTTTAGTGATAATGTTACACTTTGTGAGGAACGATATTAATATTAGAACCCCAATTAACCAGATACAATTAATAGCATATAAGTTGGCAGACTCATTCAAAACCAGAAAACTACTTAGACCTACCAAAATCGAAAGCACTACATTAGCTGTTATAAATAGTGCTATTTTCCTACGAAATAGAAATGCGTCGGCTATACCTACAAGAGCCAAAAATGTCGTAAACGAAAATATAAAGATGAAGAATGAGGTTTTGTAATTGATGGCAGTGTATAGGCACAAAATTAAGACAGATAAAAAAAATAGTGGACGATAAATAAGATAAGCTTGTAAAAAAGCAGATTCCTTAAGGCTATCTTTTGATTTAATTTGAGTTGCTGATATGTAACCTCCAAACATAGCAATTAAAGAAAGCGGGGCAGCCCATGCCGTGGCAACACCAATATCAACATAAAGTGCAGATTCAGAATTAGACATGAATACTAAATTTATGAGAAATAACATTCCTGACTGTAAAAATCGGCCGACCAAAATAGCCGCGACTTCCACGTATTTCTTCCGAAGAATATCTGTCAGCATTTGTTTTTTTTCATTGAGGCATGTCGTGGCGTCTTTTGAACTAGTTTAATAAATTTTTGATCCTGTTTCTTTATCACATTGAAGACAATTTTCTCTTTTACATTCGATAAAAAAATATAACCAATAACTTTCAACCCTAAAATGAAATATGCCTTTTGGTATTTCTAAAAATCTGATTCATTTCTATGCCAGACAATCCGAGCATGCAAAAAACACTGATCTAAGTACTATAAATATAATTCAGCTAAGCGGAAGTAAAGATTAGAGAAGATTTCAGTTTAATCAGAATGAGGAGCCTTCTGATACCTTCAGTTAGATTCTTAAGAGCATCACCCTCGGTAATAAATTGACTTTATGAAACCTTTAATCCCAACAAGTGCTAGCAAACGCAATAATGCATGCCTAAACCCAATAAGCTTTGCCCTAATACTCTTGCGACGGCTCTCAATTTTAGTAAGTAACTTTAGCGTGTCCGATAACGTATCAGTCATGTCTTTTGATGTAATCTCCTCATCCAAAACAGCTTTATTCCAGCATGAATGAATAAAATTCGTCTGCTTGATATTCAAAAGTCCTACCTTTTTGCATAGTAAATTAAGAGTCTTTACGGTGAAGTGCATTGTATGTGCGTTTTGCCAATATCTTAATAAGTCATACCGGTAACCCCCTCCGCCTTCACTAACATTATTAAGAGACGGCACTTCAATATAAATCACCCCATCATTTTCTAGATGCCCTATCAATTCACCTAAAAACATTACAGGGTCGGTGACATGCTCTAGTACGTGACTTAGTATTATTAGATCGTATTTATCGTTACTAGAGAGACGATCCAGTGAGCCAGTGATAGCTGTAATTCCATTTTGTCTTGCGACACTCAAGTAATCTTCATCAAAATCTAATCCTGTAACTTCAGAGCTATTTTCTTGGAATACACTCAGTATACCGCCGGCACCACAACCAACCTCTAATACCCGCCTTGGATTACAAACTGAACTTACGAATTTGTATATATCAATACCTTTTCCTTTTCTTTGAGCTTCGAATAACTCTTGAGGCTCTGTATTACCATATATTTTACGATAACTATTTGAATAGAAATCTGTTAGCACATCTTCAGTGTAATAGTCTGATTGCTGAACGTTTCCACACTTATCGCAAAGCGCTGTAGGATAATAAAATCCATATCTATCAATTTCACTGATCACTCTCATCTTTTCATTTGAGCAAATATAACAAGACTGAGGTTTCATAGCATCTGTACCCGAATATTTAGCAATAAATGCATCTCTTGCAGCTAAACTTTCGGATGACATTTGAACAGTATTTCGTGTACTGCTGTAGCTGTATCGAGAATCTAGAAGTTTTTTCATGTTCTAACTCTTTTGGTTATGTGACCTAAATATCTAATCAGCACTATATTTAATCCCTTTTTACAAGGAAGGATACAAGATAAGTTATCTTGTTGATAGATAAACCTTTAATTGGTATTGATTGCAATAGTCAATCCGTAATAAATATAATACTAACTATTCAACAAATATTAAATTATTTCACCATCTCAACATACAAAGACATATGAGGAGCAGTCTTATCAAACTTCAAGCTTTGCATTTCAGCTGATATAGAACCAAACTGTTTGCTCTCTAATATGTGAGAAAACCCTGCTAAAACGCCTAATTTCTGTAAGCGCTCAAAATCCCAAAAATTGATGTGATGATTTGGTGAGGTCGAACGAAAAGATAGAACATTGCTCAACTTGTTAATAAACTCTTCATAACTAATGTTTTTAATATCAGATGGTTTTAATACTAGCTCATCAATACTATCCTTACCAAATCTAAACCTTGGGGTAGCAATCTCCCGAATCAAAAAATCTAGTTGGTCAATACTATCCCAATCAACGGAATATTCTTCTTTATTTGAAATAGTTTTATGTCGCCATGACCAATAATCATTCTTGAATTGACTCACTTCAAACAGGAACTTTGCATCAGGGCAGGCGATACGAATGACACCAGAGACCTTGAGAACACGATAGGCTTCGGATAAGAGATACTCAACATATTTATCCTCAACATGTTCAACAACATGACTGATGTAGATATTGTCGACTGAATTATCACTAAAAGGGAGTGCATCCGTTCTGATGTTGTATTCCACTCGCTCTTCTAAAAACTTTTGCTTATTTGAGTAGTAATGTTCTGAATAAAAGTCTAGGGACGTAAACCCATCTATAACGTATTCGCCAGCACCAATATTGAGGTTTAGAGATCCTTCCCTAACTCCAACTCTCTTTTTCTTGATTACTGTCATCAATTCATAACCGAAAACACCAATAATTTTTGATAACAAACTTGTTAGAAGATTAAATATCACACGGATTACTTCTTTTAGCATTTCAAACCTCAAATATTAAATAAACATTAAAACTCATTTCACAAATGAAAAGGCTAATCATCAATTATGGCGAGTCCCGCTTTTGCATAATCCCTTAGTTCTTCTCCCATGCTTAACGGAATTTCAAGCACCTTTATTTTGTGGCCAAATCGTTTGCCGGCTAGAAGGACAGTGGAAAAATACCCTACTACCTCAAAACTTTTATTTAAACAATTTAACTCGACCTCAATATTAGGACTAGCTCTTGTAACGAATCCAAGATTTTTATAAAAAAAATCATCACCTCTTCTGGGATGTAAAATTATCTCAATATGATTGTATCTATTAAGCTCAGTAACCAAATCGGCGATTTCTTGAGTTGTCATGGCATCCACAACACCAGGCTGATCAATAAAAATAGATGATTGAATTAAAGTTTTTTCGGACTTACCTAGGAGATTGTAAAAATCTACAAATATAGAATCTCTTGTTGAATATGACCTCATATCCTTTAATGAATGAATTCGTTTCAGTGAAAGAACTTCTTTTTCTAGTGCCTTTAATAGAATTTTTTTAAATATCGATGTCCGCCAATATAAATGTTTTCTTCCATACTTATCAACTATCAAACTATGCATACCGTCATCCCCGATATATACGCAATTAAATCGAGATGGAGCTGCTTTACATAAAGCAGTAGCAATAATAGTTAGGATATTGCGATGATCATATATGGCTATTTTTTTTTGTACGAAAAGCGCAGATATAAGCTGAACAGTTGCTATTAAAGTATCAAGGATCCTATATCTTAATGGCCTTCTCACATTAACTATTTGAGAATTTGGTGAGATGGTAGTGGCTAACGATAGCTGCAATCCAGACTGGACAAATGATATGTCAATCATGGTTAACTAAAATAATTAGTGAAGGGTTCTGGAGGAAGACTATTCCAAGCATAGACTGTCACCATATACCGTTCACCAGCCTCAACCGGCAAGCCTCGATGTATAAAATTTGTACAGCAAGAGAATGAGTGTCCCTTAGAGCCGATGCTTGCTTTATAAATTAAATCTCTTGATTTAATTTTAATTTTAAAGTCGGTTTTTTGTCTCACCCTCGGATTATCTAGCAATGATAACCAGTAGTTCGAATGATCGTGAATCACAAAGGGCCCATTACTCATACCTACATCTGTTAAGTAAGAGAAAGTTTTATGTTGAGTTTGAATTGCTGAATCCCGATGCCACCCTGCACCACTTCCCAATCCGCTCGCTTCAGACCAAGTTCTATTGATCATTAATGTCATATAGGATGGCTTAGCAGTCCCAATACTGTCACAGTAATCTAAATGACGATCAAACAAGAAATCAGAATCTTTCTTATCTATAAATCTCTCGAAGTAGAAAATTCTCTCATCACCTGCTCTAACCTCAGTTAACTGGTTGTGCGTAACGCAAGATCTAAAACAATTCAGTAATCTTTCGACCAAATCGCCTGATAATGGTTCATGTGTTTTAAAGTCGAGATTTCTCATATTTTCCTCAGTAGTAAATATTTGCTCACCATACCGAGCGTCCTCCGTCCATGACTATATTTTGGCCATTCATATATTCTGATGCATCAGAGGTCAAGAATTGGACTGCCGCCTGATATTCATCTAACTGAGCCATGCGCCCCAAAGGAATACGAGAAACTAATTTGTTAGTAAAATCTTTATCTTGACCATTTTCCACTCCTCCTGGCGACAGGGAGTTACACCTCACGTTACTCTCTGCCCAATAGGTGGCAAGGTATCGCGTTAAGCCAGTTATGCCAGCTTTAATGGCTGAGTATGTAATCGGCTTTACGGGCTGAGCATCGGGCTTCAGGCCATTTTTTGAATAAAGCCTTTGGTCGGGTGAAATAACTGAGAGATCTGATGCTATATTTAATATTACACCCGACATGTCGCTTGCAGCCATAGCCGTACCGAAAACCTTACTACACAAAAAAGTACCGGTTAAACCAACCGCAAGTTCCATATTCCACTGGTCAATAGAAAAGTTTTCAAGCCGCGAGCTTTCAGTCAATGAATCATTTGAACCCACTTTAGGATCTATGGCTGCATTATTAATCAGTATAGATATATGTACACCTGCTAACTTCACCTTCTCTAATACATCATTGATACTACTCTCATTGGTAACATCCATCAAAAAATGCATTACATGAAGTTGGCCATATTGTTGTGCTAATTCGTAGTGTTGCTTCTCCAATCCTTCTTGATCCACATCTGTAAGCACAACTGCGCCTCCGTGTTGCAGGATAGCCCTTGCATGTTGCCCGCCCAAAAGGCCTACCGCCCCAGTTATCAATGCGTGTTTACCTGCTAAATTAAACTTATCGTTCATTACGACTCCTCTCTACCCTTACAAAGACTTAGTTTGACCGCCATCGGAAACAAATATAGAGCCTGTTATATAATCAGACACCGGCGAAGATAAGAATAAGACTAAGTTGGCAACATCATCTGAACAACCCAATTTATTAAGAGGCACTTCGTCTTTTAACATCTGGTTTACAGCCGTAGAATCAGTTTTCAGCTTTTCATCCCAAACAGACCCATCAAATAATATATTTCCCGGAGCAACCGCACATATTCTAATTCCCTCTTCTCCAAAAGGCCTAGATATTCCTTTGACATAAGCATTGAGCGCGGCTTTTGAAACTGAATAAGTCACTGGTGCACCGGGGATTATCTCAGTTCCGCAAATTGACGAGATACAGATAATCACACCCCGACTAGCCTTTAAAAATGGCCTAGCAGCCTGAATCGTATGGAAGGCACTGTAAAAATTTATATCAAAAGAGGTCATCCAAGACTCTTGAGTCTCTTGACCAGGTGGTACCGAATTACCGCTGCCAACATTACATATAACAATATCTAGCCCATCTAAAATTGAAGCGGCTTCATCAATTACTTTCTTAGCTCCAATTTCTGTCGAAACATCTCCGGATACAAAATGTGCATCTGCATTACTCGACCCTTCAGGAGTAAAATGAGAGCGAGAATTGAACACAACACCACACCCCTCAACAATGAATCCATTAGCTATTTGCAGACCGATACCACGCGAAGACCCTGTGACAAGAACCTTTTTACCGGCCAAATTAAGATCCATATCTCTGTATCCAGTTTGTTGTTTGCTTTAAGTATCTTTTTAATACATGACTATGCCTACCAGCCCTGTCTCTCGCAGTCTGAAGAATATAATTTCCTTTATAATTATGTTTAGATAGATTTTTAAATACACTCTCAAAATCAGAATCACCTTCCCCTAAAGGCACTGTAGTTCGCCCTAAAGGTCTATCTTTAACATGAACATTTATTATTCTATCGCCGTAGTGGGAAAACTCTTCATCCGGAATAAAGCCAAGAGCGGCGCTGTTTCCAATATCATAATTTATACCAAAGCTCTCAGAATCTAATAGATTAATAAACTCAGCTAATTTTTGAGGTGCAAAATCACTCTCAAAGGCTATTTTGACATTTAATTTTTTTAACAAAGCATCGTATTCATTTAATGTATTAATAAGCATGCTTTCTTGCTTGGAATTTTCTAAACTACCGTTATCAACTAATGGAATTACAATGATCCCAATTCCAAGCTTTCCACAGGCGTTAACAATAGCGACAAAATCAGAAACAAGACTAGTTTTCTCAGGCCCCTCAGCCTTCCAAAATGGAAATTGCATAAAACAATCTCCAGTAAGTGATGGTATCTTAAACGAGTATAATTCGCAAAGATGACTAATTTTTTCGTGCCCTTCATTAGTCAAAAGCGGATTTAGGTAAAGATCTTCTTGGTCAAGAGTCCACTCCATTATATGGATATCAATTTCGCTAGCTATGTGAAATTCATCCTCCCAAGATTTCCATGGAAATTCTTGGATCACCCCATCAACAACATCAGAAAGCCTTCCCTGCATAAATCCAATATTCTTCATCTACAGCCCTTTAGCAGTCCATCCACCGTCTACAAAAATATCTGATCCAGTAACATAGGAAGAAGAATCAGACGCTAAAAATATAGCAGCTCCTATCAGATCGCTTATTTCACCCCAACGATGTAGTAATGTCCTATCTCTTCTTGCCTGGTTCATCTCTTCATTTTCAAAACTTAACTTTGTCATAGCTGTTTTTATGTAACCTGGCGCCAGATTGTTAACCCTAATATTGTAAGTACCAAGATCATTAGCCAGTGCTTTGGTTAACATTCTTAAACCACCTTTTGATGAGACATAACTCGGATTATCAGGAAATCCTATCTTTGAGCCAATGCTGGTAATGTTAATAATAGAACCTTCCTCTGACAATTTCATATATGGCAAAGCTAGCATACAAATTTCGTAGGCAGCGACAAGATTTATTTCAAGTGTATCTCTAAATTTGTTAAGGAAATCTCCATCGCTATTCGGATTAGTGATACCAGCGGCGTTGACAAGTACATTCAAATTTTGGCCGTTGTTACTAATAGTTTCCAATACTGCTGACAGCTCATCTCTATGAGTCACATCACAGGATATGTAATTCCAATTAGGGCTTAGCCTTTCAACCGGTGTTCTCCCCACACCGTAAACTATCGCTCCAGCCTGGTAAAAAGCCTCTGCAATACCATAACCGATACCGCGAGATGCGCCCGTCACAAAACAAACTTTGCCCTTTAAGGAAAATACTCCATCAAGATAACTACTGTTCATTAAGCCCATATCCGTTCAATATTGCTTCGCAGAGTTTTACATCTTCGATATTATCAATTTGATACATTTTGTATTTGTCTTGCTCATAAAAGCCTATTTTACCAGCAAGACGATTATTGTTTGCTATCAAAAGTTCTGGAGAAATGAGATAAAAAGATCCATTCTCTAAATATTTAACCTCAATATCTTGGCGACGTTTACGATCTTTAAAATCATAATTGATTGATTTTGCTCCATCAGATGTCAAACACCACTCAAAATGATCTTCTATTTTTGTAACAGATAACATAGAGTCAAAGTCACCACTAACAAATATGTCTATAGCCTCATCCAAATCATTAATTCCACGAATGGGCGAAGTAGGCTGCATACAAACAACCAAATCAACTTCGCTGTGTTTTTGAATTTCATTGATAGCGTGAATCCACGCCTCCTCAGAAGTTGCCTCATCTCCAGAAATACTTGCAGGCCTTAAAATAATATTAGCACCATAGGACTTAGCCACGGCAAGGATCTCATCGCTATCGGAAGTTACCCAAACAGAATCTACTTTTGAGCTGCTAAGAGCGTGCTCAATCGTCCAAGCTATTAGAGGCTTCCCTGAAACGATTAGTAGATTCTTGCTAGGTATACCCTTCGAACCACCTCTTGCAGGAATAATAGCTACACAATCACCCATCCTTAAGGCCTCAACTCAGAAAACATATCGGATTCTACAAGTCCGCATATTATGTGCCCTACAAGAATGTGACACTCTTGAATTCTTGCAGTGTCCAAAGATGGGATATGCAATGCTTGCACATCATTAGGAAACTTGCCCTTCCCCGCCCCAGTTAAAACGACTGCAGGTACATTTTTTTCTTTTGCGGCTTGCAATGCCTTAAGAATATTTCCGCTATTCCCGCTAGTAGTAATTGCGATCAATAAATCATCAGGTGTTGCTATCGCTTGAATTTCGCGTGCAAAAACATTCTCATAACCATAGTCGTTGCCAATAGCAGTCATTGAAGAGCTATTAGTTCCTAAAGCAAGTGAAGGCAAGCCTGGACGATCAAATAAAAATCTGGAGGTGAACTCTGCAGATAAGTGCTGGGCGTCTGCAAAACTGCCCCCATTACCACAAAAAATGATCTTACCTCCAGCCCTAAGGGCAGCAGCACATTGCTTAGATAGCGCTAAGACTCCATTCATAAGGCCATCGTCAGAAATAAGTTTTTCTTTGGTATCAATTGATGCACGAATTTGTTCTTTGACTTCCTCAAGTTTCATTAATCTTCTCCTATAAATATGCTTCTATACGCTCAAGAGCAATCCAAAATCCTTCACCAGCATTTTTGTGGCCTTGCCAAATCTCAGGAATGAACGACGCATCCGGACAATGTATATCTAAAATAGCACCCAGTCTTTTAAAATCTATGTCACCATCTCCTACCTGTAACCCTTCGCCATTCACTCCCAGAGCGTCACCAAGATGCAAGTGTGCAGTTAGCGGAGCAATTTTTTTAGCAAATTCATAGAAGTCTAAATCGAAATGGTTACACATTAATTTAGAGTGTGAAACATCAAAGCACATTCTTAAATTCAACCTCTCGCACCAATAAGTACACTCATCAGCATGAACAAAAAGGTTTTGATACCTCTGACCTCCAAAATGCCAAGGAAAAGGGGCCATAGTCTGAGGAATAAGTTCCACTCCTTCCATATCAAGTTGAGAAAGACTATGCTCAAAACGTTCATAATAGCTGCCTAAAGACTCTTTGGGCAGTAGTTCGTCCATTGTAAACCCACCAATATTAGCAACAATCATTGGTTTTTTTGTAGCTGGGAAATATTTTTTCAAAGAGCGCGTTATGTCTATGACTCGCTGAGTTTCGAGTATTGAAAATTCTCGATAGGATTCATCAGGTGATGCTAGATCCATCAGTCGACTTTCAGAAAATAATTCAGGAGCATGGACAACAAAACCACATTTATATTCTCCAGAAAGATATTCGTCAATATTTAAATCTAAATCTGAATATGAAAGATGAAATTCAAATATATCAGGGTTAATCTTTTTATTATATTCATCAAAGTCATGGTATCTAACCGGCACACCCCATGGGCGACGGAAACTATAGCTTTTTGCTTCTATTCGACTGTCTCGCAAATCTGATGGGTAGAAGTAGTCCTCTTCAAGCATATCTCGCTGAACCCTACGCCCCAATAGATCTTCATAATTTTGAGCAGATAACCCTTGACCAGGACTTAGCACCTTAAGATGATGAGACTCAATTATTGTTCCTTTAGATAGGTCTTTTGCCGCCACCAAACTTTTAGACAAATTTTCTCTATTTATCATCTCTCCTTGAGAGAGAATTCGTTTGCCCCCCCCGCCAAGAGCCTCCTCTACTTCTCGAATACCTGAGACTAGCGCTGCAAACTCGGCTTTTTCTAAGCTGGCCGCATGATCCGGGCCTTCCATATTTCGATCAAAAGTGAAGTGTCGCTCTACAACCTTTGCCCCTAACCCAACAGCTGCAAGAGTCACAGCTATCCCCCTCTCATGCCCCGAATAGCCGACCAAAGGATGCATATCTTTCAACTTATTTATCCAATTAAGGTTAATATCGTGATAAGGGGCTGGATAAGTACTGTTGCAATGAAGCAATGCAAACTCTGAACCGCGGGAGTTAAGAAAATCTTTAGTAATCTGAATTTCTTCAGCAGAACTCATTCCAGTTGATAATATTAAAGGCTTTTTTGTCTTAGTCAGTAAATCAATGAGAGGAAGATTTGTTAAATCTGCAGAGGCTACCTTGTATGCCTTAACTCCCATATTCTCAAGTGTTTCTATACTCTTAGAATCCCAGGGAGTGCACATATATAGAATTCCTTTTTGAGCACAATACATAGCAATCTCTTCATGCTCAGCTTTAGACAATTGAAAACGCTCTAGCAAATCTAAAATGTATTCAGTACCAAGATCCTCCCCCTTTTTAGCAAGGCTTTTCTTTCTGTAGACGGACGCCATATCACGCATTTGGAATTTGACACAGTCTGCCCCTGCTTCGATTGCAGCATCTACCATGTCCTTTGCAAGGTTAAAACTTCCATTATGGTTATTACCGATTTCAGCAATAACGAATACTTTTTTTTGCCCTATTTCGTACTTTCCTATTTTCATCATTAATTTCTTAACCATTAATCACTTTCTCTTACTACCCAACTGTCTAAACCCTCCCAATCAAATCTAAATAATTGTGTTTTTAGACCTTTAATTTGTAGAAAATCCAAAAGACGGTGTTTTTCAAATGGTGGAACATAAAACAAGAAATAACCACCACCACCTGCTCCAAGGAGCTTACCACCCAAAGCCCCATGCTTTTTCGCGCCATTATAAATTTCGTCAATACGATCATTTGAAATCATGCAACTAAAGTTTCTCTTTAGTTTCCATCCTGTATCAAGGCATTCTCCAAGTTTCAGCAGATTGCCTCTTAAAAGATGTTTGCGAATAGTATGAGTCAGTTCTACATTCTCACAAACTAAATCATTTAGTGAGGCTGCAGCCATAGTAGCTTTCTGATTTTTATGAATATCCCCAGAATTATGTAAAATTCCGGTATCGCATAAAACCAAACTTTCTTCTAGCTCCTTAACAACGTTGCTATGGACACGAATAGGGTTGACAATATTTTCTTGCTTATGAAACTCAATAAAATTGAACCCACCAAATACAGTGGCATATTGATCCTGCCAACCACCCGCTATCCCAAGATGAAGTCGCTCAGATTGAAAGGCTATCTCTGCAAGCTCGTATTGACTCCACTTATCCCTTCTAACTTCGTTAAAGCATCCTAGCAGGGCTGCACACAAAGCAGCAGACCCACCCAATCCAGAGCCAACAGAAAAATCAGAGTTTAATGATAATTCAAAGCCAAAATCAGGTTTTATGACATGCAATATAGATTGAATAAGGCCAAATGAATCTCTGTGAATTAAGGCCTCATCTAAATTATCTGCAAAGAGAGATTCCCCCAAATCAAGCGAGTGTATGATAATATTTCCGTCAGGCCGAACTTTCATTAATGCGTGACTATAAATAGAAATGGCTGCATTAATGACAGCACCCGGAGAAGTGCTGAAAAAATGGGTAAGATCTGATCCACCACCCCCAAAACTAATCCTAACTGGAGCTCTGGCTCTAATATAAGTATCAGTCTCTTCCAATAGAGGCAAATAATCCTTTGAAACTATATTTACAAGATTACCATTGTCATCCAGCATTGGTATGAACTGGATATGACTATCAAGATTTTTTATTAATTGTTCTCTAGATTCATCAACACCCAGCCACACAAACTTTTTATTAGATATTGTAGAAATCTTTTCATCTATTTTTTTGTCATTGAGAAGAGCACGCCGAATGTCTCCATCTGTAACCAGCCCATTTACCACTCCATTTGAGTCTTTTGTAAACACGAACCCGTATTTGTTATCGTCGATCTTTTCTAACGCTGCTCTTATAGAAAAATTATCTTCAATAAGGCACTTGTCTAAATCATAGCTCATAGCATAATTCCGTTCTCAATCCAACCACAAAATCTTGCATAATCTTCAGGAACTCCTATATCAATAAAATCCACTTCAAGCTTAACTGCAGTTAGATTTTCATCTCGAGTTAGTCGCCGGAATACATCATTTTCTATCGAGAAGCAGGACCCAAATTCAAATCCCTCAAAAATATTTGGTACCAAGTGATAAAGACCTGAATTAACAAATCCTGAATCATTCAAATCTATTTTCTCTTTGAACTTTCTCACTAGCTGACCTTCAAGCTCCAGTGCACCATAACGTGAGTTATGCTCAACTCTCACTGCTGCTATAGCAGGACCACTCATGGAGGCAATATCTTTAATACCTCCACTAAGCCAAGTATCCGCATTAGCAACCAAAAATCCATTGCTGGGACAAAAATACTGCAATGCATTATTAATAGCTCCTCCTGTCCCTAGAGGTATTTCTTCTTTTATAAATCTAAAACTTACCTCATTATATCCAGGTTGTTTATTCAAAATTGATAAGCAATTCTCAATTTGATGTGCTTTATAATGTAATAGGAAAATGAAATCCTCCACACCTTGAGACACCCAGTGTCTTACAAGATGCACCAGAAAGGGCTCTCCACCAACTGGAGCGAGAGGTTTTGGAACATCAGAAACAACGGGACGCAGTCTGGTACCAAAGCCACCTGCAAGGACAAAAAGAGGCTTCATAGTTTTTAATTCCTCAAAAAAGGGATTGCTTCATTAAGCGAAGAAATTCTTAAAATTTGCTTAGAACAAATATCAAGACTGTTATTACTGGAGCTAAAAAGTATATTCCTTCCTATGTTAGCTGCCAAACCGGCATTAATATCGGTTTCACTATCACCGATGAAAATACAAAGCCGTGGATCTAGGTCGAAGTCATTTATAGCATCAAGTAGCATTCCGGGGTTTGGCTTCCTTGAAAAATCATCTTTTTTATATTTACCTATCCCATGTTTAGGATGGTAGGGCGAGAAATATACTTTGCTTATGATAGCACCCTCCTCCTGAAAACGCTCCGACATCCAGCTAGTTAGAAGATGAAATTGTGATTCTGAATAATATCCTCGCCCTATACCTGATTGATTAGTTACCACAAAAATTAGATACCCTTTTTCTGATGCAAGTCTTGCTAAACTGAAGATACCATCCATGAAATGGAATTTATCAATGGTATGGACATAGCCATAATCTTTATTGATTACGCCATCTCTATCTAGGAATAGCGCCTTTTTAGTCATTATGTGGTTTACTTTTGGAATTTATAACTGATTATTTCTTTTTTATAGACTCCAGAAACTATCCTTTAAAATACGATAAGAGCTTGTATCGCAGTCTAAAAATATCTAATTCATCATCCTTGCTGAAGCCGTACTTCCTAACTAGAATAATTAATATGGACAGCATGCCTCCCAATAGGGTTCCTAAAAAACAAATTAATGCACGATTAGGGCTAGATTTAATTTCAGGAATAAGAGGCAGATCCAGCGTTGTTAAAGCATACTCAGGCCTGACTTTCGCCAACATCATTGATTGGGTATGTTGTTGAATCAGCTCATAAAACAAAGCTCTTAGTTCTGGATAAGGAGTAATTGTTATTTGATCATTTAAATAATCAATGGACAGTTGCGCTTCTTTGATTCGCATATCAGCTACATATTCATTGACCTCTTGTATGAGGAGTAGCGACCACTGATAGGCAATCTCAGGTGATAAATGGTCAACTTCTAAAGAAATGATACCAGTATTCTTATCTTCCGAAATAGCAATCGCCTTATCAAAGAACTCGTAGGCCTCTTGAGTCGAGGGGATTAACTTATATGGAGGCTTAACGTCTCTAACCCACACATTCTTAATGCCATCATATAAATCTGAATCATAGCTGACTGAGTTAGAGGTTAAATCCCAGTCATAAGCTGCAATCAGGTTAGGCAAAATATCATGTTTGTCGATTAATCTTTGCAAAAGCCCTTTGGATTTTAGCAGTGAAAGTGCCAAGTCTTTGTCTGACATGCCTGAAGATGATCCAGGCAATGAAATGCCAGCCATGGAAGCTAAACCAGCATATTGAGATAGATTACTGCTCATATCGCCAGATGAGCTTGGAGCCAAGAGAGTCTGCGCTGTATAGATATTTGTTAGTGTTAATGAGTAAATAATAGATATTAATAAAAATAAACCAGTCCAGGCTGCAAGAAATAATTTATTGACCCAGAGAACATTAAACAGCTCCCGAAGATCTATCTCATCGTCAACATATGACTGGGATAAATCTCTTTCGTTTTCACTCATTTTATAGCCCTTTTACTGCTGCAATTGAGACCATGGATTGATATATTAATTGTGTTACTTCAGTCCAATTCTTTAAAGAATCCTTGTATTGAATATTCACAGGAACCACAATGGTATCACCTGGTCTAATATCTGGCCGCCTGCCAAAAATTCTAAATGAACTTTTATCCAAAACCATGGTTGAACCATTTGCTTTTACAATATATAAACTATCCTCATCAGCTCTTTTAGTTAACCCACCAGACAGATGCAAGTAATCATCAACTGTATATTCTTCTCTATATTCCAAAGAATTATTCACATTCACTTCACCCACAACAGTGATGCTTGATGATTTAATTGGAATGTGTAACGAATCACCATCTGATACTGCAAACTCTTCAAGGTCATCATTTCTTAAATCTATTGCCACCCTACCAGTTGGTTGAACAGACTCTAGCATATCTAAAATAGATTGAAATTCACCGGTATTTAAGTTGGTCGTTGATTCTTGAGTGAGTGAGCTTGCTGAATAATTTCTCTTAATTTGATCTGAGTATTCATTTAATCTTTTGATTTCAGAAAGCCTTACATCTTTTTTTAGATAAATAGAACCATCAATGAAAGCATTTTTTGTAAACCCACCTGCTCTTTCAATTACTGATATGATGCTTTCGCCCTGGCTGATAACGTACTCACCAGGAAAAACAAACTCGCCTGTGAGATTAATCTTGTTAATCTGTTCTTGCGAAGTGAATTTGCGAACCGTTAAATGATCTAAGGGCTTAAGTTTTGTAGAAGTCATAGCCGGATTTTCATTTGAAGCATTTAATTCAATTAATTCAGTTGAGTAAGATAAATAGTCGAGTTTCATACGTCTTAGCTCTATAGCATCAGCATAGGCTAAATCAGTTAAACCCCCAGCAGCTTTAATTAGGTCTTTGGGAGTAGCATCTTCAAATAGCGGATAAATACCTGGGTAAGGTACAGCCCCTGAAATTGAGACTAATTGAATAGGATTTTGCAAGGAAGCATTTAATTTAATTAGTTCGATAAACGGCGAAAAAAGTTTTGCTCTGGTAAATTCTTTGCTTTTCTCGCTAAGCTCTTTATTTTTCATTAAATCAGTTTCAGTAATACTAAGGTTATCAAGATATTCTGAATCTTTAGTTCTCACAACATTAGCAAGTTCAAGGCTGATTTTTCTACCAGCTAAAGCCTCATTACTATCTTTAATATTTTCAACCTTATTAGGTGTGGATGAAAAGAATAAAATGTGATCATATTCACGAAGCTTAAGGTCTTGATGCTTATTATTTTGAAAAAAATCTCTTAGTGAGAATGTCAAAAAGGTAAAATCAGAAAAGGGGTTAGATTTTCTCGCTATCACGGAGAAGTCAAGATCTACATATTGAGGAAAATCTTTATTAATGTCCGTAATAACATCACTTAGCTTCATGCCCTCTTGCCAACC
>Ga0255758_10001715_pt1 | contig 21690 bp, 24 predicted proteins | sample 011ome_24_FD_179958 | JGI IMG/M metagenome (GOLD analysis project Ga0255758, IMG submission 179958) | Coastal salt marsh microbial communities from the Groves Creek Marsh, Skidaway Island, Georgia - 011513CT metaG (version 2) | ecosystem: Environmental > Aquatic > Marine > Intertidal zone >...
TTGAAATGTTGGCAAAATCATACTAACTATTTTACTTCTAGTGTTTTGAGAATGTGAGGCTGTTAATGATAGATTTACAGAAGGATATCCAGTAAAAGTTTTTGAATATGATATACTTGAATTCATGCTGTTGTTGAGAAAATTTGCAGTGTTTAACTGATTTACAGATTCTCTAAAATAATTACTACTACCAAGATTAACAGATGCAGAAAATCTACTGTTTGGATTTGCTTTTGAGTCCTGGTTGTGAGACCATCTAAAATTATAAATATTACTTTTAGAATAACCGGGTAATCCTTTTTCTCCGTTTATTAAATTCTCAAATCGTAAACTCAATGATCCGCCAAATTTATATCTTGTTCTATACTTTGACTCTAATCTAAATCCATAACTACCATTTGTATAATAATCACCTAGTAAGGTAACATCATAATTTTTACTGGGAGCAAAGTAGTATCCACCATTTTGAACAAAATATCCTCTGTCATTATTTTGCCCTATACTTGGGAAAATAAAACCTGTTTTTCTATTTTCAGTGAGTGGAAAATATGCAAAAGGTAAAAAAATTGGAGTTGGAACATCCGCAATATAAATATTACTTAGTCCTGCTATAATTTTATTTTTTGGAATAAACTTTCCTTTTCTTACTCTAATATAATAATCAGGGTTTTCCTTTTCGGAAGTAGTCACTTTTGCTTCTTTAATAAAGTATACTGAATCATTTTCTTTTTTAGTAGCTAGAGCTGATACATTCATCCCACTCTGCTCACTTTTAGAATTCCATATCAAAGCTTTTTTAGTATCAAAATTAAATCTTATTGAATCTGGGTTGATCTCATTTCCAGCTTGTTTGAAAAAAGGAGGTTGTATTAAATTTCCAAATGAGTCTTTAATTCTTCCAGCTGAAACTTCGTTTTTATTATAGTCTAAAATAATCAAACCAGATTTTAGCTCAGTATCCTGATAAAATAGTTCTGCTTGATCGTATAAGTATAACTTTCCTTTTTTTTTATCTATTTTGATATAACCTTTAGCATTTCTTGTAATTTTTCCTAGTAAGAGATTAGTACTACTTAGAGAATCGTTTGAACTAATTGTATCATTTTCCTTAATATCTTGTGAATAATTAATTTGGAAAGTAAAAAATACTAGCGAAATAAAAATTAATTTAAATCTATATTTATTGTATGTATAAGAAGCTGACAGATCCAAATATTTAAAAAGTAAAATTACACATATTTTTGGAGTCATAATTTTATTTAAAAATTATAATGAAATATATTATTAAATTTTTTTTTATTTCTTTTATTTTTTGTGCCTTCTCAAGTTTACATTCTCAAAATTCTGATCAAAAATTTACTGTTGTTTTAGATCCTGGCCATGGAGGCAAGGATCCTGGTAACACAGGAAATGGATATCTTGAAAAAAACATAGCTCTTTCTATTGCTTTAAAAGTTGGTGCTCAACTTGAAAAGCAAAGTGATATTAAAGTTATATATACTAGAAAAAAAGATGTTTTTGTCAATTTATTTAAACGTGCAGAAATTGCTAATAAATCAAAGGCAGATTTGTTTATATCAATTCATTGTGATGCTCACAATTCAAATGCATACGGTGCCGGAACTTTTGTTTTAGGTTTACATGCCAATCAAAGAAATTTCGAAATTGCTAAAAAAGAAAATTCTGTGATTTTTAAAGAAAAGGATTATGAGCAAAAATATAACGGTTTTGATCCCAATAGTCCGGAATCTGTTATAAGTTTGGTTTTAATGCAAGAAGATTATCTTGACCAAAGTATAGTAATAGCTGATTTAATTCAAAAAGCTTTTGTTAGTGATTTAAATAGAAGAAATAGAACGGTAAAACAAGCAGGTTTTATAGTTTTAAAGTATACATACATGCCAAGTGTTTTAGTTGAAACAGGGTTCCTGACTAATAAAAAAGAAGGTGCTTATTTAAATTCTAAAAAGGGTCAAAGAGAGATGGCATCTTCAATTGCTAATGGCATTGTAAGATATAAATCAATATATAAAGATGATTTTATTGGACCGATTGAATTAAATAGTGGTAGTTCAGTTTCAGATTCGACAAAAGATGAATATTATTTAAAAATTCAAATTGCATCGAGTAAAAAAAGAATACCACTTAAATCATACAATTTTAAAGGCTTAAAAAATTTAACTAGAAATTTGAGGGACGGTTATTACAGATATTATTATGAAAGAACAGCTAATTATTCCAAAGCAAAATCTTTTTTAAAAAAAGCTAAAAAAAATGGTTTTAAAGATGCAATAATAGTTGCATTTAAAAATGATAATAAGATTTCCATTGATGATTATTTATCTCAAGATACATACTGAATAAATTCATAACTTTGAAAAAAAAATAATTTGAAAAATAAAAATGAAATAAAAACTGGATTGTTAGTAATTGCAGGAATTGCATTATTTATTTTTGGATACAGTTATCTAAAATCAAACGATATTTTTGTAAGTGACAGAACATTTTATGCAGTGTATGATGATGTAGAAGGGGTTGTGAATGGTACTCCAGTTACAGTTAATGGTTTTCCAGTTGGAAGTATTACTGACATTTCATTTCATAAACAAAATAAATTACTAGTAAAATTCAGAGTTGAAAACGAAATACAATTTTCTGTAAATAGCTTAGCTCAGATTTATGAAACAGGATTGATTGGTGGAAAAGCACTTGCTATTATCCCTGCTATGGATAATAGTAGAGTTGCTGTTTCAAAAGATACTTTAAAATCATCAGTTGCACCTGGGTTAACTGATTTGGTCAATGAAAAATTAACTCCATTACAAGAAAATATTGAGATGATGATTGTTAGTGCTAATAATGTCTTAGATAAAATCAACTTAGTTTTTGACGATCCCACAAGAGCAAACTTAAGAACCAGTGTTTCTGATTTTTCAGAAACAATTTCTGATTTAAAAGAGACTAGTAAAATGGTAAATTCCATCGTAAAGTCTAACAGGATGAGTATAAACAATACTCTTGATAATGTTAATAGTTTATCTAAAGATTTGTCTTCTATCTCTAATTCAATAAAGTCGAGTGACTTAGAAATAACCCTTCTAAACTTAAAGGAATCTTCAAAAAATTTATCTATTTTATTAGATGATATTAATAATGGAAACGGTTCAGTTTCAAAATTAATTTCAAATGATTCACTATTTAATAATTTAAATGATGCATCTAAATCTATTGATCTTCTTCTTGAAGATATAAGGCTCAATCCCAAAAGATATATTCATTTTTCAATATTTGGAAAAAAAAATCAACCTTATCAAAACAATAAAGATTAAAAATTGATTTCACTTCTTCCAAATATAGTTTTTGTCTCAATATTTTTATTTGCAATTTTTTGGTTTTCAAAAAATGTAAAAAAAATCTACAGAAACATTAATCTTGGAATTAGTATTGATAGAAATGATAATAAAAAGTTAAGAACAATTCAAATGCTCAAAATAGCATTTGGTCAATCTAAAATGATTGACAAACCGATTGTGGGTCTTTTACACATTGTAGTTTATGTAGGTTTTCTTGTTATAAATATTGAACTTCTTGAAATAATTGTTGATGGCGCATTGGGAACCCACAGAGTTTTTGCTCCATTTTTAGGTTCCTTTTACAATTTTTTGATTGGTTTTTTTGAGATTTTTGCTCTACTAGTAATTGTTTCTGTCATTGTTTTTTGGATTAGAAGAAATGTTATAAATATTAAAAGGTTTCTAAGTTCAGAAATGAAAGGATGGCCAAAAAATGATGGAAATATAATTTTATATGTGGAACTCATCTTGATGTTTCTTTTCTTAACAATGAATGGAGCAGATTTATGGATTCAAAATAATGCACCAGAGTTTAATTATATTAACGCTGGTTCATTCCCTGTAAGTCAATATTTATTTCCAATATTTGATACTTTTTCTTCAAATACAGTATTTTTTATTGAAAGAACAGCATGGTGGTTACATATAATAGGAATACTTTGTTTTTTAAATTATTTATACTACTCAAAACACTTACACATAATTTTAGCTTTTCCCAATACATATTTTTCTAATTTGAATGCAAAAGGAAAGTTTTCTAATTTAAAATCTGTTACTAATGAGGTTAAAATGATCCTAGATCCATCTGCTAATCCCTACGCTAATACATCTAATGAAGAAATCCCAAAATTTGGTGCTTCTGATGTGTTTGATCTCAACAAATTTCAGTTATTAAATGCCTACACTTGTACTGAGTGTGGTAGATGTACTAGTGAGTGTCCAGCTAATTTGACTGGAAAAAAATTATCTCCAAGAAAAATTATGATGGATACGAGAGATAGACTTGAGGATGTGGGTAAAATTATTGATAATAATGATGGAAAATTTATTAGTGATGATAAAGAATTACTAAATGATTACATTACCAAGGAAGAATTATGGGCCTGTACATCTTGTAATGCATGTACTGAAGCTTGTCCAATAGGAATTGATCCTTTATCAATAATTATGGATATGAGAAGATATTTGGTGATGGAAAAATCTGATGCTCCCTCTGAATTAAACAACATGATGTCAAATATTGAAAATAACGGAGCACCATGGCCGTTTAATCAAATGGATAAACTGAATTGGAAAAACGAAATATAAATTTAAAAAGATAAATAAATGAAACAAGAAGACGTTGACAAATTACTTAATGAAAAAATTGAAGATGGAGAACATATAAGTCCAATCCTTCCGGAGGGTATCAAGAACTACTTGATTGATATTGATGGAACTATTTGTGATGATATTCCTAATGAAGAACCTGAAAGGATGGCTAGTGCTAATGTTTATCCTGATGCATTAATCACTCTTAATAAATGGTATGATGAAGGTCACATAATTTGTTTTTTTACATCTAGAACTGAAGACCACCGAAAAGTTACAGAAGATTGGTTAAACAAACATGGTTTTAAATTTCATGGAATGGTAATGGGTAAACCAAGAGGAGGAAACTATCATTGGATTGATAATCATTTGGTAAAAGCTACAAGATATAATGGAAAGTTCACTGATTTGGTTGATAAAGAAGTTACTATCCAAGTTTTTGATGATGGACATCACAATTAAATTATGAGTAAAATTGAAATAAATACTTTTTCTGAACTTATTAGTAAAGGAATCAGTCCAGAAGTTCTTTTTTGGGTTGGTTGTGCTGGAAGTTTTGATGATAGAGCAAAAAAAATAACCAAGGCATTTGCTAGAATTTTAAATCAAGCTAATGTGTCCTTTGCTGTTTTGGGAAGTGAGGAGGGATGTACTGGCGATCCAGCAAAGCGTGCAGGAAACGAGTTTTTATTTCAAATGCAAGCATTATCAAATATCGAAGTTTTAAATGGTTATAATGTAAAAAAAATCGTAACTACATGTCCACATTGTTTTAATACATTAAAGAATGAATATCCTGAGCTTGGTGGAGAATATGATGTGATGCATCATACACAATTTATAAAGTCTTTACTAAATGAAGGTAGACTTGCAATTCAAGGAGGAGCTTTCAAAGGTAAAAGGATCACTTTTCATGATCCATGTTATTTGGGTAGAGCAAACAATGTATACCAAGCACCCAGAGAAGTATTAGAAAAATTAGACATAGAACTTTCAGAGATGAAAAGTTGTAAACAAAAAGGTTTATGTTGTGGAGCTGGAGGTGCACAAATGTTTAAGGAATCTGAAAAAGGCAACAAAGAAATCAATATTAAAAGAACTGAAGAGGCTCTTGAAACTAAACCTGATATAATTGCGGCTGGATGTCCATTTTGTAATACAATGCTTTCAGATGGTTTAAAAAATAAAAAGAAAGAAGATGAAGTTAAAGTACTTGATATTGCTGAGTTAATTAATCAAGCTTCTGATTTATGATGGTAAATTTTGATGAAATGCCAAATGATTCAAGAATTTGGATTTACCAATCAAATAGAAAGTTTTCTCAGTCAGAAGAAAATGAAATTTCAATAAAAATCCAGACATTTCTAAAAGATTGGACCGCCCATGGATCTAATTTGTTTTCATCATACTGCATCAGGTATAACCGATTCATAGTTATTGCTTTAAATGAAACTAAAAATAAGGCTACAGGCTGTTCTATTGATGCTTCAGTTGCCTTGATTCAAAGCTTAGAAAAAGATTACGGTATTGATTTGTTAGATAAAATGAACGTTTCTTTTAAACAAGGTGATTACATTTCTTACAAATCAATAGTAGATTTTAAGAACTTAATTAAAGATAAATCTGTTTCCAAAAATACCATAGTATTTAATAATCTGGTTACTGATATCTCTGATTTTAAAAATAATTGGGAAATTCCTGCATTTAAAAGCTGGCATTCTAGATTGTTTTAATAGTCTATTATAGTGTGTTTATCTAAAAACCAAAGAAAATAGCTTCCAAATTCTCTAAATTTATTTTGATATTTAATTATGAGACTGAACAAATATATTTTTCTTCTTTTTTTTATAATATTTAGTTATTCATTTGGTCAAAATCCTTTAACTACAGAGGATCGTATTAATCAAAAAATATGGGTAGATAGTACTTACAATTCTCTTTCTTCAGATGAAAAAATTGGACAATTGTTTACTATTTGGGTGGCAACAGAGCAAGGTCCTGAACAAATGGATAAGGTTGCAGAAAAAATAAAAAAAAATCACCTTGGAGGACTTATTTTTTCACTTGGTAACATTAAAGATCAAGCAAAATATACAAATGAATTTCAATCAATTTCAAAAGTTCCTCTTTTAATTGGAATGGATGCTGAATGGGGAATTGGCATGAGATTAGATGATGCTTTTTCTTTCCCTTTCAATATGACTTTGGGGGCAGTTGAGGATGATGCCTTAATATACAAAGTAGGTAAAAGAATTGGAGCTCATGCTAAAAGATTAGGAGTTCACATGAACTACGCCCCAGTTACTGATATTAACACTAATCCAAACAACCCAATTATTGGAAGTCGTTCATTTGGAGAGGATAAATTTAATGTCACTAACAAAGCACTGAATTATCTAAGAGGAATGCAATCTGAAGGAATTATGGGTTCAGCTAAACATTTTCCAGGTCATGGAGATACAGAACTTGATTCACATTTAACACTTCCAAAAATAAATTTTTCATCAAAAAGGATTGATGAAGTTGAGTTGTTTCCATATAGGGAATTAATAAAAAATAATTTATCTAGTGTTATGGTTGCTCATATGGAAATTCCATCTTTAGAAAAAGAACCCAAAAAGCCATCCACATTATCTAAAAATATTATTACTAAACTTCTAAAAAAGAAAATGAAATTTAATGGTTTGGTAATAACTGATGCTATGGATATGAAAGGAGTAGTAGACTTTAATAAGAACCGATCAGCAGATGTAGACGCTATTTTAGCTGGTAACGATGTTCTTTTAATGCCAAATGATTTGGATGAAAGCACAAAGAATATAAAATCTGCATTAAAATCAGGAATAATTTCCAAAAAAAGACTTGAGTATTCTGTCAAAAAAATTCTAATGGCTAAATATAAAGCTGGACTTCATGATTTAAATCCTGTAGAATTGGAGAATATTGTTTCTGAAATGAATGATGAAAAAGATCATGCTCTATTTGAGGAAATTACCGAAAAATCTATCACGGTAATAAAAAACAAAAAAGATTTATTGCCAATTAAAAATTTAGAATCAAGGACGGCCTACATAAGCCTTGGAGATTCAGATCACAGTGAATTTTATAAGTCACTAAACTATTATTCAAAAGTTGATAAGATCGAATATAAGTCAAATCAAGAATTGCTTACTAAACTTAAGTCATATGATCAAGTTATAGTTGGTTTTCATAAATCTAATAAGGATCCGTTTCAATCATATAAATTTTCTAAAAAAGAGCTAGAAATTTTAAATATAATTTCTAAAGAAAGCAATGTTATTTTAAATGTATTTGCCAAACCATACGCATTAATGGATTTAAAAATTGATAACATTTCATCAATTCTTATTTCATATCAAAATAATACTACAGCTCAAAGTAAATCTGCACAAATCATCTTTGGTTCAATTGGATCAAAAGGAATACTTCCAGTCACAATAAATAAATCTTTTCCTGTAAACACCTCTATTAAAACGAAAAAACTTAATAGATTAAGTTATGGCTTACCTTCTTCAAAAATATTTAACATCCAGAACTTAAAAAAAATTGACTCAATTGTAGATTATGCAATTAATCAAAAAATGACACCTGGTGCTCAAGTTTTAATTGCTAAGGATGGTAAGGTTTTTTTTAACAAGTCATATGGATTTAAAACATATGAAAATAATGAATCTGTAAAATGGAATGATCTTTATGATGTTGCATCTTTGACCAAGATACTTTCATCTGTTCCTTTACTTATGAATGAGTTTGAAAATGGATCAATAACAGATGAAACTAGGTTGTCAGATATTATTAATGATATCAACTTAAAAGATAAATCAAATCTTTCATTGAAAGAAATGTTATCTCATCAATCAGGTTTATTTCCTTGGATTCCATTTTATAAAGAAACTATTGACAGTCTATCAAAATACCCTCTTGACACATTCTACAGTAAAAAAAAAACAATAATTTCTTTGTTAATGTAAATAGAGAACTTTTTTTAAAAACCTCCTTTTTAGATACTATACATAAAAGAATCATAAACAGCCCTATCTCTAACGAAAAAACTTACGTTTATAGCGATTTGCCTTATTATTTTTTTAAGTATTTTTTAGAAAATAAATACAACAAATCCCTCGACGTTATTTTAAAAAACACATTATTAAAAAAAATAGGTGCTAACAATACGACTTATAAACCTGTTGACTTTTTTAAGAAACAAAGAATTGTTCCCTCTGAGATTGATCTTTATTTTAGACAAGATACATTAAGAGGTTATGTACATGATATGGGAGCAGCAATGCAAGGCGGAATAGGAGGACATGCAGGAGTTTTTTCTAATTCAAACGATGTGGCAAAGATTATGCAAATGTTTATACAGGATGGTAATTATGGAGATCAAATATTTTTTTCTAAATCTACAATTGACTATTTTAACAAATGTTATTATTGTGAGAAAGGAAATAGGAGGGGACTAGGTTTTGATAAGCCACAGATTGATGACAGTTCACCAACTTGTGGATGCGTTCCGATGTCTAGTTTTGGGCATTCAGGATTTACTGGCACATATGCTTGGGCTGATCCTGAAAACCAGATTGTTTACATATTTCTATCAAATAGAACATATCCTTCAATGGAAAACAATAAACTCTCTAATAATAATATTAGAACAGAGATTCAAAGAGTTATATATAATTCTTTAAAATGATTTAAATGAGAATAGCGATTGTATGTTACCCAACATTTGGTGGGAGTGGAGTTTTAGCAACAGAATTAGGAATGTCCTTAGTTGAGCATGGTCATGAAATTCATTTTATTGCATATAAAAAGCCTGTAAAACTAACAGGATTAAATGAAAAGTTACATTTTCATAAAGTAAATGTTCCAGATTATCCACTTTTTAGTTTTGTGCCTTATGAACTAGCATTATCAACTAAGCTTGTAGAAATTGTAAAAAAATACTCAATTGATTTATTACATGTTCATTATGCCATTCCACATGCTTATGCAGCATATATGGCAAAAAAAATGTTAGAAGACCAATCAATTAAAATACCAATAGTAACCACTTTACACGGAACTGATATAACTTTAGTTGGAAACCATCCATCCTATAAAACAGCAGTTACTTTTAGTATAAATAAATCCGATATAGTTACATGTGTTTCCAATAGTCTTAAAGAGGATACCTTAAATCAATTTGAAATTAGAAATAAAATAAGAGTAATTCCAAATTTTATAGACATTAATAAATATATTTTACAGCAAGATTTATGTAAAATTGAAAATCCTATTGCTAGTAATGAATTAATCGTCTCTCATGTTAGCAATTTTAGGTCTGTTAAAAATGTTTTAAACGTAATAGAAATATTTTACAATATTCAAAAAGAATTAGATGTAAAACTACTTATGATAGGTGAGGGGCCTGATAAATCCAAAGCCGAGAAAATGTGCGAGGATTTAAAAATTAGTCATTTAGTTAAATTTTTAGGAAACTCTAGTCAAGTCGAGAAAAACTTGTGTCATTCAGATTTGTTTTTATTACCATCATCAACTGAAAGTTTTGGTCTTGCAGCTCTTGAAGCAATGGCATCAAAGGTAGCAGTAATCTCCTCAAATGCCGGAGGCCTTTCTGAAATTAACATAAATGGTAAAACAGGTTTTACATCTGATTTTGACAATATTGATTATATGACATCAAAATCAATAAAGCTATTGAAATCAAATACACTTTTAGAAAAATTTAAAGAAAATGCTTTTAAAAAAGCATTAGACTATGACATAAACAAAATTGTACCACTTTATGAGAAAGCTTATAAAGATGCATTAAAGAAAGCTAGATAGTTTCCAAAAATGAGTCAAATACCAAAACTTTTTTCCATAATTTTTTTGCAATAGAAATGAATTTCTTGTGAGCATCCTCATTTTGATATTTTTTTTCATCTTCATAACTATCGAAAGTAAAAATTAAACAGTAATGATATGTATTTTCAATTATATCCCTTTTTTTTGTGTTAGCAGGTTTTCCTAAATGAATTTTTTTTGCAAATTGTGTGTTTTTGACCAGAGTTTTTATAGCCTTTTCAAATTGATTTACATCATTTTTATTTTCAGGATTATTTAACCATAAATAAACACTATGAATAATTTTACCGTTAATGATTCTTGAATTATCAAAATTGTTAAAGTTCTTTGTTTTCATCAAATAAAATTATTTTGGATTGTATATTTTTCTTGCACTTTTATAAACAAAATCTTTATCAAATGACATTTTTTTTGTTTTAAACTCCGAATATAGTTTCATTTGGTCGGAATAGTGTTTAGAGTCTTCGTGATCACTAGAACCATAAGAAATTATTGATTCTATTTCAGTTCCTTTGTCACTGAATTTAGCAAACTGAATGTAAGATTCACCATGTGTAACTTTGATTTTACCATCCTTGTGAGTCGAGGCATTCATTGCTGTTATAACATCAGGCATTCCCCAAATCGGAATTTCTTTATTTCCTCTTACTAATTTTTGATAATCTCCAAGTTTAACTTTTGTTGTTTTAAAATATTTTAGCATTTGTTGTTTTACCTCAAGAAGAGATTGGGCTAAAATATCTTCACCAAATTTTCTGTTGATATAGTCTTTCCTGTAATATTTTATAAGATTATAGTAAAATAGTGCATAAGTTCCTGCTCCAACAGACTCAATATTTGTTTTTCTGTCCCAGTTTTGTATTTCAATTAATAAATCTTTAATTTCTGGGTAATCCTCTGGATTCATTTCAAAGAGGTTATTTACATCCATAAAGCTGTAATTAAAAGGTTCTGGAAATGAGTTGTCGTATTTAATTGCTTTAAATTTATTATAATCAATGCTTTTATTTTCATTTATTAGATTAAATATTCTGGTACTTCTGTTATTATCATATTCTTCATATCCCATATTTTTATCAAAATTTTGGGAATCTGGATTTTCAGAAAGGGAAGTAGATTTAAATGGACTGTGATTAGCATTGTAAACATATCCTGACTCGGGACTAATTACCTGAGGAAGTTCTTCAGTTGTGTAATACTCACTCCAAAGAGTTCTTTTAGTATTTCCTGGAACAATTTTTTTCCAATTGTAGGAATTATTTCTTTTAGGGATTATTCCATTGGAAATGTAAAAAATTGTATCATTTTTATCAGCATATCCAATATTATATCCTGGAATTTGATTCATTTTAAGGATATTATAAAATTCATTAAAATTCTTGGCTTTGTTCATTTTCCACCATTGTTCTAATCCTCTAATATGAAATAATGATGCTGTTCTAACAGAATAATACCCATTTTTATTTTTGAGAGTTGGTCCATAAACACTTTCGTGGTATTTTCTTTTAACTTTTATGGGAATACCAAAAAGTTTAATATATGCTGAGGCTTTAAATGTTTTTAATTCTAAAATCTGATCGTCAAACTTATATCTTTTCTTATCAACCATTTCAAGCTGAAAAATATCAGTTTTGTCTGGATAGTTAACAGTGTGGGTCCAACCTAAATTTTCATTTGTTCCCGTTAATATACATGGTGCCCCTGCAAAGGTTGCTCCAATTATGTTGGTTCCTTCTTCACTAACTAAATGTGCTTCATACCATGAAGTTGGACCATCAAGTGGCTGATGAGTATTAATTCCTAAATAGGTTTCTCCGTTCTTAGTTATTTTAGTGCTAAAAGCAAATAAATTAGATCCAAGTTTATTTTCATCTAAAAATGAAATATTACGTGTATTGTTTTCAAAAATTGATCTTAATGCTTTATCACCTTCACTTGAAATGAAAAGTTGTAAAAATGAATACTTTAACATTTTTTTTGTGGTTATAGGGAAAAGTTTTTTTACCAGTATTTGATCAGGGTTTAATTCAGCAAATTTGTTGATTCCTTGAGCATATGCCTCTGCTATTTTCATGAATTTTTTGTCAATAGTATTGAATAGGCTATCAACTACATAATCAGATCTAATTAGTTGGCTTATAAAATCTACTGGCGCTGCTTTGATGCCAAGATGCTTGCTTAAAAGTCCATTTCCTGCAAGGTATGCCTCTTGAATAGTTTTAAAATCATCTTCTGAGTGAGCCCATGCCAATCCGTATGCGACATCAGCATCTGTTTTTCCATATATGTGTGGGACCCCGTATTCGTCTCTAACAATTTCAACATCTTGGGGATTTACCTGAGAATTTATAAGATTAAAAGATAAAAATGCTATGAGAAGTTTAATTATTTTCATGTCTTAAAGTTTTCAATAATCATACCGGTAATTTAATGAATTATTATTTTAAGATTATATTAGTGGACTATTTACTATGAATAATTTTATTACTGGTCGAATTAAAGCAATTTATTATTCAATAAAAGGTGCTTTTCTATTACTAAAAACAGAACATTCTATTCAAGCACAAACTTTCATCTCTTTTTTGTTTATAGCTTTAGGTTTTTACTTTGATATTTCTAAAAATGAGTGGATATTTCAGATTTTGGCAATTTGTTTAGTTTTAGTTGCTGAATCTTTAAATACTGCCATCGAAAAGCTTTCTGATTTTATTCAACCTAAGTTCGATAAAAAGATAGGTTTTATCAAAGATATAGCTGCTGGATCTGTTTTTTTTGCAGCAATCTTTGCTTTATTTATTGTATACACAATCTACTGGGACAAAATTTTATAATAAGAACGGAAAAATAGCTTTTCTGTTTTTTGGGTATTTTTCAAATTTATTTAAATACCATTTATGATGTGCAAGACTTCTTGGAACAAGATTACAGCATGTCCATATTAAAAAGGATAAACTGGCGAGGTTAAAAGTCATAATTGAAAACCCGAGCCATTCAATTATTTCTCCAAAAAAATTTGGACAAGAAATATAGTTAAAAAAACCTCCTTTTGGAATCTGATATCCTTCATTATTTCTTCTTAGTTTTATTAGTTTATTATCGCTGTAGACATTAATGAAGAATCCAACTAAAAATATAAATAATCCAAAATATATTAGAAGATAGTTTAAAGATTCAATATTTATTAAAGCAATAAAGTAACCATTAAAAAATCCATTTATTATATTAAAAAAAAATGCAGAACATGCTATTGTTAAAGGCATTTTTTTTCCTTTGGTTTTAATTCTTAAGGGGTAAATTATTGTTCTATTGAAGTAATGTAATATCCAGGTAGATATAAAAAGTAAACTCAGATTATATGTTGATTCAAATAAAAAATATACGAATGGACATACTACTAGGGCTGGAAGCTCCATTATTATCCATCCTAATCTGTTATCAATCATAATTCCCCATTTTTTGGATGAATGTCTTCCATAGGGAGCCTTAAAAATTAAGTTTATTGGGAAAATAACTAAACCAAGTGCAATCCAATATATAATTAGCTCTTCCAAAATTTTAAATTATTTGTTCGTATGCTTATTTAACATAAATTAATTTATTAATTTAATTAAAAAAAATTATCAAAACAGCAAGTTTTAATATACTAAAGAATACAGATATTGATGGGGGAGTATCAATAAGTTTATTTCCATCAAATTTTTCAGAAATTATATATGAATACAAAGCCCTTGCCCCAAGTTGGAGATTGTGGGATAATTTTAAAAAGAAAAAAATTTCAGAAGAAAAATTTATTATTGAATATAATAACATGTTAAATGACTTAAATTCCAAAAATGTTTTAGAGCATTTAAATTTTTTAACAGGTGGAGTTGAGCCAATACTAATGTGTAAATGTGGAAAAACGAAGTTCTGTCATAGACATTTAGTTGCTGAGTGGTTGGAAAGAGAATCTGGAATTATAATTCAAGAACTTAATTTGACTGATTATAAAAGGAAAAATGGTTATTTGGTAAAAAAGAAAAATCCATCTTTATTTCCGGACTAATTTAAAACTACATCAAACAAATATTCCTCGAAGTTTTTTGAATTTTCAATATGAGGAAGGTGTCCTGAGTTAGGAACTATATATTCAAACCTATTAGGAATTAGTTTATTTAACTTACCTTTTATTTTATTATATACAACTACTGAATCACTGTCTCCCCATATGGTATAGACTTTCATGTTTGAATCACTTATTTCTTTGAGTTCAAAATCTAAATTAACATGATTTTTTCTTGTCGATATTAATGCTCTTGCAAAACCTTTATATTTCAGCAAATTTTCATATTTATCGTCCCATTTTGGATAATTTTCTGGGTGTTTAAAATCAGATAATTGACTCTTAGATATTGTTGGATAGTTATTTTCAATAAAATTTGATATTTCTAATTCAGATACTGATTTATCTTTAATTTCAATATGTTCTCCAAAGCTGGAGGCTGAAACATAAACTAGTTTATTTACAATATTTGGTTTTAAATCTGCAACTTTTGTAATTACCCGACCACCATTAGATAAGCCAATAAAACTCGCATTGTCAATCTCAAGTTCATCAAGAAGTTCAATAACTTGATTAGCAAATAAACTATCTGAATATTCTACCATTGGATTTTCGGAGTAACCTCTTCCATATAAATCTATCCTTACAACTTTGAATCCTTTTTCTTTTGCAGAATTATATGTTTTGTCCCATATATATGACGGTACAGAATAACCATGTATAAATACTAGTACGTTTTCACTTTTTCTATTGTCAATCTCGTAATAAGTGAAACCCTCTGAGAGTTCAGTGAAAAATCCTGTATCAATAGACTCTCTAAAGGTTTCGTCTTTTGTTATGTACTCGTAGGTATTTTTTTTACAAGAAAAAAAAGTTAAAAAAATAAAAATTAAAAAATATTTCTTAAACATTCATTGATAATAAAGTTACTTTTACAATATAAGAAATATACGTTTGAATAATAGAACTTTAGGTTTTTTAGCAGCATTTGGAGCAACTTTAATTTATGGTTTAAACCATACTATAGCAAAAAATGTAATGCCAACTTATATAAGTCCATTTGGATTCATCCTCTTGAGAGTTTTAGGAGCTTCCTTACTATTTTGGCTATTAAGTTGTTTTATAAAATCTGAAAAAATAGATAAAAAAGATTGGCCAAGATTGATTTTATGCTCTTTTTTGGGAATGGTAATTAACATGTTAGCTTTTTTTAAAGGCTTGGAACTTTCGACACCTGTTAATAGCTCAGTCATTATAACAATTTCTCCAATTATTGTTTTTATTTTTTCAGCTATTTTGTTGAAAGAAAAAATCCTCTTTTTAAGAACTATTGGTATTATTTCAGGTTTTATCGGAGCTATAATATTAGTTCTTTATAATAATAAAACAGGAATAAATGCACCAAATATTCCTCTTGGAAATATATTATTTATTGTAAATTCTTTTGCATATGGTCTATATCTTGTATTAGTAAAACCACTAATCGAAAAATATAATATTGTAACATTGTTGAAATGGTTATTTTTAATTTCAATATTTTTAAACCTACCAATCACTTACAATGAATTTATGGATGTTGAATGGTGTCAATTGCCACTTTCAGAGGCTATAATACCAATGATATTTGTGGTTGTTGGAACAACATTCTGTACTTATTTGTTCAATGCATATGCTCTAAGAACCTTGTCTCCATCAACAGTAAGTTCTTTTATCTATCTTCAACCAATTGTTGGGATCGTTTATGCTATTTCAACAAAAAGTGATTCTTTATCTTTTATTAGCATCGTCGCAATGCTGCTGATTTTTCTTGGTATTTTTTTAGTAACAAAAAAAAGACCATTTTTTGAAAAAAAATAGTCTTTTATAAAATCCTTAAAATACAGAATTAATATTCCTTAGTATATTTAGTCAATTTTTTTTACATTGATAGCAGACATTCCTTTTGGACCTTCCTCTAATTCAAATTCAACCTTATCATTTTCATCGATTCTATCAATTAAGCCAGAAGCGTGAACAAAGTGGTCTTTTTCAACACCTTCTTCTTTAATAAAACCAAAACCTTTTGATCCGTTAAAGAATTTTACAATACCGTTTTTCATAATTTATTATTTATTAATTTTTGCGAATGTAGTTTAAATTAATTTATAACTGACTATTTTTAATATATATATATAAATTATGTCTTACAATTTTAAAGATCACTGGGAGAATATTTACAAAACCAAATCTGAAGATGAGGTAAGTTGGTTTCAAAAAAAACCTAATAAATCAATTGAACTGATAAAAAGCTTAGAGCTTGAAAGTAATTCAAAAATTATTGATGTTGGGGCAGGAGAAAGTAGATTAGTAGATAATCTAATTATTTTGGGTTTTAAAAATATTACTCTTCTTGATATTTCACTTAATTCACTTGAAAAATCTAAAGTGAGATTAGGATCTGAAGCAAATTTAATTAATTGGATAAATTCTGATATAATTTTATTTAATCCAACAGAAAGTTATAATCTATGGCATGATAGAGCTACTTTTCATTTTTTGAAAGAATCCTCAAGTATCAATAAATATGTAGAATTAGCTTCTAATGCAATCAAATCTGGTGGCTATTTAATAATTTCTACCTTTTCTAAAAATGGTCCTCTAAAATGTAGTGGATTAGAAATAAAACAGTATGATAAATCTTCAATGATAAAATTGTTCGGTAAATATTTTGATTTAATTTCTTCAGAGAAAAATGAACATATTACTCCATTTAATACTAAACAAGAATTTATTTTCAACTTATTAAAAAGAAAATAATATTAATCATTTGATAAAGGGACAAAAACTGCATCTAAATTTGGATCAGTTTCAAATTTATCGATTGGAAACATTGGCCTTTTTATTCTTTTGTAATTAAGCCTGAAAAGGTCTTGGTCAACACCCCCCGGAGTTAATGCCATAATCCATCCTTTATTTAGATTGTAAAGTTCTGGAACTAGATACCCAATTTTGACAACAATTATATCCTCAGTCTCAGGATCAATACCTAAATCAGTAAAATCTTTTAAATAGTGGTACGGTTTTCTTTTTTCAGTGACTATAATTTTTATACTTCCTCTTTGAATAACTATTTCTGTTTTAGCGTTAACATCTCCTTTTTTTATTGATTTAATAAATCCTTTTAACAAAATTGGCGGAGAATACCGATTATCTACTTCTGCTCCGACATATCCCTCTATATAGTCACCGACATTTAAGTTTTTTGCCATGTTGATTAGTTTAGGTCCTGGAATAGATGCGTAAACCAAAGTAGGTCCGGAACTAGCTTTAAATTCGTTTCTATCTAATAATTTATTTAAAGTCCATGTAACATCACCAGCACCACCTGCTGTTGGATTATCACCCATGTCACTGATTAAATATGGTTTATTATCACTGTTTATTGCAAGTTCCAAGCTTTCCTCAAGAGTTCCAACTGGAGCTACAAATTCAAAATCATTTCTAGCATTCCAAAAACTCTGAGCAAGATACTCTGATGATTTTTTAACCTGTTCTTTGTTGTCTCCTGTAACAACTACAACACCATGATTTCTTGGCTCATCAGCCCATGGATATCCCATCCAGATTCCAGCATCAATAATTCCTTCTTTTTTTGTCTCGGGATCAACTTTTTCATATAAACTTTTACCAGGCTCTATTCTAGTGCTAGTTTTTTCACCAGGGAGTAATATTGGAACTACTATTCGAGATTTAAACAAAGGTTTTCCTTTTCCGTTTTCTAACCTATCCAATAAATTAGTAACTGCTCTTCTTTTAGACTCTATGGCATCTTCATGAGGTGCCATTCTATAACAGGTTATTAAATCTGATTCTTTAGCTAATTCATGTGAAACATTTCCGTGAAGGTCCATTGAAGTCGAAATCAAAGTTTTGTAACCTACAACTTCCCTTACTTTTTTAATAAAATCACCTTCAGGATCATCAATTCCCTCTACACTCATAGCTCCATGTATATCAAAAAACAAACCATCATAAGGAAGATTTTCTTCTAATTTTTTTAATGTTTTATTAACTAATAAGTTATAAGCTTCTATTGTTACTATTCCACCTGGGAGTGCATGACCTCTAATTGTTGGTATCCAATTTGCTCTTTTTCTATTTATAGAATCTTTATTTAAAAAGGGGTAATAAGTGAATACTTCGTTATCAACTCTGGCTTTGAAATCTTCTTCAATAGTTTTAGCAGGTGAAAAAGTGCTTGATTCAATAGCAAGGCCTGCAATAGCGATTTTTGGTTTTTTTAAAGATACATTACAGCTAAAAAAAACTGATAATAAAACAAAGTAAAAAAATGTTTTGTAATACATATTAATTGCTTGGCAAATCTAATATAAAAAAAACCCTGCTATATGCAGGGTTTAGTATATGAACTTCAAAAGTTATTGCGTACTTGCAAATAACTCTAGTTCACTTTGCATTAAGGTAGGATCAAATAAATGAACTTCTTCAACAATTTCTCCGTTATCCCATCTAAAAGAAATATGTACAGGAATTTCAATTAAATTCCCACTTGTTTTTCCAGTTGCTGACCACCTGAACCAAGTGTTGGTCCATGTTTCACCAGATTCATAGGTTTTTGTTTCAACATAAATAGGTGCATCAAGTCCTTGAATATTTAAAAGTTGAATGTTTTCAAATGCCATATGCTGAGTGTTAATTAAACCAGTAAGCTCAGATAAAGGAGATTGTTCAACACTTCCTAACCATAAAATAATTTTGTCTTCATCTGCCCATAGTTCGTTCAAGCCATCAATATCATTATTGAGATAATGCTGATAATGTCCTCTAATTGCATTAGATTTTTCGTCTTCAAATTCAACGATAGTTACATTTGGTTGATTACAACCCAAAATAGTCATAAATGTAAATAGTAATAAAATTTTTTTCATGATATATATATTTAAGTTAATTTTTTTATTCCCAAGGTCTCATCCATTGAACAACTCTATTGACTTTATTATTAACTACATGAATTCTTTCAAAGTAATGTGTTGAGGATGTTGAACCATCTTTATAAGTAATTTCCTCCGTAAAATTAATTGAAACAACAGTATAGTTTTCTGAACCTTCAACAGCTATTGGTGTAACATTATGTGTTGTTCTTTTTATTGACTCAAAGTTTGATTGTCTTTCTGTAAGAAAATCAGTATTTGAAGCATCAACATCAAAAACACCAGCTATGTCTCCTGGATGAAATTTAACAATATCCTCAGATAATTCTACCATTTTTTCTAATTCCATATCTCCATATGCATTATAAAAAGCCAATGCGATTTCAACATCATCATCTGAACCAATTACAGCTTTGGGACTTCTTCCTTCAGGAAATTGATCGTCTCCACCTAAGTACCAAACACCACCAGATTTTTGAATCTCTACAGTTTTAGTTTCACATCCTAAACTGATTGTTAAAACTATTAGTAATAATATTTTTTTCATTTGTAATAAATTTAAATTATTTGTTTTCTCTTTTTGCAGATGACCAGCTAATTAATTTACCTTCACTAATTTGATACCATTCTTCGTAGACATCTCCATTAGCTGCAGTAAATCGAGCATTTACCCACTCTCCAATTTCATTTGGATAATCACCAGTTTCTGATTTAGTTGGCTTAACAGAAAAGGCAAAGTTTGTTATCCATCCCCATTCTTCATTTTTTTCTTTTGTCTCTTCAAAACTAGCTTCAATCTTTGAAATAAATTCATCAGCGTTAGTTGAGACAGAATTATCGTCGTGAATATAATTGCCACCATCTGAAATAAGTGTTTTAAGTGTGTAATAGTCTCTTTCTAACCATGCTTTATCAATTGCCTTGAAGACTTCAATAGATTCTTCACTACCTAATGATACAGATTGGCCAGTTCCTTCAATAAAACCGTTGGAGGAAATTTTTGTCACGTTATTTTGGTCCGCACATGAAATAAAAAGTCCTAATAGACTTACAAGAATAATGTTTTTCATTTTTTAATATTTGGTTAATTTCACATTAAATTACAAATCTTTTAAAGATTCAGCAAAGAATGTTATTTTTTAAAATAATATTGTTTCAATTTAATAACATGTAATGAAATATTATTTTAATATTTTTCTAGTTCTATTATTAATTTCATGTTCAGATCAATCATCTGATTGTTGTGATAATAAACTTAGAGAAGCTGTTATTATTGATAAAGGTATTTACACAGTTTCGTATAATGAACTTTTTGAACAACCCAATTGGATTGAATATGAAGTTTCTAATAGACCAAAAAATGTAGATCGTGGAAACATGGACTTTTATCTTGAATCAGGCATAAAAACCTCTAATAATGCTGATTATTATAAAAATCCATGGGATAAAGGTCATTTGGCTCCGGCTGCAACTTTTAGTGATTCACAAGAAAACTTAAGAAAGACTTTTTCATTTATTAATTGTGCCATGCAAATTGACGATTTAAATAGAGGAGAGTGGGCAGAATTAGAACAAGAAGTTAGAGATTTGTCGGCTTTACTTGGAACAATCAAAGTTAGAATTGAACTAGTTTTTGATCCAGGTCATGAAATTAGAGAAACTGGTGTTCATGTTCCAACAGGTTTTTGGAAAAAATTAACTTTTCCTAATGATGAAAAAGAGTGTTATTTTTTTCTAAATGAACCAACTAATAAAAATTGGGATATGTATTTGACAGACTGTAATTAATATTTTAATCCATTTTATTTTTTTTGAAAAAAAATCCTAGGGGAATTATTAAAAAAAGAGCATACATATTAAAAAATAATCCAACAATTGGAATTAGAATCATAGCTATAATTAACCACATTTTATTATTCATTACAATAATTTTTAATTTCTATTGAATCTGTGAAGGCTTTTCCTGAAACTAACACTCTTTCATCTTTATTTTCGCATTCAAACTCGCCTTTTCTTTTTGATAATTGAAGGGATTTTAATTTTTTTTTATTCAATTTTCTAGACCAATATGGAATCAATGAGCAGTGGGAAGATCCAGTAGCAGGGTCCTCAAGAATTGAAGATTGAGGAGTAAAATATCTTGATACAAAATCAACTGTATCTCCTTTTGATGTTACTACTA
>Ga0255758_10001724_pt1 | contig 21566 bp, 10 predicted proteins | sample 011ome_24_FD_179958 | JGI IMG/M metagenome (GOLD analysis project Ga0255758, IMG submission 179958) | Coastal salt marsh microbial communities from the Groves Creek Marsh, Skidaway Island, Georgia - 011513CT metaG (version 2) | ecosystem: Environmental > Aquatic > Marine > Intertidal zone >...
GCGAACCGCTCACTAGTAAATCAATAAACTTGTTCGAAGATAAATCCTCTTCCGTCACATCGTTGCATGATTCCACAGCCTCTCTCAATCCACGCATTAGAGCTGCTGCGCTTTTATCATTCTTCCATGACGGGGATGGAAGACTTTCCGCTGACGGAGAAAATGCCATCGTCCTATCTCTCCTCACTCGATTTCTTTCCTTCCCAGCAAACACTTATTTCAAAAAGTCGAGACTACTTTTGAAGGTTTCCAGTCGTTCTTGAGCGTCCTCAAACGTGTCGACTGAACCGAGCGGGCACAAGCCGGGCGCATCCTTCAACAGACGGACTAAAGCCCCTATCTCCATATCCGTGTTACTGCCGTTGTTGTTGTTGTTGTTATTATTATTATTATTATTGTTCGTTTTTTCAAACGATGCCGTCGCAGACACGTCTTCATCCAAAGCGAATAACTCTTCGTTCTCGTTTTGTCGCGCAAAACTCTTTTTCCCACCAACGTTGGACGAGAATGTAGCTATTCTTGGCGATACGAATGTGAGAGGTTGTTGTTCGGGAGGCTCGAGGCGCACACCGGGAGAACCGTAGGGCGAGCTTTGAAAAATGGGATTCGGACTTTCATACTCTCTTCCGAAAAGATTTGACGGTGCCGAAGAGGAATTAATCGCGACATCGTTTTTCGGCGGTTTATTTTTCCGGCTCGCAACGACATCGATCTCTCCGTTTCCTCCGGAACGATCTTCGCACTTCGCTTGAAGCAATTCCGCGGTCAATAATCCCTTCACTTTTGTCTTTTGTTGCACGTCTTTTTTATATTCAACTTTACGAGACGCACCGACGTCAGATGCAGATGCAGCACGAGGAGAAAGAAGGGGTTCAACAGAAGCAGAAGCAGCGGCGTCCTTGTTCTTAAGTGACACCCCTGGCGCTTTTCGCGACTCGTTCAAGCTGTGTTCGTCCAGGAAGAAACATCTGGCGTGCATTTGACCAACCTTTGTCTCTATTTTTGAAAACATAAACGTTCGCCACACAAAGTTTTCTCCAGTCATATTCTTCGGCTTACAGTCTATCGATGTCGATGCGTAGATTTTATGAAACATTTCACCGGCGTCAGCGCGCAATTTTAATCTTGCTCGGCGTTCCAGCCTATGCGCCGGGAGCGAGCGAAGTAATGAAATCAATACGCGTGTTTGAATCACAGCCTTTTTGTACAAAACAGAAGTTTCGTAAGACGGGTTTGAGACGCACGACGCATCTGGTGCGTTCAAAGGGTCCACCGATAATACCCAACGTTCGACTAGAAAAGCTTCTTCCTCGTCTCGTTTTGGATCTTTCTCGTCTTGGCAGCAGTGAAAGATATCAAGAATCAAAGGCGTTGGATTGAATCCCAGTTCGTTATCGTTAAATCTCCACGGCTCGAGTTTATTTCGTATCAAACTGGCTTCGTTCTCTTCTTCTCCTTCTTCTTCTTCGTGCATACCGTAACGTTCCGAATCCTCGTCGATTTCGTCCTCCTCCTCTTCAATCTCTGTCTCGGCCTCGTTCTCGAGGAAATTCGGGCGCAAATTGAACCACCAACTGTTGTTCGTTGCCGTTTTCTTTTTCTTCTTCTTTTGCTTCTTCGTCTTCTCAACCAAACTACGGCCTCGCCGTGAGGAAAGAATGATTTCGACGCTCTTTAACAGCCACTCGTGTGCGATCGTCGCGTGTCGCTGGTTACTCGTCTTCGTCGTCATCGTTTGACCTCTAACAACGGAGATCGCGAGGGAAAGAATAAACGCGTCAAGAAACGTCTTGATTGGTTTAAGTGTCGTTATAGATGAACTCCCAGATAATGATGAGTTAGAAAATGATGATTTTGATTAGATTTCTTCTTCGCGAGTAAATCTTTCATCAAGAGTCTTTCTTATTAAATCTTTTTTGTACATTCCTCAATGGAAATAAGAAAAGTTGTATCCATACTATATACCACTTTTTGAAGAAGAAGAAGAAGAAGAAGAATACGCGCGCACGAACACAACATGGGACAACACTTTTTCGTCATCTGAAGCCTACATCTCAGACGATGATTAATAGTGACGACGACGACGACGACGATGACATCATCATAAAAACCAAGGACAACAACGACGAAAAAAAGAAATTTAAACAAGTTGCCGAGAACGTAACAGACGCGGTTATGCAACTGTATTTCTCAAAAAATGGAATCACGAAGAACGGGAAACCGGACAAGGAAAAGAACGAATTTACGCTTCTCGCGGGTTTTGTCGTCGAAGAGATGGATGGAAATGGATTTGTTTGCGGGAAGGTAAACACGTCGTCGTCGTTTAGATGCGTCGCGTTAGGTACGGGGACGAAATGTATTCCAAATGCGAAACGAAGGAAAGATGGGTGCGTCTTGTGCGACTCGCACGCGGAGGTTGTCGCGAGACGAGCGTTGGTGAAATGGATGCACGAGGAGATATCAAAGGCGTCGACATCGACGGTGGTGTCACCGCAAAAGTCAGTTTTTGTTCGCGAGGCGCAAACGGAGATGTTCCGGTTGAAAGAGAATGTGAAACTCCATTTTTTCATTTCGCAGCCTCCGTGCGGCGACGCCTCGGTTTTCAAAGCAAAAGAGAAAGAAGAAGAAGAAGAAGAAGTAATGATAACAGTTCGGGAAGTAACGAAACGAAAAGGATTGAAACGAATGAAAATGGGGGGCGTAACGAACGGTCAACCAGGCGTAACTGGCGCCAAGATTGTTGCTTTGAGCGACGACAGAAAAGACGATGCGAAGTATAAAGTAGACGCAGAATTTGGCGTTTCTGAACAAGAAACGTGTAGATGTAGAATTAAACCCGGTCGCGGAGACTTGACGTCTTCGATGTCGTGTTCGGATAAGATAGCGAAATGGATCATGCTAGGATTTCAAGGTACGTTATTATCTCTAGTAATATCGCATCCAATGCGTATGAGTACGATTACTATTGGTTCGAACGCCGCGCAAGGCGACGATATCGAGCGCATCGCCCAATCGTCTCGCCGAGCGTTCATAGACCGAGTACCTTTATCTCTGAGAGATACGTTATTAAACTCGGAAGAGCCACCAAGAGTGGTATTCATCAATATATCAACTGAGAAAAGCGAAGAACTTCAGAGCTTTTCCTCTGCGTCTCGTGGCAAAGAAAGAGTGAGTTGTCCGACGTCCATAAATTGGTTTGAAAATTGCGATAAACAAGAGGTCACCGTCGGGGCCACGGGATTTAAAGCGGGTGCACCACGACCACCTTCTGACGCGCCGTTAGCGATTTCGGGCAACCTTTGGAAGAAGCACGTATCCCGACTCTCGCGACGAGCTTTGGTGAAAGATTTTATTGAAAAAGTTATGCCACCTTCTTTTCGCGCCGCGACTTCTGCTAAAATCGATTCCTATCAGTCGTTAAAGACGTACGCTGGAAAGCAGGGCAAATACGCGATGCATCGCAAAATGTTTCTGAACGCGGAAGTTTTTCAAAGCTGGACGAAAAAAGAAGACGCGTTTTCGCAATTTGCAATCGTCAGTCCTCAAGAAATGCCCGTCGTGTAAAATAACGAATCGAGATTTTAATGAGATTGCAAAGATTGATTAATATACTCGTAAATCACAAAAAAATTGATCCGAACAAACTTTCCAACTCAATCTCTCTTTCTTTCTCTCTCTTTCTCTCTCTCCCTTTCTTCATATTTCGTCGTTCACTGGAGCTTATTTTGCTCCTCGACGACATTTTCTATTAATTTGCATTTTCGTTTGAATTGTCCCAGCAGCGCGCTTTCCCCCTCGATGGGTATTTCCACCAAGACGCTCCCTTTCCCTTCGTTCATTCGCACGCGAACGCCGTCGCAGCACATGTAATACATCTCTTGCGTCTCTCTTCGAATGCGACACCCTCTCTCCTCCTCCGTCATCAACCTCCCCTGTAAAGCCTCGAGTATGCGATGCCCTGCCTTGGCGTCTTTCGCCCGAAATCGTCTGCACAGATGGTCCTCGTCGTCGGCTCCGCGTTCTCTTCCCACCGTCCAGCCTTCGCAATATTTCTCCAACTGTTTGAAAGTGGGGTTGGATATCAAATCGGACTCGTCGTCTTCGTTCCTCGTAAACACGCCCTGAACGGGAATGAACGCTAAAGCTGCGAGTCGAGTTGAAGCCATTGCGTCCATTCGTGTTTTTGTTTTCGCTCGCATTCCTCCTCCAGAAGACGAGAAGAAGGAAGCGCTTCGTTCTTGTTCTCTTCGTGGTTTTGATTTCATCCTCGTCATCCTCGTCTTCGTCGTTTTTGGTGATGGTGATGGTGGTTGTCGACGAGGACAAAGAGGAGAACAAAGAGGAGAACAAAAAAAGAAAGAAGAAGAAGAGGAAGAAGAGGAGGAAGAAGAAGAGGGAGAAGACAGCGCGTTCGCTGTGTTCGACGACGACGACAGTATCATCATCAGTATCATTTTTATATACACGCGTAACTGTTTTGTTGTTGTTCTATTGTTTTGTTTTGTTTTGTTTTGTTTTTTTTTTCGTCAGAGACAAACAAAAAAAAAACAAAAAGAACTCTTCTGTCTTTTTGTCACTGTCAGACTGCGTGTGTTTGGAGGATTCTTTTCAATTCAATAACGACACACACTTCTTCGGCACAAAAATCAAAGTTCTTCTTTTGGGAGAAATGGAGGTGATGGAAGCGCGAACGAAAGGTTCCGGATGGGAAATCACCTCGACTTTGAACGCGCAAGAAAAGAAGAAGAAGAAGAAGAAGAAGAATGACGAGGAACTCAAAATTGCCTGTGCTGAAAAGGAAGAAGAAGAAGAAGAAGAAGAAGAAGTAATTTTTAAAAATGCACTCCAGTCGTTCAGTCTCATCAGTGCGCTTCGTTATCCTCCCACTCGCGATGGAGTCCACCAACGAACCGGTGAAAGTGCGAAAGGAGCGGTTTCGCGTTCATCAAAGAAACCAAAGAGGAGCGGAAACGAAGAGAATGAATTGGACGGAGCTGCGCTTACAGAGATTCGCTCGAACTCTTCACGGAAAAAGAGAAAACAACAAGAAGAAAGAAAAACAAAGTCGCTTGAAAGAAAGCTCAGCGAGAATCAACAACACGACGACGCGCAACCACAAGAAGAATTTGAAGAAGAAGAAGAAGAAAAAAAAGAAGAAGAAGAAGAAGAAGAAGAAGATAGACGACAGCAAAACAACAGCATCACAACCGCCGTTAAAGAGCGCGGCTTCTTCGCGTTGTACGGCGACGAGGCAAACGTGCGCTTGCAGCAAGCGGATACGAACGAAGACTTGGCGAAAAAAGAGGGGGACGGAAGAAGAAAGATATCGCCTCCTGAGACGAAAATTTCGTACGCAAACATGCGAAAAGAGGCAGTTCCGGGAACGGTTCAAATAACCTCGGCGTCTGGTAAGAATTACGTCGTATCATCATCTACCAAAGGATGGAGCGAAGTAGGAAGCAACAACGCGTTGAAAGCGATAGAACGTATCGAAACAGGCTCGATAATACCCGCATCGACGTCAACGCGCGCTCCGGAGGAAGCAGCAGGCAGTTGCGGAATATTCTCCACTGGTTCTGGAAAAATAATCACGTTCAAGAATATTGAAAAGTCTTTGGCGAAAGGACGAGCGTTATTGAGCGATCCGGACACCAACGGCGAAGCTCCTTCTTCGCCGCAGAATGTGAATCATCGTTCGCAGTATTTGAATGCATTGAATAGCAAGGTAGTTGAAAATGGGCCGTTGGATTATCACACGCCCATGAATAGCAGTAGACAAGCTCCTCGCGCAGGAGGTGGAGGAGGAGGAGGAGGAGGAGGATTGGGATCTTCTATATTCTCCACAGGGAACGGAAAGACAATGCGCGTTTCCGAAGCATCTTTGGAAAAAGCAAGAATGCTGTTAGATGCAAACGAAGCGGCGAATAAAACACCGATGAACACGTCGCATGTTGGAAGTTCGGCACAGACTATGAGTGAAAAACGGCCGCCCGGCTTTCCTTTCGTTGAAAAGGAAACGCGTGCGCCAAATTCTGCGCCTTCTGCTGCGCACTTCAGAGCGGCGTACAATTATCAACATCAGCAGCAGCGTCAATACCAAAATTTGTCTAGAATGAATCCTGAGCAACATCGAGCGCTCGGCGTGAACGCATTAACCCCGCCAGCTGGTTCAACAAGAATGGCTCTTCAACAGCAAAAGCAATCTACGCTGAATCATCTTCCCACGCACGACCTATTCAAGTCGAGGATACACAGAGAACCACTCTCTAAGTACTTTGATGGAGCTCTTCCGTTCTCAAAAATGAGCGACGCGCCCATGACGGATATTTTAGCCTCGAGAATAACGTTTGACAACGCGCAAGAATATCGGATAAATAACATTATAAAGAGCGCTGTTGCGAGCAGCTTGGACGCTCAATCGCTGACGCTGGGTTGGAGGGATATTAGAGATTTAATGTTTACGCGTGGTGCAAAAGAGAAAAATCTGAGCGAGGATTGGTGCGCGAATGCGTATCGACACGTCGTGTGGACTGCAGCTTCCTTGAAGCGCGCGTTTAGCGGAAAAGCGAACCAGGCGTTGTCGGCGAAACATTTGCTCGAACGAATGATGTATAGATACGAGAGGGAAATAAATCAATCGCGTAGGCCTATATTGCGCAAGGTTTTAGAGCGCGATTCGCCACCAACTGTTCCTATGATTCTCCTTGTATCCGCTGTGCGGAGTTTCGGGATTCTTTTCGAAGAAGATGAAGAAAACGAAGAAAACGAAGGAGTAAAAGAAAAATGCAAGAATTTCTATTCAGCTGAAATTGAAGTGAGCGACGGATGGTATTCGATTCGGGCCGTTTTAGACGAAGAACTTTCTTCCCACCTCAGAGCGAACAGAATCAGACTCGGTTCGAAGATGTTTGTACAAAATTGCCAACTTAGCGGCATACCAGAAGGCGAGGGCGTGCAACCTCTTAAACCCGAAGCGTATAAGGCGCGACTGCTGTTGCGCTCGAACTCGTGTCGCCCGTGCGAATGGGACGCGAAGCTCGGATTGCAAAGAGTCAACTTGACGGTTCCCTTGCGTTCAGTTCGAACCGATGGCGGAGACGTTCCGCGAGTTCTTCTCAAAATCAGTCGGCATTTTCCTCCGGTTTATCGCGAGCGTTCCTTGGCGTCTCGCGACAACGACGGGGACGTCGATTCAGCCGCGCCTATTTTCGTCACCCGAAGGGAAGAGAGTGAAATAGCCGAGCGTGAGAAATTCGAGACGCAGCAGCGAAGGGTGATAGAAAAAGCCGTGAGCAAAGATAACGTTGAGAACGAACTCCGAGATAGGAACGATTACGAGGAAGCTGTGAACGTGAATCGCACCTCACATTTTGAAAGACAACGCGATCTAAGGCAAGAAGAGGTGAAACTTCGCGCGTTAGAAGAGGCGGGAATTCCTGAAAGACGCAACGTTAGCCGCGTGTGCAAAATCCTGACGCATGGTTTGATGTCCGATACAAAACGTCGCCATCGAATTGATACCAGCGGCGACAACAATTGTACGTCAGGTTTTGATCAAGCCGTAGTAATGGTCTGGGACGCAGACGAAGCGTTCTCGAGCGCGTTGGAAGAAGGCTCTGTGTACGCAGTGACACATCTTAAATCGTCGGAAGGCAAAGATGATGCGCGTCAAAAGACGCTTCAATTATCCGTTACGAAACACACGCGTTGGACGAAAATATCTCCCGATACGCTCCAAAACGCTGGTTTGCAAATTGTTGAAAAGACCGCATACGGAAGCGAGTCTTACTTAGATTGTTTAGCGATTCACCTCCTCACGGGCCCTCGGTTTGTCGAGAATGATGGTCGGCGCTTCGCCCGGTGGATGTTTTTTGTAGAAATCAAAAACGACGACGGCTCGATCCACACGAATACCATCGACCTGTTCGCCTTGAAAGTATCGTCCTGGGATGAAGATGAGCTGGACAAAAACTGCACGCGTTGGACAAACGTGTGTCAGAAAAGTAACCATCACTGCGTCATAGTGAAAAATATAACTCCTTGCGGATTTGACGAGAGGAATCGTGTTAAAAAGAGCAGCGCATCAGTCGATGTGTTGGAAGTGGCACCTGCGAGTGCGTCGATGAGGAACGGAAAACATCTTGCGCGACGATTTGATCGATTCCAGAGCGGCTATGCTGATAAAACTCGCGAGTACATCCAATCGATGAAATTGCGAGCGACGGCGTTGGTTAATAATTCGAACAGCGCCGCTGTTTCAAAAGAAATAGTAAAAGAACCGACGTTGTCTCAATTCACACCGCCGCGAGTAGAATTCAACGAAGACGAACCGGGAAGTGATGGACAGCGCGTTCGGAGACGGTCGAGCATTAGATTCAGTGACTCTGAAGGCTGGGGTGGATCGCAATTCCCACACAGTGTCATCGAAGATTGCCTGAAAGAAAGAGCCGAGAGCCTCGAAGAGCCGAGAACCGGAGTACCGAAATAACGCGCGTCTAGCAGTGTACTGTTACTAGCACATTTTTGTAATTTTACTAAGTTTCCAAAAGTCACGATTCTTCAGAAAAATTCTATAAGAAAAATTTAGAAGAAGAAGAAGAAGATTTCTACTCGCCATCTCGCCGTCGGCACACATTTTCGTTCCTCGTACGTACGAAGAACGAAATCGTCATCGACGAAAGAGAGAGCAATCCGCAGTCCTCCCCATCCTCCGTGACGTGAGTTTTAAAAGAAGGAGATGGACGGCAGCGCAACGGATCCGTCGTCGGCGTCCTACTGGGCTGAGCTCGAACTCGTGCGAAGACGCAACGAGTTGGAGAAAATTGAACAGGACAAACAGCGCTCAAAGCTGTTGAATGAAGAAGTGTTGGCGAAGAGAGGGAGAAATTTACTCGTCTTTCACTGCGGGGGAAGCAAATATTTGAAATTCGGAAGAGCGAGCGAGGAGAGACCTTTCGTCTTTGAACACGTGTGCGCGTACAAATCATCCGCTCGGGCCAGGAAGAAGAAAAAAGTAGAACAAAAAGAAGGAGGAAAAGGGAAGAGAACTTTGAGAGAAGTGTACGTCGGCGAGAACGAAGACGCTTTCCGAGCTTTGCTGGAGAAAGAAGTCGCTTCGACGACGACCACGATCACGACCACGGTGAATGAGAAGAAGAAGAAAAAGAAGAAGAAAAGCCAGAACGATGACTCCGCCGACGACGACGAGGACAACGACGAGGACATCGACGACGCCCTTGGCGTGGTTGAGGTGAAGTGTACGAACGAGGAAGAGAAGAAAGAAGAAACAAAGGACGGTAAAACGCTTCGTTCTCCTCGTCATCGCCTCGTTGATTGGACGTTCGGGAAGGAGGCTTTGGAAATGCACGAGATAAGCAACGACGATTGGGAACTGGTGTTTCCGTTCAGGAAAGGTAAGCTCGTCGCTTCGGAGACTGTTTTAGAAAATTGCTGGCGAGACGCACTGGAGAAGGCTGGGTTTTCCAGCAAATGCATTCGCGAAAAAATGGACGTGTTGCTCATAGCTTCACCACTTTGCTCGCGCAAAGATATTGAAACCATGGCGCGAACGTTGCTTGTCGGTTTGAATTTTCGCTCCATCTGCGTTCATGGCGAATCTACGTGCGCGTACTTTTCGTTGGGTTCGAAGAAACAGAAAGTCACGTGCGTCGTTGACATTGGCGCGCAAAAAATTACCGCAGAGTGTGTGGATAGCTCAGGGTGTCCGATACCAAGCTCACTGGTGGCATTGCCATATGGTTACGAACACATGAGTCTTTGTAACGTCGCGGCGAATCGATCGTGTGGAACATGGATGGAGAAGGCGAACGGGGAAACCAGTGCTTACGAATGGTTTGAAAACGTGCTCACGTTTTCGCGAGATACCATAACCTGCGACAATGACGTTCGTTACGAGGACCGCGTCGTTCGATTCAAACATAGTGGTAACTTTTACGAAAGTAGCTCGTGTTCGAAGGCTTTACTTTTTGCCTCCGACGCGCTTTTTGAACCGGACCGAATCAAATTTAAAGGGCCGTTCACTGGTGCGGGCGGTATTTGGGACGACGATGAAGTCGTCGTCGAGGAGGATGAAAACGATGGAGGCGGCGACGACGACGATAATAACACAGAGAGAAAAGGAAGCTTAGCTACTTCCATCGGCACGTTTGTTTTACCCTCCGCTCTATCGCGAGAGGAAGACTCGTTAGTAAATAAAAAAATATTGGAGAAAGAAGAAGAAAAAAGAAGAAGCGACGATGGTGCAAAGAAAAAGTCGATGCGCAAAGATAGAACTGACCATGAAATCGTTGGTTTACACGAAGCTATCGTGGCGAGTTGTCTCAGTTGCGAGGTACCGATGCAAAAATGCGAAGCGTTACAGAATATTTTACTCGTCGGCGGCGGCGCCGAAATACCCGAGATTGAAGAGGTCATCGAAGGTAGAACTGCTTCTACATTATCGTTCGTTGTTTCTAGCATGGAGGATGAGGAGCTCGCTACACTTTTGGGCGCGATTACGCCTATCGTGCTCGATCACCGCGCCGGAACGGTGTACTCGGAGGCGACCTGGACGGGCGGATGCATTCTCGGATGTTTAGACGACTCGCGAGGGCACAAGGAGTGGCTCTCTCAGAACGTTTTCCAAAACCGCTTGAAGGTTGGAGATGCATCGAAAATTGAGAGTTGGGTAGGTGGAAACGGCGGATACGAGTTGAACGGGTTATATCGTTACAATTTCTCCGCATACTGATTTGGTTGATAGAGTGTCCTACTATAAAATTGAAACTCCTGGGAAAAAAAACAAGTGCGAAAGCGCCTCTCTCTCTTTTTTTCCACGCACCTAAATATCTTTTTTTTTCAATACGCTAGGACGAAGATTCAATCTCGCGTTCGCGTTCGACGACGCCTACTAAAGCCGCACCGCCAAAGTACAAACTCATGAGAGGAATGGCGAGAAGCATTTGCGTGAAAGGATCCGTAGAGGGCGTGAGCACCGCGGCGGCGACCACGGAACCAACGATGACAAATTTCCACGCCGAGAGCATTTGTTTTGAACTCACGATACCAGTTTGTCCCAACAACAACTGGATGACTGGCACTTGGAAAGAAAGACCGGTTGAAAATAAGAGCACGAGCACAAACTCAAAGTATTGATCGATGGACCATAAACTTTCAACAGCGCCGTCCGCGTACCCGACAAAGAACTTCAACGCCGCCGGAGTCAAGATCAAGTACGCGAAGTAAATGCCAATGTAAAACAAAACTGAGGAACCGAGGACTATAGGCCCGAGAACTTTCCGTTCGTTTTTCGTTAATCCGGGCAAGACGTACGCGATAATCTCGTATAGGACAACCGGCGCGGCTAACAAAATGCCCGTATATCCGGCAACTTTCACCGTGGTGAAGAAATACTCCCCCGGACCGAGTTGCAGAAATCGAACGCCCATATCGCTGACTGGTTTTTCGAGAAATATGACTAAATCTTTCGCGAAGCAAAAGCAGAGTAAAATACCCGCGGCGACTGCTCCGGACGAAATGAGCGCTCTGTCGCGAAGCTCTTCCAAGTGTTCCCAGATAGACATCTCCACGTCGTCTGGAAGTTCCTCTTCGCCTGGATACAGGAACGATCGAACTGTTTCTTTCTGTGCTTGTTCGTCTGGTATGGACAAAGCTACCGATGATAACGGCGATTGCGATTGTGATCGAGATTGAGATGACGATGGGGTTGATGAGGAGGTTGATGAGGTTGATGAGGTTGATGAGGAAGACTCTAATCCGCGAAGAAAATTGGGATCTTCCGTGATGGCAGTTTTAAAAGCACCCGCGCTGCTCGCGTCATTTTCTCCGGTTCCAATATCCGTCGCTGGCCTAAAACTTTCTGTGTCCGACGCTTCTTTTTCATTTTCTCCCTCTTCGCTTTCCCCATTCGCATCGTTCGACGACGACGCGCGAGGAATTTCGAGGCGGATCCGAGAAGCGGCGTTGTTCAATTTTTTCTCATCGCAGAAGTAAGACTTGTACCTCTCGACAGTCTTGGGTCTATTAAAAAAGCTCTTAAAGGTGAACCTGGAGGAAGAAGAAGAGGAAGAAGAGGAGGAAGAAGAAGTGGTCGTCGACGCGTGATGATGATAACGATGACGCTGGGTGGAAGACGACGCCGTGAACGCCGCAGGAGAGAGAGAGGCGGTAGAGAAAACCTTCGGCATCGCGAATGGTATTTTTTTTTTCTTCGTACGCGCGTAGTATGGAGCAGTGACGTAAGCTATGAAAATCATAAAAATCATCATTTTTTATTTATTTCTCGTGCACCAAGTGCTCACTCGAACAACAAACAACAACCAAAAGAAAAAGAAGAAGAAGAAGAAGAAGAAGAAGAAACAAAATGTCGCTTTGTTGTGGTGCGGCGCATAAACCTACCACCGTCTCTCTCTTCTCTCGCGCATCTCTCGCTGGGGAGCGACAGCCGAGACGGCGTTCTCGTCTTTTTCTAAATTTTCCTCCCCCTCCTCCTCCTCCTTCTTCTCCTCCTCTCCTCCTCAGGGCTTCCCCGCCGTTCTTTAAACAAAGAAATCACGCGAGTAAAAGCGGTTCTGTGATGACGACGACGACGACGACAAGAGCGATGTTGGATTTAAGCACCGCCTCTAGTCGACATCATCATCATCATCATCATTATCATCATCATCGCCGTTCTATGATGCGCGAAGGAAGTGTTGTTGATGACTATAATATGAATAAGAGCAGTAACATTAGGAGGGAGAACTCAAGCAGCGGAAGCAGCGGTAGACGAAGAAGAAGTTCAATCGTGCAAAGGGCGGCTCCAGCGAGCGTCGATGACGCCGGCAACCGTTCAAAGAACGGAAATGAAGAAAATGAAGAAGAAAAAAGAGAAGCTGAGTTGAAAGACGTGTACCAAGGCCCGACGCGTTTAGCTGGAGGTTTGCGAAGGCACACCATACTGGTCTACGTGGCGGATGAAACCGGTATGATCAACCGAGTTGCCGGCGTATTCGCGAGGCGCGGGTATAATATTGATTCTTTATGCGTCGGTTTGAACGAAGACAAGGCGATATTCACGATTATGGTTGTGAGCGACGATAATTCGATCGCAAAGTTAATCAAGCAGCTGAACAAACTCGCCAAGGTGAGAAAGGTTGAAAACGTTACCGATAAAGAGTGCGTTGATCGAGGATTACTTTTAGTGAAAGTGAAATCCGATTCGAGCACTCGCACTGAGTTGTTGGAAGTTATTCGTATCTTTCGCGCTTCCGTGGTTGACGTTTCGAACCACTCGATAACGGCGTGCGTGACTGGAGATCCAGGAAAGAATCGCGCCTTTCAATCCGCATTGTCTAAATTTGGCGTTATTCAAGTCGCTCGAACCGGGAAGTTAGCTCTGAAGAGAGAACCGATGTATTCCGAGTCGCGCTCAAGGAAAATCAAGTTGATGGAAGCGCTGCGCAAGGCAAAACAAGTCATGGACGGTACTTACATTGATTCTACTTCACCTTCCAGTAGTGGCTTCAACTCGGACGATCGCGCGGAATCGTTGATCGCGTCAAAAATCGTCAGGGCAGTCGCAGGATTAGACGGAGACTTGAACGAACGATTTTTCAGTGAATCGTCGTCTAGCGATCTTGGTGTTTACGGTGGCGATCTCGACGACGAAGTCAAAGGTGTTTGGGATGTTCCCGTTTTATCTTCTTCGTATACGGGTGAAATTAACGAGAATCAAGAAGATATCCCAAAGCAACCCATCGGTTCCGGTACCTCAGACAGCGGCTTTACCGCGCACATGCTTTCTATCGTCGTTGATAATAAACCGGGCGTTTTAGACTCAATCACCGGAGTGTTTGCGCGTAGAGGTTACAACATTCAATCTTTAGGCGTCGGTCCGGAAGCTACGTTTGATATTTCTCGTATTTCTACAGTAGTACCAGGCACGCAAGAGGACATCAGAATGCTTCTGAAACAAATTTTAAAAGTTCCGTACGTTATTAGTGCCGATGACATCACGAAAACACCGTACGTCGAGAGAGAGTTGATGCTGATTAAAATCGTTTGTGACCGAAAGCAAAGAGGCGAGTTAGTTGATCTTTGTGCTATTTTTCGCGCAAAAATCGTCGATGTTTCTGAAAATACGGCCACAATCGAAGTCGGTGGACGACAAAAGAAGATTACTTCTATTCAGCGTTTGTTAGAACCGTACGGCATTCTCGAAGTGGCCAGAAGTGGCCGCGTAGCTTTGCCGAGAGACTCGGGTGTGGATTCTAAACTACTCACTGCAATCGAGAACGAAGGAGACTTGCAGTGGTAAATTGGTCGAAGCGAAAACGTACCGTATGTCTTTTCATTTATCATTGTGTGTATATATACCAGTAAGGCATCTAAGATACTACACATAAAGTCTCGCGAGATCTTTTTGTCTTTTTGGATCATGTGGCCTCTCGTTTTCTTGGTTCTTCGTTTGAGATATAATAACTTTTCTTTGAACCCAGACAACAAAAGCGTGAGAAATAAAAAACGAATTTTTACAAAAAGAGAGAGAGGAAGAGACGAAGAAGAGCGGGTTTTTGAATTAACATGGAACGCGGTCAAGGACAACGCCAACACCAACATCGAGTACCTTCCTCCTTTCTTCCTTCTTTCTTCTCCGCGTCACGTAAGCAAGAACAAGTGAGAAATTCCGAATCCGGCGCTGAACGAGTCCGTTCTGTTGGTGACGGTGATGATCGACCACGGGGAGGAAAAGGAGGAGGAGGAGGAGGAGAGGAACGAAACGCAGAAAGGAAAAATAATCACGAGAAACCTGCGTCTTCTCTTCCATTTCAGAGAAGAGGAAGGATAAACAGAGGGAGAGAGGAAGGAGGAGCGAGACGCATCTTCGACATCGCCGACGCTTCTTCAAATTCAAACGCAACGGATTCTTCAACGACAACTACGAACAAAAAAAAAAACTTTTTCAACGGAAATAATAACAAAAGCAGATCGAATTTTGCACAAGGACAGGGAGAAACGAGCGCAAAAGGAGGGGCAGAGCGCGAAGGCAATCGTAGTATCGGTAGAGACGTGCAAAGTTCTGGAACTACAAGGAAAACAAGAAACACGAGGGACTTTGAAATGAATGAAGGCGCTTTCGCGGAAGAGGAAGAGGAAAATAAGAAAAATGGAACTTCTCCTGCTCAGCAACAACAACAACAGCAACAAATAGCTCGACGATTTCTCATCTCTTCGTACGACGTGACGGGAGTATCGAACGATTTGATTGCTTTGGCGAAATCTGTTATGACTATCAAACCGAATTATTCCTACACGGCGAACGAAGTTCAAGAGCAAGTGACTTTGATCAATCAACTAGGGGTGTTCAAAAAAATAGAACCACAGGTCACAGAAACGAGAGATGGGATGGTTATTGATTTTCAGTTAGAGTCGCACCCGGAAATACGATCTATTGTTGTGAGTGGATGCGACTATTTACCAAATACAGTTTTGACCAATGCGTTCAAGGGACAGATGAATAAAGTGTTGAATATGCACAAGTTCCACAGCGGGATGAGGAAAATCAGGGATTGGTATAACGTAAATGCGATACCATCAAATATTTTAGGAGCAGATGTGGATACAGATACGGGAGTTGTGGAGTTGAGAATATCAGAGCCTAAAATTGGAAACGTGAATGTTCGATTTTTGGATGCTGCCGGGAATCCGCAGAAGAAAGGGACGACAAAGCCGAGTATTATTGCGCGATATCTTTCCAACGTAAAACCGGGGAAAGTTTACAGCATTAAGGGCGTGCAGGATGACTTAAGAGCGGTGTATGCAAATTGCCCAGTGGAAGACGTTTCATCGCAACCAATTCCAAGAAATGCAGCAGCCGGGGTTCAACAGCAGCAGCAGCAACAAGCGGAGGGCGAGAATCTGGTGAGCAGAGATACCACGGCAAAGGTTCAGGATTCGATGATTATGGATTTTACTGTAAACATCGTTGAAAAATCTCCGGGAGGATTTTCAGCTGGGGGAGGTATGTCCGCGAAAGGACTCACAGAAGGGAATTTTGGTGGCTTGCTTGCCAACGTGAACTACGTGCAACGGAATTTGTTCGGGAAATGTCAAAAGTTAAATTTAGGCCTCGAAGTCGTACCAAAATCGAACTCGAAGAAAGGAATTGACGCAGATATAAAGCTTTCTTTGTCGGATCCATGGATAGAAGGAGATAAGAGACGAACGGCTCGAACTTTCAATTTGAACACGGCTGCAATTTCAGCGAGCCAAATTTACGGTGCGAGTCAGTTCCAAGACGACAACGATGAAGGAGCTGAAGATCGCCTATCGTCTGCGTTCAACGTGGATGCCAATTCTACGAGAATGAACGTAAATAATAATATCGGAGATATCGGTAGTAGTACTATTAACGACAACAAGGTAGGTGATAACAATAATTCTGTAGGCGAGAAGACTGGTGGGTTTTCAAAAACCATCTCCCAATTAAGTGGCGGGAAGTCCAGGGATGATACGGTCGCAAAAGAAGATAGCACTCGTAATGACGAGAACAACGCTGCTCCATCCAATAACAAAAAAGATAGCTCGAACGAAGTACGTGTCAGAAAACTGATTTCTTCTATTGACTATTCGAGGCCATTGGCAAACGGATGGAACGGCACGTTTATTGCTTCGTGGTGTCGCTCGAGTTTGTGGGATGGGCAAAGAAACTCAATCTTACACGATGCCTACGGTGCGCCTTTAACTTTTTCGGGATCTGGTTGTGATGTTGCGGCGACTTCTCAACTCCGAGTCGTTTATTCGGCACCAGATGGAGATACACAGTTGATGCTATCCGCCGAGCAAGCTTTGCCTTTGAGACCGGATTGGCTCAATTTCACGCGTCTTTTTGCGCGAGCCCAACGCACGTTTCAGTTTCCAATATTCTCCTCATCAAAGGGACGCGAACAAAACTTAGGCTCAATGATGAGTACCGATCGTGAAACTGACGAGATAAAACGAGGTGCTTTTGCCTCCACGCCAATAAAGTTAACCCTCGCTTCGAAAGGAGGCAACGTTATTGGAGATTTACCTCCACACGAAGCGTTTCCTATCGGAGGAACAAATTCAGTCAGAGGCTATAACGAAGGCGCAGTAGGTACGGCTAGAAAGTTTGTCGTTGGTAGCGCTGAATTGGTTGTGCCCACGGGAATCGAGCACATTTCCGCGTCTCTCTTTTTTGACTGTGGAAGTGACTTGAATTCTGGTAGTTCAATTCTTGGTGATCCTGCGGGTACGCGCGGTAAACCAGGAAGTGGGTTTGGGTACGGAGCAGGTTTTCAACTAGCGAGTCCTTTCGGACCCTTGCGCTTAGAGTACGCCAAGAACGATCACGGAATCACACGTGCTCATTTTGGAATAGGCAGAAGTTTTTAATACTAATACAACGCTAAAATGGGGTCATCTCTTTCTAATCACCACAGAACTCTTCAGATCCCATCTTATACGGCGGAGCGTAGCGCGCATTTGGGATCCCTAGGAGCAAAATTTTTGTTGTACTTAACATGCGTTAAACACAAACCTTTTGCAGGTGCCATTGGGGGGGCAAGCTTATTGTTCTTTTCCTCTAAAATTCGCTTGACGTCTTCAACTTCCATGTGCCCTTCGCCGCATCGTTTCAGGGCTCCAACGATTAACCTGACCTGATGATAAAGAAACGACGGCGCTACTATTGTGATGACTATCATTTTACCTCTGGCATTACTCGGCATTTTCTCTTCCTCTACACACACGCTCGTGATTGAGCGAACTGGCGAATTTGCGCTACATTTTGTACCTCTGAAGGTTGAAAAATCATGAATACCGACGAAATATTGTCCAGCTCTTTCCATGGCTGCGACGTCAAGCGCCACCGCTCTCCCGCGCGCCCTCTTCCCCTTCCCACACTTTCCTCTTTTTTTTTCGTTGATTACTAATTTGCCCATTCTTTCGACTACCTTCTCTTCATCTTCCTCGGGAGGACGACGACGTAAAAGAACGTGCCAACATGTATTTTGCTCAAACAGGGACGGTATTTCTGGCGACGCCCATATCTTATACTTGTAGGTCCGCTCAATCGCGTCGTAGCGCGCGTGGAAGCATGGTCGTTCTATGTAATCGCAACCTGTCAATCTCACGGTATCAAGAAATCCAAGCTTTTGGAGGTGATAGTTCACACCTTTCCAAAGTCGTTCAGGATCAATTTTCGTTTCTCTGCTCTCTTTGGTGGAGGCCGTCGTATCGTTTTTTCTGTCGTCCTGGTCGTCCTGCTCAGCGTCATCATCAACATCATCTTGACTCTTGTTCCTATCACTACTGCTACTACTATCACTACTACTATCACTACCACCACTACTTTTATTGATACAAATTTTAGTACTGGTTAGTAATTCTGCGGGTATTTCCAAGTGCGCTGTGTTGTGAAGTGCGTGCACTCCAGCGTCTGTGCGAGAAGAGCCAAATATTCTGTGTACTCTTCCATTCGTGTACAGACAAAGTGCGTTCTCTATCGCGCCTTGGACAGTCAGAGATTTTGGTTGATTATGAGCGCACTGCTTCTGAAATCCAGAGAAAACATTCCCTTTGTATTCGAAAGAGATCAAATAGCGATGAACTTTCCTGGAGAGGTTCTGCATTAACGTCGTGTGATTCCTCGGAGAAAAGGTTTTGAGGAGGAGAAAGAAGAAAGAAGAAAGAAAGTAAAGAAAGTCAAAAATTTAAGGTGATTTGTTACCGAGACAGATATCCAGATTTACAAACTACTTATGCTAATAACGGAGAAGCTTTAAGGGATCACTATTTTAATCACGTTATTGGAGAAGGTCGAAACGCGAGTTGTGATTTAGCGGGAGGGTACGTGGTACGCACAAGCATAAGCACAAAGCACAAAGCACTTTACATCCTTCTATTTTCTTGCCACGAAAGATTCGAGCGCCTGCAAGTCCTTCTCGACCATCTTCTTTTGTTCCAAAATTTCTTCTTTATGACGACGATTAGCCGATGACGAGCTGTGCGGTTTTTCGTAAAGAGCTCGTTCGGCCAACAATTTCTTCAGCTTTTCGTTGCGCGACTTTCTTCGAATTACGCTCGCAACCTTGGCCAATTTGGTTAATTGTTTTCGCTTCGCGCGCACTTTCTTGACAATCTCGACGGCTTCCATCCATTTTTTCTTTTCTTCCATATTTGCTTTTGCTCGCGACTCACGAAGTTCGCGGACACGCAACTTCAACTTTTTCTTATCGAAAGTTTCCTTCGTGAAACCGAACTCTTCGAGTGCGGCTTCAATGTCCTCAACAAATTCGCGAATTCTTTTCCATCTCTCGCCTAACTTTTCAGCGTGTTCAATTTTGCTTTTTTGTTCTACAAGATGCTGCGTCAGCTCTGCACTGACTTCTTCAATCCTTTCTTGAAGTTCTACGCAGGCATTAAGCTTGAGCTCTGTCACTTTTCGAAGTTTTGATTTTAAAATCTCGTGCACGTCGTCGCGTGCCGGTTTATCGCTCAAAAGTTTTTGCGCAAACTTTCGAATAGATTTGTCTTTGGATCCGAGCGAAGATTCCGACAGGTCTGAATCCGATGAGGTGAATATTGCGTTTGCTTTATTCGGGAAGCTTTTCTTGATTACGAAGGCAAGTTCTTCGACGTTCAAATTGCCATTTGCAAAACAATCCTCATCAATATCTGCAACATGAGAAGTATCAGCTTTCGTCTTTTCTTCTTGTTTGTGAGAGGCTCGGTGAACTTTGATACCAGTCTTGAGGAGGTCGTGCGCATCTTCAAAGCGCGGCCATTCACCGCGCATGGTGGCAATTCTATATTCGATCAACTTCTTGATGTCGTTCGGTAATGTATCTCCGGTTGCCTCAATGTCGTCAAGAATTTCTTTTTCTTCGCCAAAGGCATCCGCCAAGATGGACATGAAAAACTCAAACAAGACCCATTGAAAGAGCATCGGAATGAGACCGCAGTAGAATACTCTAAAGAATTTGTCAACACTGTTCCCGCTCAATCCTTCTGGACTGAACTCAGTGAACGATGTCGCTCCGATGAGCAACAAAAACAGGAGCTCAAAAGCCATCGGTATCGAAGATACGCTCTCAATAGATGCCCCAAACATTGTGTTACCCAAGACTGAAGCCATGGCGAGTAACGCGAAAAACACAAACAAGAAATGGAAAACGTCCAGGCTTGCACGTTCTAGCGTGTGCGTAATGATCGCCAAACGAGGTTGAAACTTGAGAAGTAACAGAAATCTGATAAACAATAACAAAAGATTTATCCCCGTGATCAAGTTATAGGCCACGCTCAGAGTGGTCATGATGTCAATTTCGTGATACATTTTGATCAGGTTTACGTATCCTCTGTCGTCCTCCGGCAACTCCCATCCATATTTTGGCCTTTTAGGTACTTCATAATTTGTTCCGTTCACGAAAATTCCGCCTATCAAATCATTCCCTGTTTGGTTTTTGAACGGCATCATGAAATGAGCGCTGGGCGCGCTCACGGAATGATAAATGTCGTATCGTTTTGAAGGCGAGAATCTGTACGCGTACAAAGCTTGATAAGCCCACCACGTTACAAAAGCAAGCAGCTGACACACGAGGTTCACGATTTCGAGCACATTTGAGTGACTCTGAACAACTCTGGCTTGAATGTTACGAAGGATTTCAAAATCTTGCGATCGCGAAACTATGACAGAATCTGCCAATAGAGCATACGTAGAGTAAATGACCCAACACACGACGATAACTTCCATCGCGAGAAGAAAAGCACCAGCCTTGCCCTTGTAAACATCCATGGCGAGCGCTTGTGTATCACTCCTAATATCCACACTACCACCTTTCGAATATTCGAAGTGCACTCTTGTGTTTGTAAATCTAACTGTCACTGGATTATATGCTGCAATATTCACGACGATAGATTTTGTCGAAGTATCGATGAAATTACCCTCGCGCATGTACGAAATCATTCGATTCGCTTGATTTTTACTCGTCATGATGTCGATATATACTGCAAAGCCACTCCGCCCTAGTTTTAAATCCGAAGAGCGAACGGTGAATCCGTTCGGAACACCCGAAGGTGGAAGTTCTGAAACGTTATAGTATTTTCCAATGTTATTTTCCAAGTCAACGCCCCCAAACAAAGAAGAAGACCTAGAAAATATGGGGTCGACACCAAACGGTGCAATGCTGTCTTTCTTGAAGTCTCTACACGTTGATGCGATTTGCGGAAATCTTCTTGAACAATTGAATCCCGAAGCGCGCTCACTACGATATTGAGTAATCAGAACACCACCGATCAAAGTATTTTTGCCACGAATTTTCCTATCTGGAACGTAGGAAACCTCCTTTTTGACGTCGTTCTTAACTTTGAAGCTCACATCATAGCCGTAATAGAGCTTTTCAGAACCACCGAGGCTATTGTCTTCATCCACAACCGCGTCTATTTCACCTTCTGCTCCGGAGTACTTCAAATCTCTCAAGAGCCGACGGCCTTTCGATTTCTGTTCTTTGGCGCTCGCGCAACCGCCGTATGTGTAAATGTCTTCT
>Ga0255758_10001732_pt1 | contig 21510 bp, 15 predicted proteins | sample 011ome_24_FD_179958 | JGI IMG/M metagenome (GOLD analysis project Ga0255758, IMG submission 179958) | Coastal salt marsh microbial communities from the Groves Creek Marsh, Skidaway Island, Georgia - 011513CT metaG (version 2) | ecosystem: Environmental > Aquatic > Marine > Intertidal zone >...
TAATCTCTTTCCCTTGGTTCAAAAATTCTCTCATTTAAATAAACTTTTAGGGCCAAACCTGTAAAAAGAAACAAAAGAGTAACTATCCAAAATAGATTTTTGTCATTTTTAAAAAGAAAAAAGAATCCAATAATACCAAGCAAAAATGGCAACATGTAATACGTGTTTCTTCCTTTGTTGTTTTCAAGGTCGTTTGGTAAACCACTTTGAGGACCGAGTCTTAGTTTATCAATAAAATTTATCCCTGTGATCCAATTTCCATTTAATAAATCATATTCCCATTTTACGTCGTTTTGTCTTCCACTGAAGTTCCACATAAAATACCTGAAATACATTGATCCTATTTGATATTTAAACAAGTATTTTAAATTATTTAAAAGAGTTGGCTTCTCAATGTCCAAGTATCCTCCATATTGACTTAAAAATTTGTGGTAACCTTCTGCATCAATTTCACCTTCATTAACACTCTGTTTAAAATCGTTAACTAGTTTTTTAAAATTAGATTCTCCAAGATATTCTGGTTTGATCTTAAAGTTTAAAAACCCAAAATATTTCATGTAATTAACCGCATGTTCCGGACTCCACATTCTTGGAAGAAAGCCAACATGATTGCGGTTGGAATTAATTTTTCCTGACTCCCAGTCATTGACTATAAAATATTTTTTTGTTTTTTCATTTCTTTCATACTTTGGTTTGTCATCTTTGTAAGGCTTTATATCGTCCTGACCAGCATAAGCATCAGAAAACATTGGTCCATAAAACAAGTGGGTCTCTGGATATTGTTCAAGGTTATAATATGCCAATAATGCTCTAGCATCAGATGGAGAATTTTCATTTATTACAGTATTAGCATTGGATCTTATAGGAATCATTAACCAAGAGGAAAACCCAATAAAAATAAATATAACGCAAAGCAAAAAAGTATTTAAATTATATAGGTTTCTTTTTCTTGTATAATTAATAGAAAAGCTAAAAAATAATATTATTAGAATTGCTGTAAAAATAGTTCCAGAATCAAACGGTAGTCCTAAAGTGTTTACAAAGAAAACTTCCATGTATCCAAACAGTCCTAAAGTAGAGGGTAATAAAAGTTTAAAAATAAAAAGTAATATAGCAACTGAAAGAATATTTGCAATTATGAAATTTTTGATGTTTGGATTTGGGTATTTTTTAAAGAAATAGATCATTCCAATAGCCGGAATCACAAGTAGTCCCATGAAATGTACTCCAAATGATAGACCAATTACAAATGATATTAAAATCAGCCATTTATTTCCTCTATCTTTTTCAAAATCTTGTTCCCACTTAAATCCAAGCCAAAATAAAAGAGACATTATACAAGTAGCCATAGCATAAACTTCAGCTTCAACTGCATTAAACCAAAAACTATCTGAAAAGGTAAAAGATAAGGCTCCGATAGTAGATGCACTTAAAATTTTTAACATCTCAAGATTTGTAATTGTTTTGGAAATCTTAAGAATTTTCTTTCCAATAATTGATATTGTTAAAAAAAGGAAAAGAATTGTGAACGCACTAGCAAAAACTGACATCATGTTTACCATAAATGCAATGTCTTCAGGACTTGAAGCAAACGAAGCAAAAAAAGCTCCAATCATTTGAAAAAAGGGAGCTCCCGGTGGATGTCCAATTTGTAGTTTTGCTGATGTAGAAATATATTCAGCGCAATCCCAATAGCTTGCTGTTGGTTCAACCGTTAAATAATATGTTGTTAATGCAATAAAAAAAACTATTGCACTAGAAAACATGTTGATTTTTTCAAACTTTTTAATGTCCATCCATAATTGTTAGCTTAGCGAAATTAAACAATAATTTCTATTAATTATTTTAAATTAGTAGACTAGAATAAAATCCTAAAATGAAAAAAATTATTCATATAATTATCTTTCTTTTTTTGTGTTCATCATATTCACAAAAACTTACAAAAGACATTCGTCTATCAAAAAAAATTGATGAGACCTCTGGTTTAGAAATTATAGATGGCCAATTCATCACTCATAATGACTCGGGAGGTGACCCCAAATTATATTATTTAGATAAAAAAGGCAAAATAGTTTTTGAAAGAACTCTAGAGGGAGTAAAAAATAATGATTGGGAGGATATTACTAAAGATGATCAATTCATTTATGTTGCTAATATGGGTAATAATTTTGATACCCGTAAAAATTTATCTATTGTAAAAACTCCTATTGATCCTTCATCGAATAAAGCTGAATTGATTGAATTCAATTATCCTGAACAAGTCAAATTTACTACTGCATACAGTCAATCACAATATGATGCCGAAGCTCTAATTACAATAGATGACTATTTGATTATTCTTACAAAAAATAAGCTCAAAAAAATCACAGATATTTATGCTCTACCAAAAATTGCTGGCAAATACGTAGCAAAAAAAATTGGAAGCTTAAATACCAAGTCAATCATAACTGGAGGAGATTATGATCCAAAAACTAAACTCCTCGCTTTGACTGGAACTCTTATATTCAATGAATATTATATACTAAAAATTGAAGATTTTGATCTTGAAAGTAAAAAAGATTACAAAATTGATATGTATGAAATTCCAATTGGTAAAACACAAGTAGAGGCTATAAAAATAATTGACTCAAATACTTTTTGGATTACTTCAGAAGATGAAAAAAACAGTTCTAGTGCTAGATTAATGAAGATTAAACTTTAGTGCTTAATTTAAAAAAGATAGGCACCCTCTTAATATTAAATTACATTAACAAATTAAAAACTTTTTTAATAACTGGTGTAATTCCAAATTTATATTAAATTTGCCGTCAATTATTGGCCTATGGTGTAACTGGCAACACGTCTGGTTTTGGTCCAGAAGAGTCTAGGTTCGAGCCCTAGTAGGCCAACTTTAATAGATAGTGTTTTTACTTTATTCGTTTTTTTACAGAATTTAGTATATTTGCACAGCATTATTGAAAATTTGAAGGGGACAATGTCCCCTTCTTTATTAAATAATAATTGACTTGAAAGAAATTATAGAAAATTTGTGTGAAGAGTTTTTTAAACTAAATAATTCACTTTTTTTAGTAGAATTTTCTATTGATTCCTCTAAAATTGATATAAAAATTGATGGAGATAAGGGAGTTAAAATTAGTGATTGTATAGACTTGTCTAGACATATTAAAAATCACTTTGATACTGAACTAGACGATTATAATCTAAATGTCAGTTCAGCTGGGCTTCTATCTCCTTTAAAAACTTATCGTCAATTTTTAAAAAATTCTAAGAGGAAAATGAAAGTCAAGTCCAAAGAAGGTGTTGATTACATTGGGAATCTTGTTAGTGTTAATACCAATGATATTGAATTGGAATGGATAGCAAGAGAAAAAAAGCCTTTAGGAAAAGGTAAAATAGATGTTAAAAAAAATAAATTGATAGCTTTTGATCAAATTGAAAAAGCTAATCTAATAGTAGAATTTAATAAAATATAAAAATGGAAAATTTATCTTTAATTGAGTCGTTTTCAGAATTCAAAGACGAAAAGTTTATTGACAGAGTTACTTTAATGTCGATACTTGAAGAAGTATTTAGGAATACTTTAAAAAGAAAATATGGTGATGACGATAATTTTGATATTATTATAAATCCTGACAAAGGAGATTTAGAAATTTGGAGAAACAGAATAGTTGTTGAAGATGGTGAAGTAGAGGATGAAAACCAAGAAATATCTTTAAGTGAAGCGAGAAAGATTGAACCTGATTTTGAAGTTGGTGAAGATGTGTCTGAAGAGGTTAAATTAGTTGATCTGGGTAGAAGAACTGTTTTATCTTTAAGACAAAATCTTGTTTCCAGAATTCACGAACATGATAATGGAATTATATACAAACAGTTCATAGATTTAATTGGTGAGATATATACTGCTGAAGTTCACCATATTAGACACAATGTTGTGATTTTATTAGATGATGATGGGAACGAATTAATTATGCCTAAAGACAGACAAATTCCATCTGATTTTTATAGAAAAGGAGACTCAGTAAGAGGAGTTATTGAATCCGTTGAACTAAAAGGTAATAAACCATCAATTATATTTTCAAGAACATCTCCAAAATTTTTAGAAAAACTTTTTGAACAAGATATCCCTGAGGTTTTTGACGGTTTAATCTCTGTAAAAAAAGTTGTAAGAATACCTGGTGAAAAGGCTAAAGTTGCTGTCGATTCTTATGATGATAGAATTGACCCAGTTGGTGCTTGTGTTGGAATGAAGGGTTCTAGAATTCATGGAATTGTCAGAGAACTTGGCAATGAAAATATTGATGTAATTAATTATACTAACAATACACAATTATTAATAACAAGAGCCCTAAGTCCAGCTAAAATCTCTTCACTAAAAATTGACGAAGAAAATAAAACTGTTGAAGCTTTTATGGATCCTGAACAGGTTTCAAAAGCCATTGGTAGAGGAGGACATAATATTAGGTTAGCAGGACAATTAACAGGTTATGAAATCGATGTATATAGAGAAGGTGCTGAGGAAGATGTAGAATTAACTGAATTTTCAGATGAAATTGAAGCATGGGTTTTAGAAGAATTCAAAAAAGCAGGTTTAGATACTGCAAAAAGTGTTCTTGAACAAGATGTTGATGATTTAGTAAAAAGAACAGATCTTGAGGAAGAAACAATTATCGAGGTCAGAAATGTATTAAAAGCCGAATTTTCAGAATAATATTTATATGAGCGAAACCAAGTTAACAAGATTAAACAAAGTACTAAGAGAGTTTAATATTTCTCTAGATAGAGCCGTCGAGTTCTTAGCTTCAAATGGTCATGATATCGATGCAAGACCTACGACTAAGATTTCACCTGACCAGTACAATTTGTTTTTAAATGAGTTTAGCTCAGATAAATCAAATAAAGTTGAATCTCATGATTTAAGTGAAGAAAAAAGAAAAGAAAAAGAGGAATTAAGATTAAAAAAAGAAAAAGAACTTGAAGAGAAGGAGAAAAAACAAGCTTCTTTCATTGAAAGAAAGGAAATAAAAAAACCTATTCACTTAGGAAAAATTGATTTAGACAATTTAAGTGGATCTAAAAAAAAGGGTGAAATAGTTGAAGATGTTTCAAAAAAAGAAACGTTTGTTGAATCTAAAAAAAGTCCTAACGAAGAGAAACCAAATGAAAGTTCAAGCATTGAAACCAAGTATAAAAAGTTAAGTGGTTTAAAAACTGTTGGTGATAAAATTGATTTAGGAAAATTTGAAAAAACTAAGGAAAATTCTAATAAGCAGTCAACAAGTTCTAAAAGAAAAAGAATAAGAATTTCTAAGGATCCAGTAAAACCCTCTCAACAAAATAAAAAGAACTTTAGTAAAACTTCAAAAACTAAATTTGTTTCAAATGAGCCAAATGAAGAAGAAGTACAAAAGCAAATTCGCGAAACTCTAGAAAAACTTCAAGGTAAGTCTTCAAAAGGTGCGAAATATAGAAAAGAAAAAAGAGATTCTCACAAACTTAAATCAGAGGAAGATATAGCTCAAAATGAAGCAGAAAAGAAGACTTTGAAGGTTACAGAGTTTATTACTGTTGGAGAAGTTGCAACAATGATGGAAATAACTTCAACTGAAATTATCTCAGCCTGTATGTCCCTAGGAATTATGGTTACAATGAATCAAAGATTGGATGCAGAAACCTTAACAATTGTTGCGGATGAATTCGGATATGAAGTTGAATTTGTTACTGCTGATATTGAAGACTCTATAAAAGAAGAAGAAGATAATCCTGAAGATTTACTACCAAGAGCTCCAATTGTTACTGTTATGGGGCACGTTGATCATGGTAAAACATCTTTATTGGATTACATAAGAGAAGAAAATGTGATTGCAGGGGAATCAGGAGGAATTACTCAACATATAGGTGCATACAATGTTCAACTAAAGGGTGGACAAAAGATTGCATTTTTAGACACACCAGGCCACGAGGCCTTTACAGCTATGAGGGCTAGAGGAACACAAATTACTGATTTAGTTATAATTGTAATAGCTGCTGATGATGATGTTATGCCACAAACAAAAGAAGCTATTAGTCATGCCCAAGCGGCTGGGGTCCCGATTATATTTGCTATTAATAAAATTGATAGACCTAATTCAAATCCTGATAAAATCAAAGAAAAACTTTCTTCAATGAACTTATTAGTTGAAGAATGGGGCGGGAAAATTCAATCCCAAGATATTTCTGCACTAAAAGGAACTGGAGTTGATGAATTGTTAGAAAAGGTTTTACTTGAAGCAGAATTCTTAGAGCTTAAAGCTAATCCAAATAAATCTGCAGTTGGTTCTGTAGTAGAAGCTTACTTGGATAAAGGCAAAGGTTATATTTCTACTATATTAGTTCAGTCTGGTACACTAAAAATTGGAGACTATCTATTAGCTGGTCAGCATTCAGGAAAAGTTAAAGCAATTCAGGATGAAAGAGGAAATCCTGTAAAAGAAGCTGGGCCATCAACTCCAGTATCAATACTAGGATTAGATGGTGCGCCTCAGGCTGGTGATAAATTTAATGTTTTTAGAGATGAGAAAGAGGCTAAACAAATTGCAGTTAAAAGGACTCAGTTGGTTAGGGAACAGTCTGTTAGAACTCAAAAACATATTACTTTAGATGAAATTGGAAGAAGAATTGCAATTGGTGATTTTAAAGAATTAAATATAATTCTAAAAGGAGACGTAGATGGGTCGGTTGAAGCTTTAACTGACTCTTTTCAAAAATTATCAACAGATGAGATTCTTGTTAATATAATTCATAAGGCAGTAGGTGCAATCACGGAATCGGACGTGTTATTGGCATCTGCTTCTGATGCAATTATAATTGGATTTAATGTTAGGCCTACTGGAAATGCAAGGCAAATAGCTGATAAAGAAGAGATTGATATTAGAAATTACTCTATTATTTATGATGCTATAAATGACCTTAAAGATGCGATGGAGGGCATGTTAGCTCCTAAATTTAAAGAGGAAGTTACTGGTAATGCTGAAATTAGGGAGACTTTTAAAATATCTAAAATTGGAACTATTGCAGGATGTATGGTAACATCTGGCAAAATTTTTAGAAACTCAAACATTAGAATAATTAGAGAAGGTGTTGTAGTTATGTCCGGAACTTTAGCTTCATTGAAAAGATTTAAAGATGATGCTAAAGAAGTGTCTAAAGGTTACGACTGTGGTATACAAATTAAAAATTACAATGACATAAAAATTGGTGATGTCATTGAAGCTTATTCTGAAGTCGAAATTAAAAAGAAATTAAAGTAATTAGTTAGGCTTTAGAATAAATGCTGAAGGATATTTTTTCTTAATTTTTTTAAGTTCTTTTATTGCTTTAATTTTTGAAACAAATTTTCCAACTCTAATTTTATAATAGGGAGTTTCGAAGATGAAAAAAATTTCATCTAAATCTTCATCTTCCTTAATTTTATTCATTAATTCTTGTGAATCTTTAAAACTTCCACTAAAAATTTGAACAGTATATTGTCCAGATGTAAAAGTTTCCTGATTAACTAGTTTTTTTAACTCTAAAACTTTAGTGAGTTTTGGATCTTCATTAATTATAATAGAATCACTTTGGCACAATGTTTTATTAAAAAATATAATATTAAACAATATTAAAAGAACTCGTTTTTTCATTTTGTAAATATAGTTTATTGAGTTGAAAAACAGATTCTAATTGTGACTTTTTGAAACCACTTATTTAGAATGATTATAAATTAAAAATTAGACATAACTAGTGTTTAAAATATCGCGTTTGTGTTGTATTTTTGCTGCCTAATTTTGATACAATTTAAAGAATTGTCAGTCGTAAGAATAATTACTTTATCGAAATCAATTTCAAATCTTTTTAAAAGCCTTGTATCACCCCTCGCTCTTAATTCATTTTTTGTTTTATTGATCTCACTCAACATATCAGCTCAAGACGTTGATATTGCGAAAGGAAAATCACTTTACAATGCAAATTGTGCTTCATGCCATAAGTTAAACAAAAAACTTATTGGGCCAGCATTAAAAGGTGTTTCAGCTAAGTATGACAAAGAGTGGTTATATGCATGGATAAAGAACAGCGCAGCAATGATTAAAGCAGGTGATGAACAGGCGATTGCAATTTATGAAGAGTACAACAAAGTTGCTATGAATGCCTTTCCGCAACTTTCTAACGAGGATATTGACAATATTTTAGCCTACACTGATTATGTTCCTGAGCCTGTTGCTACTTCAACTACAGTTTCTGGTGCACAATCTTCAAATGGTGAACCTTCTTTAGCCAATGATATTATACTTGGATTACTAATTGTTGTTCTGCTTGTTTTGGTTACAATGTTGTATTTAGTTACTAAGACTTTAAAAAGTATTGCCGAAAAAAATGGAATCAAAATAGATCAACCAAAATCAGAACCTTTTTCAATTTGGAAAGCTTTTATTAAAAACCAATTTTTAATATTTAGCTCAGTTGTTATACTACTTCTTTCAAGTGCTTATTTTGCTTATGGTTACATGATGCAAATTGGTGTCGATCAAGGTTATATGCCAGTTCAGCCAATTCATTATTCACATAAAATTCACTCTGGAGCAAATCAAATTGAATGCCAATATTGTCACTCCTCTGCAAGAGTTTCAAAACATTCAGGTATACCATCTTTAAATGTGTGTATGAATTGTCATGAAAACATTGCTGAATACAACGGAGAGGAAGATCTTGAAAAGGGTTACACAAAAGAATTTTACACAAACGAAATAAAAAAATTATACAAGGCCGTTGGCTGGAATGAAGAAACCCAATCTTATACGGGAGATACTGAACCTGTTAAATGGGTTAGAATTCACAACCTACCTGACTTTGTCTATTTCAATCATGCACAACACGTATCTGTTGCAGGAGTTGATTGTAATAAATGTCATGGCCCTGTCGAAGAAATGGAAATTTTATATCAATATTCATCTTTAACAATGGGTTGGTGTATTGATTGTCACAGAGACTCTAACGTAAAAGTTAAGGATAACGAATATTATACTAAAATTCATGAAGAACTCTCGAAGAAATACGGAGTTGAGGAATTAACAATTGCTCAAATGGGTGGTCTTGAATGTGGTAAATGTCATTATTAACAAAGTAATTATAAATGGGGAACCATAAAAAATATTGGAAAAGCGAATTAGAATTATCTAACGATAGCTCTATAGTTGACAATTTAAAAAATAATGAATTTGTTAATGAATTGCCAATAGGTGCTTTTGAAAGCAATGAATCTGGTATAGAAAATTCTTCCTCAAACAGAAGAGATTTTTTGAAATATTTAGGATTCAGCACTGCTGCTGCTACTCTGGCTAGTTGTGAGGGTCCTGTTAATAGATCAATTCCCTATGTTGTTCAACCTGAACAAATTATTCCAGGGATTTCAAATTTCTACGCAACTTCCATTTCAGACGGTTTCGACTTTGCTAATGTTCTTGTTAAAACCAGAGAAGGAAGACCCATTAAAATAGAAATCAATAAACTTTCAGACGATAATACACCTAATGCAAGGGTTCAAGCATCTGTTCTTTCAATGTATGATAGTTCAAGACTTCAAGGACCTACTTTAGATGGTCAAGATATTTCCTGGGATCAATTCAATTTAAATGTTAAAGCTCAGCTTGATGCAATGAAAGCTTCTAACAAAAGAGTTGTTTTATTGACACAAACATTTGCAAGCCCAACGACTGAAAACATTATTAAAAATTTTACTAAGAAATATCCTAATGTTGAACACATAATATATGATGCAATTTCTGATTCAAAAGCCTTAGATGCTTTTGAACTTAGTTTTGGAGTTAGGGCCTTACCTACCTATGACTTTGATAAAGCACAAGTTATTGTTTCTCTTGCTGCAGATTTTCTTGGTGATTGGCAAGGAGGTGGTTTTTCTAAAGGTTATGCTAAAAATAGAGTTCCAAAGAATGGAAAAATGTCTAAGCATTACCAAATTGAAGCTAACATGTCTCTTTCCGGTGCCAATGCAGATGTTCGTATTCCTTTAAAACCGTCGACTCAAATAAAAGCGTTGTTAAAGATTTATGAAAATATTTCAGGAGAAAATACTGGAATAGTCTTAGAAGACAAACTGGAGTCGAATCTTAAAATAATTTCGGACAGTTTAGTCGATGCTGGAAATTCTGGTGTATTAATCACGGGAATAGACGATGTTAATGCTCAACTTATTGCTCTTAAAATTAACATGTTAATTAAAAGTAGAGTCCTTAACACTTCAAAACTTAATCTTACTAGACAAGGAAATGACGATAAAGTTTCCAGTTTTGTAAATGACTTAATGGATAAAAAAGTTGATGGTTTAATTATGGCGGGAGTAAATCCCTCTTATACATTGCCTGATAGTAAGAAATTTAATGATGCATTAAAATCAATTGATTTTACAGTTTCATTTTCAATGAATAATAACGAAACAGCTAAACTATCAAAATGGGTAGCTGCTACTCCTCATTATCTAGAATCTTGGGGTGATGTTGAAATAAAATCTGGAAATTACAGTTTGGTTCAGCCAACTATAAAGCCTCTATTTGATACATTACAATTTCAAGATGTTTTACTAAGCTGGTTAGAATCTCCTATTTCATTTTATGATGAAATAAAAAATAATTGGAATATTACAGTTCTTAATGGTTCCTCATGGAACCAAGCATTACATGACGGAATTTATGTAAGTGCCAAAAAAAGTAAAAATCTACTTTTTAAAAATCGTGATTTTTCATCGACTGTAAAACAATTGTTATCAATAAGCACAAGCGACTTTGAGCTAACGCTATATCCTAAAACTTCTATGGGAGACGGCCAACAAGCAAATAACCCATGGCTTCAAGAAATGCCTGATCCTATTTCTAGGGTATCTTGGGATAATTATTTGACCGTTTCAAAATCTGATGCTAAAGATTTAGGTCTCAAAAATGTTAATGATTCTAATGGAGCTTTAAATAGTAATTATGCAAGTATTTCTTTGCAGGGGAAAACAATTAAGGTTCCTGTTTTAATTCAGCCTGGTCAGGCCAAAGGATCTGTTGGATTATCATTTGGATACGGAAGATCAAGTGGAGTTAAAAAAGAGTTACAAACTGGGGTAAATGGTTTCGAATTTTATAAAAATTTAGTTAATACTCAAAGTGTTAAAATCAAATCAATTAGTGAAATTCATGAGTTTGCTTGTGTTCAGCTCCACAATACCTTGATGGGTCGAGGAGATATCATAAAGGAAACAACTTTAGAGATTTTTAATACTAAAAAATCCTCTGAATGGAATCCTGTTACTCAAGTTTCATTAAACCATATTGAAACACCTGTTACTTCACCTGATGTTGATATTTGGGATGAATTTGACAGGTCAATTGGTCATCACTTTAATTTATCTATTGATTTAAATTCATGTACTGGATGTGGAGCCTGTGTTATTGCATGTCATGCAGAAAACAATGTCCCTGTTGTTGGTAAAAATGAAGTTAGAAAGTCAAGAGATATGCACTGGCTGCGAATTGACAGGTATTACTCCTCTGCTGAATCATTTTCAGATGATAATGCTACAAAAGACAATATAAGCGGATTAGGAGACTCTCTTTCTGTATTTGGAGAAATGGAAGATCCCTCTGAAAATCCACAGGTTGCTTTTCAACCTGTAATGTGTCAACATTGTAATCATGCACCATGCGAGACGGTATGCCCAGTTGCAGCTACTTCTCATGGAAGACAAGGACAAAATCATATGGCTTATAATAGATGCGTAGGAACTAGATATTGTGCTAATAACTGCCCATACAAGGTTAGAAGATTTAATTGGTTCTTGTACAATAACAATAATGAGTTTGACTTCAACATGAATGACGATTTAGGTAAGATGGTTCTTAATCCAGATGTTGTTGTAAGATCTAGAGGAGTTATGGAGAAATGTTCAATGTGTATTCAAATGACTCAAAAAACAATTCTTGATGCAAAACTTGAAGGAAGAAAAATTAAAGATGGAGAATTTAAAACAGCATGTTCAGCTGCTTGCGATACTGGAGCAATTGTTTTTGGAGATATTAATGATGATGAAAGTGAAGTTTTAAAATTAAACAAAGATGATCGAATGTATCATCTATTAGAAAGTATAGGTACAAAACCAAATGTTATGTACCAGGTAAAAGTTAGAAATACGTAAAAGGATAAATATATGTCATCTCATTACGAAGCGCCAATAAGAAAACCTTTAGTAACTGGTAATAAGAGTTACCACGATGTATCGGTTGATATCGCAGCTGCGATTGAAGGAAAAGCAAATAAGCAATGGTGGATTGTTTTTTCTATAGCATTAGCTGCCTTCCTGTGGGGTCTTGGTTGTATGATTTACACAGTTTCAACTGGAATCGGCGTTTGGGGACTTAATAAAACTGTTGGATGGGCATGGGACATAACCAACTTTGTATGGTGGATTGGAATTGGACATGCTGGTACACTAATTTCTGCTGTTTTATTATTGTTTAGACAAAAATGGAGAATGGCAATTAATAGATCTGCTGAAGCAATGACAATCTTTTCAGTTATTCAAGCAGGATTATTCCCAATTATTCACATGGGTAGACCTTGGCTTGCGTATTGGGTTCTTCCAATTCCTAATGCTTACGGTTCTCTCTGGGTTAATTTTAACTCTCCGCTTTTATGGGACGTATTCGCAATTTCAACTTATCTTTCTGTATCACTTGTTTTTTGGTGGACTGGTCTACTTCCTGATTTTGCGATGATTAGGGACAGAGCTGTAAAACCATTTCAGAAAAAAATATACAGTTTAGTTAGCTTTGGCTGGACTGGTAGAGCAAAAGATTGGCAAAGATTTGAGGAAGTGTCTTTAGTGTTAGCAGGACTCGCAACACCATTAGTACTTTCAGTTCATACAATTGTATCATTTGACTTTGCTACTTCGGTTATTCCTGGTTGGCATACGACTATATTTCCTCCTTATTTTGTAGCTGGAGCAATTTTCTCTGGATTTGCTATGGTTAATACACTTCTTATTATTATGAGAAAAGTATCTAACCTTGAGAATTATATTACTATTCAACATATTGAACTTATGAATATTGTAATCATGATTACGGGATCAATTGTTGGAACTGCATACATAACAGAATTGTTTATTGCTTGGTATTCAGGTGTTGAATATGAACAATATGCTTTTTTAAATAGAGCTACTGGTCCTTATTGGTGGGCATATTGGGCAATGATGACTTGTAATGTTTTTTCACCTCAATTAATGTGGTTTAAAAAATTAAGAACTAGTATATTATTTTCATTCTTCATATCAATTGTAGTTAATATTGGAATGTGGTTTGAAAGATTTGTGATTATTGTTACCTCTCTTCATAGAGATTATTTACCTTCTTCATGGACTATGTTTTCACCAACATTTGTTGATATAGGAATTTTCGTTGGTACAATTGGGTTTTTCTTTGTTTTATTTTTGCTTTACTCAAGAACATTTCCTGTTATTGCACAGGCTGAGGTTAAAACAATATTAAAAAGTTCTGGAGATAACTATAAAAAATTAAGAGATAAAAAGTAATGGCTGATAAAATTTTACATGCCGTATATGATGACGATGATAAATTAATGCATGCTGTCAAAGATTTAAGAGCTGCAAATTTCTCAATTGATGAAGTATATACCCCATTCCCTGTTCATGGACTGGACAAAGCTTTAGGTTTAAAACCAACTAGATTGGCAATTTTATCTTTCATATATGGGTGTATTGGATTTAGTTTTGCAATCTTTATGATGAATTATATAATGATTGTTGATTGGCCTCAAAATATTGGAGGAAAACCTAGTTTCTCATTTATTGAGAACATGCCATCTTTTGTACCAATAATGTTTGAATTGACTGTATTTTTTGCTGCCCATTTGATGGTAATTACTTTTTATTTACGAAGCAAGTTATGGCCATTTAAAGAAGCTGAAAATCCATTACCGTCTACAACAGATGATAAGTTTTTAATTGAGATTAAATTTCATGGAGATGGTAAAACTCTAAAAGCTGCTGTAAAGAAAACCGATGTTTTGGAAATTAACATAATTGATAATAAAGATTCAGAGCAATGAAAAAGATAACTTTCTTTAGCGTTATGATTTTGATGAGCTTACTCACTTTATCATGTTTTGATCAGTCCAAACCTAACTATCAGTTTTTTCCTAATATGTACGAATCTGTTGGTTATAGTACGTATCAAGAATCTGAGGCTTTTGCCAATGGAATTGAGGCTCAACTTCCTGTTGATGGAACAATTTCTAGAGGATGGGTTCCTTATGATTATCCTGACACAAATGAAGGATATGAGTTAGCAAAAAAAGAGTTGCTATCTCCTCTAGAAGTTAATGATGAAAATTTATCTAAAGGAAAAGAGTTATATAATATTTATTGTGCAGTTTGTCATGGTTCCAAAGGTGATGGTCAAGGAATTTTAATGAAAAGAGAAAAGTTTTTAGGAATTCCTAGTTATGCTGACAGAGATATAACTGAAGGAAGTACATACCATGTATTAATGTATGGAAGAAACTTAATGGGTTCTCATGCAAGTCAAGTTAATGCTGAAGAGAGATGGCAAATTTCTCAATATGTAATGAGTTTAAGGGAAAAATTAATAAAATAGTTTAATGTATAAGGTATCTAAAAATATTAAAGTTTTATCATTCACATTGATGATTGTAGGTGCCCTTGGTTTGGCATTTAGCTTTTATTCTGCGCCTAAAACTATTGAGCAGGCTAAGGAAATGGTTGTTGATTCCCATCATGATGACCATAGTAAAGCTGAAAACTCTCATTCATTATCTGCTAATGATCATGTTGATGAAGATGGTCATTCAATTTCACATGATGAACACTTGCTTCATAAATTACAAAATAGACCTTGGTCTGCACTTTATGTAGCTGCATTGTTTTTTATGTTTTTATCATTGGGAACTTTAGCTTTCTATGCAATTCAAAGAGCTTCCCAAGCAGGTTGGTCACCACTTTTATTTAGGGTAATGGAAGGTATTACTGCTTATTTACTCCCTGGAACACTAATTATTTTAGTTGTTTTGATTTTATCCTCAATGCATTTGAACCATTTATTTGTATGGATGGACCCTGATGTAGTTGCTCATGACAAAATTATTCAAGGAAAATCAGGATATTTGAATTCACCTTTTTTAATTGCTAGAGCTGTATTTTATATCGCTGGTTGGAACTTTTACAGATATATATCCAGAAAATATTCATTAGCTCAAGATAGCTCTAAAGACATTTCTAATCACACAAAGAATTTTAAATGGTCTGCAGGCTTTCTAGCTTTCTTTATTGTAACAGAATCAATGATGTCTTGGGATTGGATTATGTCAGTTGATCCTCACTGGTTCAGTACCCTCTTTGGTTGGTATGTATTTGCTAGCATGTTTGTTTCTGGAATTACTACCATTGCTTTAATTACTATTTACTTAAAATCTAAGGGTTATTTAGAAAAAGTAAATCACAATCATATTCACGATTTGGGTAAATTTATGTTCGGAGTAAGTGTATTTTGGACTTATCTGTGGTTTTCGCAATTTATGTTGATTTGGTATGCTAATATACCCGAAGAGGTAACGTATTTCATCACCAGAATTGAAGATTATAATCTACCTTTCTTTGGAATGATAGCATTGAATTTTATTTTCCCACTATTATTATTAATGAATAGTGATTACAAGAGAGTTAATTGGTTTATTGTTACTACAGGAATAATAATTTTAATCGGGCATTACGTTGATGTCTTTAATATGATTATGCCTGCAACAGTTGGAGATAAATGGTTTATTGGAATTCCAGAACTTTCTGGAATAGCGTTCTTTGCTGGGTTATTTATTTATGTTGTTTTTAATAGCATCTCTAAAGCTCCATTAGAACCCTCTGGTGATCCATTATTAAAAGAAAGTGAAAAATTTGTTTACTAAATAAAGAGATTTTAAATGACATTATTATTAACATTAACAATTTTAATCTTAACTGGAATTGCTTTATGGCAAATCACGAAGATTTTTGAACTTTCTCAACTTGGAAGAAAAAAAGATGATTCCCAAATTGCTACTGAAAAAGACAATGATCTTCACGGTAAGTTAATGTTTGCCTTCTTAGTCTTTATTTATATAGTTACAATTTATTCTTTTTGGACTTACTCTAAGGTTCTTCTTCCTGAATCTGCATCAGCTCATGGTCCTGCTTATGATACCTTATTATGGATATCTTTTGCGATTATTCTTTTTGCACAAACTATTACCCAAGCTGTTTTACATGTTTTTGCTTACAAATACAGAGGAATAAATAATAGAAAAGCTTATTTCTACACTCATAATAATACTTTAGAATTTGTTTGGACGATAATTCCTGCTATTATCTTTTTTATATTAATAATCTACGGAATGGTAACATGGGGAAATATCATGAATATTGAAGAAGATGAGGACGCACTTGTTGTTGAATTATATGCTCAGCAATGGAACTGGAAAGCAAGATATGCAGGTGAAGATAATGTCCTTGGTGATGCAAATGTCAGGTTTTTAAATGATTTTGACGGAAGAAATACTGTTGGAATTGATTCTTCTGATCCTAATGGAATGGATGATATTGTTGTTACTCAAGAATTCCATCTTCCTGTTAATAGAAAGGTTATTTTTAAATTCAGATCACAAGACGTATTACATTCAGCATATATGCCACATTTTAGAGCTCAGATGAATTGTGTTCCCGGGATGATCACTGAGTTTGCTTTTACTCCAACCATAACAACAGCTGATATGAGAATGAATTCTGATGTGGTTGATAAAGTAAACAGAATTAACAAGATAAGATATGAGAACAGTAAAGAGTTAACTGCAAACGGTGAAGAGGCACTAGAACCATATCAGTTTGATTACTTATTATTATGTGCAAAGATTTGTGGAGCATCTCATTATAATATGCAAATGAAAATTGTTGTAGAATCTGAAAAAGATTATGAAAAATGGTTATCAGAACAAAAAACATTTTCTGAAATAATTCAATAATATACTATGTCAGAAGTTTCAAATTTACCGCATTCAAATCATGATGATCATCATCATCATCACAAAGAAACATTTATAACTAAATATATTTTTAGTCAAGATCATAAAATGATAGCTAAACAATATTTAATTCTAGGTGTATTATTTATGGGTTTCATTGGAGTTGCAATGTCTTTATTGTTTAGACTTCAATTAGCTTGGCCTGAACAATCATTTGCAGTTTTTGATATATTTTTAGGTGACTGGGCGCCTGAGGGAGTTATGGATCCAAATATTTATTTAGCTCTTGTTACAATTCACGGTACTATTATGGTATTTTTTGTGTTAACAGCTGGTTTGAGTGGAACTTTTAGTAATTTATTAATTCCTCTTCAGATTGGAGCAAGAGATATGGCATCTGGCCTTTTAAACATGATCTCTTTTTGGTTGTTTTTCCTTTCAAGTATGATCATGCTGGCTTCACTATTTGTTGAAGCAGGACCAGCTGCAGCAGGTTGGACGATTTACCCTCCATTAAGTGCTTTACCTCAAACTCAACCTGGTTCAGGAATGGGAATGACTCTCTGGTTAATTTCTATGGCTATTTTTGTTGCATCCTCACTACTAGGATCATTAAATTATATTGTAACTGTAATAAATTTAAGAACAAAAGGAATGTCAATGTTTAGACTTCCTCTAACTATTTGGGCATTTTTTGTAACCGCAATAATTGGTGTTATTTCATTTCCAGTTTTATTGTCTGCTGCTTTATTACTTATAATGGACAGAAGTTTTGGAACTTCTTTTTTCCTCTCAGATATTTTTGTTCAAGGTGAGGTTCTTCATTATCAAGGTGGATCACCTGTATTATTTGAACATTTATTTTGGTTTTTAGGTCACCCTGAAGTTTACATTGTACTATTACCAGCCCTTGGAATTACATCTGAGATTATAGCTACAAATTCCAGAAAACCAATTTTTGGATACAGAGCAATGGTTGCCTCAATTTTAGCTATAGCCTTTTTATCGACTATAGTTTGGGGTCATCATATGTTTATATCAGGAATGAATCCATTTTTAGGATCTGTATTTACCTTTACTACGCTTTTAATTGCTATACCTTCTGCTGTTAAAGCCTTTAATTATATAACAACTCTGTGGAAAGGAAATTTACAATTCAATCCCGGCATGTTATTTTCAATTGGTCTAGTTTCAACATTTATAACTGGTGGTCTTACTGGAATTATATTAGGAGATAGTACATTAGATATTAATATTCATGATACTTATTTTGTTGTTGCCCATTTTCACCTTGTAATGGGGATTTCAGCTTTATATGGATTATTTGCTGGAGTATATCATTGGTTTCCAAAACTTTTTGGTAGAATGATGAATAAAAATTTAGGTTACATTCATTTTTGGGTAACCGCAATTTCTGCTTACGGAGTATTTTTCCCTATGCATTTCATTGGAATGGCTGGTTTGCCACGTAGATATTATACTAACACTGCTTTCCCATATTTTGATGATTTAGCTAACATAAATGTTGTAATTACTGTTTTTGCATTATTAGCAGGGGCAGCTCAATTAGTGTTTTTATATAACTTTTTACATAGCATGTTTTTCGGTAAAAAAGCTGAGCAAAATCCATGGAAATCCAATACAATGGAATGGACAGCTCCAGTTGAACACATTCATGGTAATTGGCCTGGAGAAATTCCTCATGTTCACAGATGGGCATATGATTACAGTAAGCCTGGTCAGAAGGAAGATTATGTTTTACAAACTACTCCTCTTGGTAAAGGTGAAGTTGAAACAGAGCATTAGTTTCTAGTTTTCCTTTTGGGTTTTCTTTTCCCTATCTTTGAGTAGATGAATGAAAATTTAGATCCCACTGATTCAAATTATTCAAGCGAAGAATTAGAAATTGATAAAGCTTTAAGACCATTATCATTCGATGATTTTGCTGGTCAAGATCAGATATTAAACAATTTAAAAATATTTGTCCAGGCTTGTAATCAGAGATCTGATGCTTTAGATCATGTATTATTTCACGGACCTCCTGGCTTGGGTAAAACTACTTTGGCTCATATAGTAGCCAATGAACTTGGTGTAAATTTAAAAGTAACATCAGGTCCTGTCCTGGATAAACCTGGAGACTTAGCAGGCTTACTAACAAATTTAGAGCCAAGAGATGTATTGTTCATTGATGAGATACACAGACTTAGTCCAATTGTTGAAGAATATCTTTATTCTGCAATGGAGGATTATAAAATTGATATTATGATTGAGACTGGTCCTAATGCAAGAACCGTCGAAATAAATCTAAATCCATTTACATTGATTGGAGCAACTACTAGATCTGGACTTTTAACTGCTCCAATGCGAGCAAGATTTGGCATTAATTGTAGACTTGAATATTACAATACAGAATTACTATCTACAATAGTGCAAAGAAGCTCTGATATTTTAGATATTAAAATTGGTAATGATGCAGCTATTGAAATAGCTGGAAGAAGTAGAGGAACCCCAAGAATATCTAATTCTTTGTTACGTAGAGTTAGAGACTTTGCTCAAATTAAGGGGAATGGCTCGATTGATCTTGAAATAACAAAGTTTGCATTGAAATCGTTAAATGTAGATAAAAATGGTTTGGATGAAATGGATAATAAAATACTTAAAACTTTAATTGAAAAATTTAAAGGTGGTCCAGTTGGAATTAATACTTTGTCTACAGCTGTTTCTGAAAGTCCTGAAACAATTGAGGAGGTATATGAACCTTTTTTGATTCAACAAGGATTTATTGTGAGGACTCCCAGAGGAAGAGAGGTGACAAGTTTAGCGTATTCTCATTTAGGTTTTAATAAGCCAAACTCTCAAGAGGAGTTATTTAAAAATTAATATTAACAAATTTGAAAAAAATAATATTCTTTTTTCTCTTCTCTCTATTTATTAATGCGCAAGAGAGTAATAATTCTAAGTGTACTTCAATTTATTTAATTAGACATGCTGAGAAAGATAGATCTATTAAAGATAATATTAATCCGCATTTGAATTTAAGTGGTCAAAAACGAGCTTTAAAATGGAAAAGTTTTTTTAAAAATATAAATTTTGAAAAGTTTTACTCAACAAACTATTACCGAACTTTAGAAACAATAAAGCCAATATCTCAGGGAAATGAAATAATACTATACAATCCTTCAAATATTGATTACAAAAAATTTATAATAGATAATTTTGGAAAAACAGTTCTTGTTGTTGGACATAGCAATACCATACCTACATTTGCTAATGAAGTTTTGGGCGAAAATATTTATGAACAGATAGAGGATTCTAATAACTCAAACTTGTATGTTATTAATTTTTGTAACGAATCAAAAAAAATTAGTTCAATTTATTTTGTAGAATAATGAGTTTTAGCATCAAAGATCTACCTAAAGTTGAATTACATGTCCATTTGGATTGCTGTTTATCCTTCAAGGGTTTATTAAGAATTGACCCTACTATTAGCGAGTCATTTTATAAAAAAAACTTCATAGGAACATCTTGTAGCTGTTTGAAAGATTATATAAGGTGTGCAGATACTGCTTTAGAGTACATGCAAACAAAGGAGCAATTAGAAATTGTCATTGAAGATCTTTTTGATCAACTAGTCAATGATAATGTAATATATGCAGAAATTAGATTTGCTCCCCTTCTACATCTAAAAAAAGGATTGTCTTCAAAAAATGTAGTTGAAATTGTAAGTAATAAAACCAAAATTGAATCTGAAAAAAGCGGAATTGAAGTAGGTTTAATTTTATGTACTTTGAGACATTTTTCAGTTGATCAAAGTTTACACACAGTCAAACTAGTAAAAGATTTTTTAGATAAGAATGTAGTTGGCTTTGATATTGCTGCTGATGAAGCTGGTTTTCCAATTGATAATCATATAAAATCATTTCAATATGCAAGAGATAATAATATCTTTTGTACGGCTCATGCAGGTGAAGCGCTTGGAGCGGACAGTGTTATAAATACCCTAAAGTATTTGAAACCTAACAGAATTGGGCACGGTGTTAGATGTATTGAGGATAATTCTTTAATTGAAAAAATTAAAAAAGAAAATATTCATCTTGAGATTTGTGTTACAAGTAATATGGTAACTAAAGTATTTAATAATTTAAAGGATCATCCAGTTGATTTTTTGCTTAATAAAGGAATCTCATTAAGTATAAATACAGATGGCAGAACAATTTCAGATACTACATTAAATAAAGAATATGTGTTACTAAATAAAGAATTTGATTGGTTAAAAAATAAATTTTTGGAGGTGAATATTAATGCAATGAAAGCATCTTTTTCTTCAAATGAAGTTAAAAACAAAATAATTTCAATTTTAAATCAAAACTATTAAATTAAAAATCATTGGTTACAATTTCATTTTTTAGCTAC
>Ga0255758_10001743_pt1 | contig 21448 bp, 14 predicted proteins | sample 011ome_24_FD_179958 | JGI IMG/M metagenome (GOLD analysis project Ga0255758, IMG submission 179958) | Coastal salt marsh microbial communities from the Groves Creek Marsh, Skidaway Island, Georgia - 011513CT metaG (version 2) | ecosystem: Environmental > Aquatic > Marine > Intertidal zone >...
AAAAAATTCAAAACAAAAAAATCAAAAAATTTCTTTTTTTTTTTAATTTTTTTTTTTCCCTTCTTTTTAAATTTAAAAATTTTTTTTTTTTTTTTTTTTTTTTTTTTGTCTGGGTTTCTCATTTTTTTTGCACAAACAACACAACAAACAACACAAAGAGGAGAGCAAAGTCTCATATAAATTCATCAGAATCTCATCGCTCTCTCTCTCTCTGTGCTCTCTTGGAAAATGGCCTCACTCAAAGCGAACTCTTTGGACGACGACGTAAACGACGACGACGAAGTTTTGGGTGTGTGTGAAAAGAAGAGTTTTAGTGCGCGAGGACGAAGGATGGTTTTATCCACCATACAACAACGAGAACAATTACACCACCGAGGAGGACATTTTAAAAATTTTGCGGACGCAGCTTTTAAAAGCCAAAGAAGCAGTGGCGAGACGAAGAAGAAGAACGACAACAACAAAGATTTAAAATACGCGTGCTTTTATTGCTTTAAAAAGTTCCACTCTCTGGATCTTTTGCATAAACACGCGGCGAAAGAATTGCACGATGAAAAACACGACGTGTGCTGCACGAATTGTCGAAAGGTGTGCAAGACGTACTTTCGTTTGAGAGAACATTTAGTGGGCGCGACGGCGAGCGAGGCGTGTAAGGAAGCGTTTGAAGAGAAAGGCGGGTGTAGGAAGTGCTTGAGGATACCGGAGGATGACGGAGGAGTGCACGTGTGCGCGTTCGGGAGTAGTACTGGTAGTAGTAGGAGTGTTAGGGAAAAGGAAGAAGTATGCGACGAGTGTGCACCGCACGTGGCGATCGATTGCGAGATGATTGCGACGACAAAAAGTGATGAAACTTTAGCGAAAGTTTGCGTCGTAAACGGTTTGGACGAAAGCGTATTAATGGAGACGCTTGTGACGTTCTGTAGCAAAAACGGTAGCAAAAACGGAGAAGAAGAAGGAAAAGAGGAGGAGAAAGTGAAAGTGCTCGACTATCGCACCGAAATCACGGGGCTCACCGCGAGCGATTTTGAGACGAAACTATTGCCAACGCTTTCAGAAGCGAGAGAAGAAGTCCTCGCGTGTCTGGCCGGAGCGCACAAAAACACGCCGGAGTTGTGGAAGAATAAGCCTCACAAACTCGTCGTGCACGACGCTCGTCACGATCTACGAGCGCTCCAAATCACCGATGAAGATATCCCAAACCTTTTCGATCGCATCCGCGACACGTCCACGTACGTTCCTTTGCAGAAAGAAAAAGGCAAGCGCGTCAAGCTGAAAAAATTAGTCGAACAGTTTTTAGAGGCGGACGACGATACGCTGCGAAACTTTCAAAGTCCAAACGCGCCGCACTCGCCGCACCTCGACGCGTTAGCCGCTCTGCGCTTATACCGAGGGTGCAGAGATAACTGCTTTCATTTTCAAGCCGTTCAAAAAGGTCCCACGATGCGACGTAAAGCATCATCAACAGCAGCAACAGGAGGAGGAGGAGAGGATGAAATCGAATATTTCAAAACACCAAAAGTTCTTCTTGAAAACGAAGAAGAAAAGAACGACGAGAAAGACACGTGGCTTTGTTGTTGGTGCGAAGATTTTGCATCTGCAAACACACAGTAAAAGGACAAATACTATTGTTACCAGAGAGATGAATAACGAAAAACGATTGATGATAAAACGTTGCGTGCGAAACGTTGTAGCGCGAGTGAGAATTGTCTTCGTCTTCGTCGCGTCTTCTTAAAAAACATCGTCGGGACTTCGGGTTTATTAGAGGTTAAAAGAAAAAAAAGTTTGTAGTGTACGAGTGTACTTCTGGAAAAACTGTTATTATTTTACCCCTCCTTTAGTTAAAAATGGATATTTCTCTCGCGCAAAAAACGAATACGCCGACGACGCCGACGGTTATCGCCAACGCCGACGAGGATGACAACACCAACAACAACACCACCAACAACAACAGCGACGACGACGCCGCGTTACCAGTGACGGAGAATAAAACTCTCGTCGCCACGAACAACAACGACAAAAACAAAGTTGTCGAAGATGATGATGATGATGATGATGATGATGATGATGATGATGATGATGATGATGACGAAGAGAGTTTGGAACAACCTGTTGCTGTTGTTCCCGCGACGACGAAGACGACGATGACGAAGAAAAAGAAGCCGAACAAAAAGAAGGAAAATCCCAACAACTTGATGACGACGAAAGAGCGCAAACTGCACGAACGCGGGCCGTACGATGGAATCACTCTTTTCACACTCATCCAGCTGAAACTTTTGAAAGTTGGAGCGAACAACCTCTTAGCTTCGTACGAATACGGGGGCGAGAAAGTACAAGTCGTCGGTTCGTTGACGGAAAACGGGCACATCTACGTGCAGAAGGAGGACGAGATGTTTCGAAATCCGAGGAGTATGAGCATCGATGTGAAGAGACGGTTGAATCCAGAGATTAAGTTTACCGAAGGGTGGGGGCACGTGAGATATGTGAACACCGGTTCTTGGCACTTGGACGGGAAAAACGACGAGAAGAACGGCCAGACGTTGAAAGAGATTCGCGAGAGGATTCCGATTAAAGACGTGCCGAGTTTAGTGCCGAGGTGGAAAAGCTACGCGCCAAAACAAAAAGTGAATTTTGTTCCGAAGAAGAATAAGAATCCGTTTCCGGACCGAGCGTGGAACGCGCCGAATACGGAATCGGTGAAGTTTCCTCCCGGGACGATCGTGTTTGTCGAAACGGTGAAGAAACCGAAAAAAAACGATGTGAATGCGAGTAATAAAGAAGATCTCACCGAGTTAGGGGGTACACCATCGGCGTCCTTTAGTAAAAAGAAAGGGAAACCGACGAGTCAAATATGGACCGGGCGAGTATGGAAACTTCGGCATTGCCTCCAAAAGCACCAACTGTGGGACGAACATCCCCATCAAGGCGAGAAACCGTGCGCTTTGATTTACTTATACGGCAAATCACGAAAATTTATGTGGGCCGACGATTGTGAGATGACTCGCTTCGACGACGCGTCGCAATACGCGGAGAAGATACAAAACATGTTGGGTAACCGGCACGCGGTTAAGTTAGCTTCAATAGCTTTAGAACGAGCAGAAAAAGAAATCGCAGAAGAATTTTATGAGCCTTGGACGACATCTGACGACGAACATTATTACGAGAGACCGTTAACTGCGAATGAAAATGATAACGATGCCCCCGGCGAGAATAACACCGTTAATATTACCAACGAAGAAGAAGAAAACGATGCAGAGACGGTCAAGAATCGAAAAATCGATCAACTTGATACAAAGCTGCGAGAAGGTTTGACTCCTGATTGGATCATCGAAGGATGTTACAAAGTATTTGGGCTGGAAAAGCCGACTGTTGAAGTGCCTTTTGTGAAAGATTTGCTCGATCCGTGCACGAACTCCCTATCAAATCCGAACATTCCGGCCGAAGTTTTATACGACAAGTCGATCAACGGTCTACTTTCAAAGAACTCGTGGGCCAGCAAGTTTGCGCTTTTGAATCCTCCGTACGAGACCCAAACGCAATGGAGATTCATACACCGCGCAATCAACGAAGTAGAATGGGGCTTTTCGAAGGGTATTTTGTTGGTCTGTCGGAACAGCACGGATACGAACTACTTTCAAAAGTTACTGCCGTTCCCGCGAGTGATGTTGAGGCGAAACGCCGTGCAGTTTAAAGATTATACCTCATCACCCATTGGTTTTGGCATCGCTGTGTTCTGTATGGTTGCACCTGGAAATCCAGAGGTGCAACGAGAAACGTACGCGAGATTTTACGACGAGTTTGCGAGTGCTGGTGAATTTAACGTTCCATGCGATCGCGCGTTTGCGTCTTCAAAGGCATTCACGGAACTCGTTGAGCGTTTGCATCGTCAAGCAGCTGAATCGCAACGCGATAGTTTTGTCGCGTGCGACAACTGCGATCGTTGGCGGGAGCTTTCGTTTGAGCAAATGCAAGAAGCAATGAAGAAGAAAAAATGGACGTGCGATTTAGTCTTTGAAGAAGGCTGCGAGACGCCTCTATCGAGACGAGAAAAGAGAGCGTTTATCGTTAGCGCCAAAGACGGCGATAGAATATTCATCGCCGGTAAAGACGAAGGCTTGAACGTTCCAGGATTTATACAAGCGCGCGAAGAAGATATCGACGACGACGACGACGACGACGACGACAAAGATAATGATGGTGATGGTAACAATGAGCGCGACGGAGGAGGAGAAGGAGATGGAAGAGGAAGCGCAAAACAGAAGCCTATATCGCACACTATTCTTACGACGCAGCACGAACCGAATTGTCGTTGTAACTGGCCACCATGCGTTGCGCGGCGAGTTCATCGCGAAGACGGGAGCGACGATTCGATATCATCCGATGGAAGCGACGAAGAGAACGACGACGAGGGCGAAGAAGGCAAAGAGTCGACGGTTGAAAAGAAAAAGAAAAAGAAAAAGAATCAGAGAATGTTCATCCCAGACGAATTTGTGGAGGAAGATGTCAACGTTTTATCCGCGCATTTGACGAAGGCGGAGCGCCAACGTCTCCAAGCGATTGAAAAAAACCGCGCTAAATTTGAAAAGATCTTGGGCGAAACAGAAAATGAAATCGTCAAAAGACAGAGATTGCTCCGTGAATCCGAGAAAGTAGCCTTAGAGGCGAAGAAAATGGCAGAAACGTTTGAAAAAACGCTCGCTTGGCACAAGGTACAAGTCGACCGATTTGCCGTGCGCTCGGATTCGTTGTCAAAGGCTCTTTCTAGCTGCGAGAAGGAACTCAAAGCTGCGCTAGAAAAAGAAAGCGAGTGCGCGAAACATACCGAGGCTTGGAGAGTGAAGCGTCAAGAAACCGAAAAAGGCGCACATCTACTCCGGGAAAAGTACCAGTTGGCAACTGCTGAGCTCGCAGAGAAAACGACGTCGAGGCGAATTGACGCAATGACTGCTAAGCGCGAAGCCGAGAAGACGTGGACGAGAGTGTCCGAGAGAGTAAAGAAGGCAAAAACCGCCGCGATGATTGCTGGTGAAGATACTACTAATATCAACGCCGAAGGCAAAGAAATGCCCGCTGCTCAGACACCTCCTCTCGTGGAACTTCAACTTCGCCAACAACAATTTTTCAAACGGCAGAATAAGAATAGCGATATAAGATGCGGTAAAGGAAAAAAGCTGTGCTTTTCTTGCTCTGCGGTAGTCGGCTCGCCGACTCGCGTCTGTCCAAATTGCAGAACGACTTTGCGAGGAGAGGTTTCAATTCCGTTAGCGTTGCTCACCCCGCCCCCGCCTCCACCGCAGAAAGAATCACTCGAAGAACCTTCTCCTCCTCTCCAATGCCCCCCTCCTCCTTCTCCACCATCACCAACGTCACCGCAACTTCCTCCGCCGCCCGAGCTTCCATCGCTGCAGTGTGTGAATCCTCCTCCTCTCCCTCCTTCTCCTCCACGAGTCGAAAGCCTCCTCCCCACTGAAAATCCGGAAAAGCAAACGCTCGCGCCGAAGGAAGTAAACGCCACGAAGAAGAATACGAACAAGAACCCCCCTTCTCGGGTGGACAAACTTTCTTCAGCCATGAAGCCGCCGCCGCCGCCGAAAACGAAGAAAGTCAAGAAGGAAGAGAAAAAGACGCCGACGACGAAAGCGAAACCGCTCAAACCAAAGAAAAAAACGAAGACGACGACAAACGGTAAAACGAAGAAGAAAAAGTTCTCCTCTGCTCTCGGGTGCGGACGATGCAGATACAGTAAGAACGGGTGCGACCGGTGTCGCAATCGAAAGAAAAGAAAATAATGTTATAACGCACATACTCACGTACTCGATGCATTTTTTTAACGAGCACCTTCGAAGACGAACACACTCAATTGAATTCTTTCCTCATAAAAAATCCCAGACAGACAGCGCGCGGTTAAAAATGATTGGTTCTTTCCCTCTCTCCTCCGCGATATTCTGGTACGTCCTCGCAGGCGGTTTTCACGAGCTCGCCCACGTGGGTTCGATGATGATGTTGATGATGATGAACAAAGATGGCGCTTTTTTCTCTCCAAATTCAGTTAAAGCGCTGAAATCATTTTCATCGTTCGCGTTGAAGAGTGCACTCGGGAGAAGCGCGGACCTGCGCCAGCTCTTTCCGAACGATGAGAAAGACGACGGCGGCTTCCTTCTCTTCTTCGAGCGTTCGGTGGCGATTTCTCGCGCAGTCGCGGTGTTTGCGAGCGCGATTTTGTTCCTGTGGTCTCTCGTTGAATCGAGGGAAAAACAGAACACCAACGAGAACAGGAGGGCGAAAACGTTCGCGTTCGCGGCGACGCTGTTCGACGCGATTTGTTCAGACGTTTTGTTTTCTCACGTGGGCAGTTTTAGAGAGATTAGAAAAATGTCCTCCTCTTATTCTTCTTCGGTCGTGTACTGCGGGAACTTTGGGATTGTTCTGTTAAACGCGGCGTGGTGCTCGCAAAACGGCGAGCGAGCGTACGATTTGCTCGAGAAGATGATCAACGTGACGATGATGAGAGGCGCGCAATCGGGAGGGATCGTGACGTTTGAAGAAGAGAAAGGAGAAGGGAACATGCGAGGGGTGAGAAGTCGAGTGGTGAACATGAAGAGAACAGATTTGAGCAAGCTTTTGCGTTCGAAGACGGAACGGGAGAGTAAAGGGAAGATGAAGCTGGCGGAGAAGAAAGCGCAGACGCGTATTTTTTGCGGGCACACGCGGTTCGCGACGACGAGTAAAGCGACGTTTGATGGAACGCATCCGCATCAGTGGAGTCCAAAACAAGATTTGTTAGTGTACGGTTTGAAACAGACGAAGTCGGGATCGACGCGCGTATCGGTTGAGAATTTCATCACGCATAACGGAGACTTCGATGCGTTTCAAGTGAACCGCAAGTGGAACGATCAAGGAAGCATGAATTTGTGGTTAGAATCGGTTTTGAAATTTAAACCGCCGTCGGTTGTTGACTCTGCTTCAATCGCTGGTGTGGTCGATTTAATCAGAGCGCAAGGATGTTTCGCGTTAGCGGCGAGATTTAGCGCTTGTTTTATGCTGAAAACCAGCGATGTCTTCCCTGACGCGCCGATGCCGACGTTGGCGCAGTTTGAAGACATCGGTAAGCATTTTGAGAAAGTTTTAGACGAAACACTCATAGCAAGTAACGGTCAAAGCACCGTCCAAGAGATTGGATTTAGTCTAGCGATGCGCGAAAAGCTCACGAAGGAAATCATCGATGAGTTTGAAAAAGGCATGAACAAAGACGCGCTGAAATGTTTGGATAATTATCTCGACGAAGAAATGGGTGCACCGAGTCGAGAGTTTGTGCGATTTACCGTGAACGCGTTCTTCGATAATGATTCTTTGTTCACGATGAAATACTTTTTGACGCACGCAAAAGGGAGTTTTGGATTAATGGTCACGTGTTCGTTGGACGCGCACAGGCAGTTGTGCGTCGCGGCGAGAGGGCAAACAATAAGCGTCGCCTTTTATCCAAAGAAAGGTTTAATTTGTTACGGAAGTGAACAAGCTGCGGTGAAAGCTGGGTTGTCCGTGGAAACGCCCAACGGAGATATTTTAGCCAGCGTACACGGCGGAGAATACGGCGACGATAACGCCGCCATTCGTCTCGATTTGGACGATTTGAACGGAGAAATTTGTTTACTCGATTGGGGAGCAGATCGCATTCCAGCCGTGTCCTATCCCAACTCTCACTTGGAGCAGTATCCTTTGATGGGTGGCTCAGTCAACGCAATATTAGCCAAGGAAGGCGAGATGAGAGTTGAAGAGCCCATGACCGCGTTGAGGAAACAAAAGAGCACGGAAAATATCGCGCCGTCGTCGCCGAGGCGCGGTAAGGGAGTATCGGTCGATAAAAAGCTCTTCCATCGCATGACGCGTTTAGAAGGCAACGAACTCATTAAAATGTTACCGAAAGAAAGTGACGATCCTGTTTTGACGGATATTGCAGACATCCCGAGGATTTTGAAAAACATTCAAGACGATTGGAGGAACAAACCTCAAGGATCGATGTCGCTCAATCGATTGACGGCTTGGAATTTAGCGAGGTGTTTGAAAAAACGTCTCGCGAGACGCGTGAACAGAACGATCAAGTCAGAAGGCTCTATCGACGTCGTGGTAACGGGTTGTGAGGTCTCTCTCTGGTTGGCCGAGCAGTTTGCGTCTGATTTACAAACCGCGTTTCCGCGTTTGCGCGTCAAAGCTATTTCTTCGAACAAAATTCTTGGTTTATGGGGTCAGGATTTACCGGTCCCGTCGGTTGGTTTTACAAACTCCAAGAAAACGGACGATTTTACGGACGCCATCGTCATCATCGTCTCACACTCGGGAGGCACGTTTGCGCCGCTGGCGACTTCAAATCTTTTAGTGAGTTCCACAAACTCTATTTTCGTCGTCGCCAGCGAATGGGACACGCAAATTGGGAAACAACTTCGAGCGATGAAATCCGAAGGGGAGTTTGACAGCAGGATATTCACCACGGACGTCGGCGTTCGTCCGGCGGAGCCGTGCTCCATTTCAGTAGCCGCGACGCAACAGCTACTGACGCAAATTTTCTTGCACATGTCCTTAGTCATCCTTGATAACGCAGATTTTCGTAAATATACCAACGCGTTTGTGACCAAACACGATTTATCAGAACTCGAGAAGTGTAACCAGATGAACATCGCCGCGTTGGAGGAGATTGTTGGCTATTCCGCGTCGCCGAAGAAGGAAAAACTGAAATCGGCAAAGGAAGACGAGTTGAGAAAACAAGGCGACGATTGGGCCGACCACGTGTTGGAAGGCGTGAAAGGTTGGATAATGAGTTTTGTCTACATCGTAGGGACGGTGACGGCGGGATATCCGCTCATCACCGGCGTCGCCGTTTTGTGCGGGCTCGCGACGACGTGGGCGTTCTACATCACTCGGTTCTTCGACGCGCTGATTTATGCGTTCTTGCCGCAAATATCCATAACCATCATACGATTGATACAGGGGAGAAATCTCTTGCATCGAATGACGGCGCGAACGATCGTCATCGGCGACATCCCCTGGGTGAGTCAGTGCGCGGATGCGTTCTTATCGAAAATTTTCGCGTGCTCCTACTCTGCTGCAGGCATTACGGTTTTAAGCGGGAACACAAACGACCATCTCGTCCACAGACACACGCACAGAGTCGTGCGCGGTGCTTTATTAATCGTCGGTCGACCGGACGGTCGACTCTCCGGGCTCACGAGCGCCGAAGCGACGACGTCCTTATCGCTATCGCAAGCGTCGAGCATTCAAAGCATCGGCGGTACGTGCGAATCAATCACCATCGGCCATTCTCCGTACAAGCTCCCGCTATCGAAAAACGCCATCTTCTTGAGTAGACACCGCCCAAAATATTTGTGCGAGAAATACTACGAAGAGCGAACGGAGAACAATCTGGACGGCAAGAGCGCCGGTGCTTTGCTAGGAATTTACTCGTCCTACCACGAAGAGCACACGGAATTGAGCGTGCACAAACTCAACAACAGAAACGCCGTTGCGCTCCTCACGAACGCGTGCAAGTACGCGGAGGAACAACGCGCGCACATTTTGACAGTCTTCAAAGAACTCGACACTAACCAAGATGGACGACTTAGCTTGAGCGAATTCACTTCGGCGTACAAAAAGTTGGACACACTCGCCGCCGCCGCTGGCGAAGAGCACATCGCGTTGACCGACGCTCAAATCGCGAAACTGTTCCGATCGGGCGACAGGGATACGAACGGCACGTTGGACTTTGATGAATTCTCGGAAATCATAAACTTACCAGAAATCTTGATGCTGAAAATCCTCGAAGCGGACCCTCGCAACGCCGAAGGTTTGCTCATGGTTGAGCCTTCGCACGAAGAATATTTCGGGCAAGTGTTGCGAAAATCCGCACCTCCGCAAATCAAACCTTACACGCTCATGGAATCGCAAGAATTTAGCATGAAGCTCTACGAAGCGAGAATCGCATCTCTGCAACGTTTCGTCGCCATGACGGTTTTATTCCACCAGACCGGCACGAGAGTCCAAAGGTTTTGGAGAAAAGTTTCCTTCGGCTACCTCGGCTACCGCACAGACCGAACGCACTCGATCATGCGCATCGCCACCACCGCCTCTCCAGTATCCGGCGCAGAGGTTCGAGACCGACGACACTTCATCGCGCTCGTCACCGCGTTCAACTCCGCGGTGTCTACCATCCGCAGAGTGCACTACGAGTTCGTCGAAGGCGTCAATTTGAATCGCAAGCGCGTGTTAAGAAGAAATAACGATTTTAGCAACAGTACTCACAACAGCGCAGGCGAAAGTGAAGGCGAGGACCTGAGTTACAGAGGCCGCGGCGGTAAGTCCGCCTTCCAAGAGCTCTTGTTGAGACGCGCCGGTAGCGTTTAATCCGATTGTACATCTTCTAACGAACTCTCTCACTATCTTTATTTTTGGCACACTTTTAAAACTTTCACCCATGACCTCTGTCGCGTTTCCTCCGTCCCGCCTTCTTTTCCGCGATGACGTGAACGACTTTTTAAGCGATCATGAACTTTCAGAGGATTCTCCCTCCCCGCTCTGGCGGATTCTCGATTCTGTCGACGTTTTCGAATCGCACATTTTGCCAAAGTTAGACGTCAACGCCTTGAAATTCTTCACCGCGTCGAACCGCGCGTGTAAAAAGCTCGTCCTCGAACGATGTTATGCAAACAACCAATCGAAACGAAAACAGTTAAAACGTAAACTTCGAAAGCCGTTTTGTATCCACGAAATGACCTCAGAGTCGACTTTAGAATACGCGTTCGAGAGAAGACCAAACGAGATGAAGATCGAAGAGTTCGTCTCGCGAATCGGAACCGTCGAGTTGCTCGAATTCGCGAAAGAAACGAAAGGCTGGCGTATGGATTCGCAAACGCCGCGCCTGGCGGCGTGCGCGGGAAACTTACGGGTTTTAAAATACATCGCCGAAAAACAGAGTCACTTACTCGATGAAGGCGCGTTAGTCGCGTGTTCGTTTTACGAGCGGAAGGAGTGTTTACGATTCTTGATGGAGAAGAACGTTCCGGCGGATCGTTTCGCTTTCGGTATCGGCGCGTTTTCGAGACGCTGGAAAGCGATGTTTGACGCCTACGAGAGGATCGTTCAAAATACGACTCTCGATGACGACGATGATTTTTGCGAAAAGAAAAGCGAAAACGAGTCGATTCTCACGACAGAGACGCAGGTAATGGTCGTTCCAGATGGTTCCTTCTGACGTTGTAAATTATATTCGCTGTGTTGTACTCCTACGTGTTGTAACTCTAACTCTTCTAAATCGCTTCTCTTTAACTCTTTTTAAATCAACTCCTCTCCCCTCCGGGCACGATCATGCATATGTTATTCCCGTTCAGCAAAATGCTCTCCAAATTCTTCGTCGTTTCTTTCCCGCTCTCTTGGTTTCGATCGTACTCGATCGCGTCTTCCAGAACGCAATTCACGTACACGTCGAATCCTTTCAAAGTCCCGGTGAATTCTTTGTGTCCGTTTTTCATGATTATCCAGACTTTCTCGTTGACGCATTTGTCCACGAGTTCAGACGGGAGGAGGAGGGAAGGGTTGTTCGGTGCCGCGGATTGTTTCGTCGGTAACGCCATGCTACACTACTACCGAGAGGGAGGTTCACCTATGTGTTCTGCGCGCGTCAAAAGTGTGTCGTCGCATTTAGGGAAATTCGACACAACAAAGCTGCGCGCTCTCCCGCCGGTTTGTTCGAGAATTTACGCACGCGAGACGCACGAAAAGCGATCATGAGGTCGAGTCGAATGCGGCGTTCCGACGAGGACTCCCGCAGCCGCAGCCGGTCGAGAGAGAGAGAGAGAAAGCGACACCATTCAAATCCGCAGAGTCCTTCTCATCGCCAAAATCGTCGGGGAAATCATCGTTCGTCTCGGAGCCGAAGTCGAGAGAGGAAGACGACGACGACGAAGAACAACAACAACAACAGCGGTGGTGGTAGTGTCAGCGAAAACGACGAGGACGAGGACGACGAAAGACGAGGACGAGGACGAGAGAAGGACGAGGACGAGGACAACAAAAACAGGAAGAAGAAGAAGGAAAGGAAAAGGAGAGCGTTTTCGTCAAAGTCACCGACGAGGAACGAGAACGAGAACGAGAAGGAGAAGAGAGAAGACGAGGATGAAAAGGATTCGACGAAGAAAACAACGGACGGCGTTGGTATTCAGTACGGGTATCAACCGCGCGCACCGAACCCGAACGGGAAGCAAAGCGTTCCGAAACATCCGCAGTCCATGGTCGCGGCGAAGCACGTTTCGATCGACGGGAACAACGGCGGGAGCGGTACTGGTGGTGGTGGTGGTGGTGGTACTAGTATTACGACGACAAAAGCGACACAAAATAGTGGCACTACTAACGGAGTACCAACAACAACGACAAGGATAGAAGAAATTGCAGCCTACCAAAAGAAGAAGCAACGCGATGCGAGAAGATGGTTGCTCTCGCAGCAGATTTCCGCGTACGAAAACCTATCGGTGCCGAATTCAGATACCGCGAAGAAGCAACGGCAGGTGTACGTTGGGAACATTCCACCAGAAGTGGACGCGGAGACGTTGAACGTGTTCTTATCGTCCACGTTGTCGGCGGCATATCCCGAGGCGTTGGCATCGGGTAAGTATCCGAACGATTCGTTAATCGAGGAGATCAAGATGAGTGTCGATCGCAAGTATTGTTTCGCGACGGTGGTGGATCCAGATATGGCAACGGCGTTGTTTGCCATCAACGGCGTCGATTTGTGCGGGTATACGTTGATGATTGCTCGACCGAGCGGGTGGGTAGATCCGGAAACGATGAAGGAAAAAGCAGACATTGCGTACGAACAGATGAAAATTATACAGGCGGAAGAGAGAGCAGAATTGGGGGAGAATTTGCCGGCGCATTTGGCCGCCGCCAATAACGTCGCCGCCGCATCCGCGCGGAAAGTAGAAGGAGGGGTAGTAGCAGTAGCAGGGAAAGGAGTAGAAGAATCAGTAACAACGGTATACGTCCAATTAAAACATATCGCCACCGAGGAAGACGTAAACGATGACGAGGAATACGAAGATTTAAAGTTGGACGTCGCCGCCGAGTGCGAAAAGTTTTGCTCGCATTCTTCGAGTAGTAGTAGTTCGTTAGCGCTTCCTAGGCGAGGCCCGTTCGTCGGCTCGGCGTTTGCTAAGTTTAGCGATAAAGAGTCCGCTTTGAATGCGAAGGAAGGAATGCACGGTCGAGCGTTTGACGGTAGAATTATAGAAGGTTCGTTCGCGAGCGAAAGCGAGTACGAACAAGCACTCAAGGACGAATGATGATATCGATGTGCTATGTAATCTCTACTAAACGCTACAGATATTATAAATACATAATGACACTATTGGTAATACATTCACACTCTTTGCTTCTTCGTCTTTTCGTCTTCTTCTCGGCGATACCATCGTAAAGTGACGCCTTCTAGGTGTCCTCTTTCCAACTTCTCTCGCAAAGCGTGCTGAATCTCGTTCACTTCTTTCCCGTTGAGCGGGTGACGTTCGCAATGATATCGTAATCGGACGTTTCGAGCGACCGCGTTTGACTCGTCTTTCGGGTCGTACCTATCGATGATGAACGCGTCCGTGAATCCAATTTTTTTATGCACCTTCCACGTCTTGGCCGTTTCCTCCGCGCTCTCCATCGCTACGGCTCTAATTTTTTCCAACAACTCCTTTTCCTCCGGCGTGGTGTCCTTAATCCCATTCGTTTGCTTTTGCAACTGCAAAACTTTCGAAATCTTGACGTAACACTTACCGCAACACCACTTGCCTCGGTACTTCGGGTCGAAATACCTCGACGGAACTTTCCGGTTCAATCGAGTGTACTCCAACGGTTTCCTCTCTTTATCGCATCGATTTGCAAACGCGCACGTGCCATCGTTTGCAAACGCGCACTGCTCTCCATCTGGCGCGAAAAAAGTCACGATACCATTTTCCTCGTCGTCTTTATTCTTATCTTCGCTTTCCTCCGCGCTCGCGCCGACCAATTTTTTCTCGATCGCTAAACTCACGTCCCTGGTAAACCTCTCCTCCTTCCGTTGAAACCTCGAACAACTCCCATCTGACTCTGAAACCTCTTCTTCTCTTTTAAATCTGTGCACGACAGCGTTGCTCACCCGAAACGACCTCGAGTCGTCCATCCCTCTCCAATGTCCGGTCGGCTTATACGACCTTTCTCTCCACTTCTCTTCGTCGAACCGTTCGCACTCGATCAACGCCATCCCAACGTCCGCACCCATATCGTACGCTTTCCACGTATCACCGTACATCGTCCTCGATTCGTCTCCGTCGACAAACGTCCCTCCTTGACCAGGCGCCAGCGCCACCTCGCACACCCCGTTCGGTCGCATCACCCTCTCGTCTTTCGCGGCGAGTAAAAAATTCCTCAACAGTTCTCTATTTTTGCTAATCTTCCCTTTCCCGGGTAAGTGTGGAAACGCGAATATGATTGCATCCGCTGCAGCATCCGCTCTTTTTGCTCGTTGATGTTGTTGATCTTCATTCGGGGATAACGATCTCATCATGTCTTCTGTGTTTGTCGCGTCGATCCCGTGCGCCACGCGCTCTACGTTTGGCAAATTTTCCAACTCTCGAACATTTTCGTATCCTTTCCAATTTTGCTCGATTTCACTCTTGGTGGATAAACTGGTCGCGACGACGACGCAGGAAGTCGCTTTCGTTTTTGCAAACGCTTTTGAGAGTGAAAAGTCGCCGTCGCCGACGAATAAAACGCGCGTTCTGTTTGTGTCTGGATGTCGCTCCGAGGAAGCCCCGGCAACATCATCAACATCGAGGTTGTTCTTGTTAGGGGAGTCAACATCCGTTTCCGGATTCCCAAGCAAAGTCACGCCTTTCATGATGCTCAAAAACCTCTCGGAGCTCGATGATGATTGAACTCGTCGTCGGTTTCGTGGATTTGTCGCTTTGTGTGGATGATAGAATCGCGCGAATACTAATCTCTTTATCACCAAAGCCGCCGGGCGCATAGTATTTGCGCGCTCTCTCTCTCTCTCTTTTGGCGGCGGGTTTCGGGGCGTCACAAAAATAAGCGAATATAAAATGACGACGACGGAAACGGAAACGACGGAAATAGAAACGATGATGCGCGAACACCGAATAGTACTCGGCGCTCTCCATCATCACAAGCTTGAAAAAGGGAAATCGTTGCTCTTGGACAAACCATCGGGTCGGGAAATCTGTCGTCGATTTCTCCAAAATCTGCCGTGTCATACACCGGAAGGGAGGAAGAACGCGACGAGCGACTTTGAGTGTCAGTACGTCCATCCGGATCCGAAACCGCTCTGCGAACGGTGGCAGTTATACGGGACGTGTGCGAGAGATAACGGGAAGAAGTGCTGGTACGCGCACGAGAGTTTACGAACGAGTCGAAGGTTTACGATTGCGTTTCACACGAGCACTGTGTTTGGGCTCAGGTTGTTAGGTATGTTTTACATGTAGCGGATTTGTGATGATCGCTCGCTCGCGCGATAGTATCGCTTGAACTCAAATGAACTGACACGAACGCTTCTCTTTCCCTCTTTTTACCTTTTAATCTCAGAACGGTGCGCTGAAATATACGGCGCGGAAAATGTCACCTCCGCGGCGCGAGAGCGGCAAGAAAGCGTGAGCGGATGTGTCGTGTGCGTGAGCTGCGGGGACGACGATTCTTCGGAGAAGGAAGAAGCAAACAACGAAGCTAAGGTGATTAAACTAATTGAGAAGATGAAAAGAAACGAGCCGCACGGGCTTTCGATGTGCTCGAGGATATACGCGAGAGATGAACGGACGAACGAGGATCAAGTGGTTGATTTTCACGGCGACGGCGTCGAGTGGAGAAGGATTTTGGAAAGGGTGAAAGAGCGGTGGTATTCGAATCGAGAGGAGGAGAAGGAAGAGAATCAGGAAGGGAAAAACAACGGCAAGAGGATGAAGAAAAAGATACGAACGGTCCGAATTCGGTGCTTTCCAAAAGAGATGGAAATTGAAGCGTATAAAGCTTTAGACAGGCTCATCGAAGAAGCAATAGGCGATGATGACGTGTACGGACTCACCGGGCCGGGTAAAGGCATCTCGGCTCGCGAGTGCGACGTGGCGTTAGACGCCATGCTCATCCGGGGACGGTTACACGTCTCCTCGTGGAGAATCACCAAAGAGCTCGATCAGTCGATAAACCAAGCGCTGATTGATGCAGAGAATAGGCGAAAAGATATTCGACCGCTGTGCAGAGCGTTCTTCAAGATGGAAGAAGCGATTTTGCGGTTTCGATTGTCTGAGTTTATCACGAGCGCGTCGATGGTGGTGGATGTCGGGTGCGCCCCAGGCGGATGGATTCAAGCCCTCGGAGACAAAATGAAGAGAAATAGTGAAACTGGTGATGATTCAGGTATCATTTTCGCGGTCGATCCGGCGCGCCTCGGGTTTAAGCCTCCGAAAACGGTCGAACCGCCAGTAAATCTCGTCCATTTACAAAAGAAAATCGAAGAGTCCATCGACGATATTCACGATAAACTGAATGGGGAGAAACTAAGTTTAGTTGCGTGCGACGGAAACTCGTCGCCGATGGCGGTGTATCGATGGGTAGCGCCGTTGCTCTCGATGGTGGACGAAACCAAAGGCGCTTTAGTTTTAACGATGAAGAATTTCGTCGCCGGGAAACGAGTCTTTTACGAAGCGAGCGAAGAACTCGCTCAGAAGTTAAAGTCTGAGCATCAGTTCGAAGAAACGCATTTGGTGCCGCTCTTTTCGAACTCGACGGAGGAGATGACCTTAGTGGCGTTTCGGAAGAAACGAACGACAACGCGATGAGATTTAGATGAAAATGTAAAAAAAGCTTCATAATCTAACAGCATACATACACATACACGTTCATCATTCAATCGACGAATATACTTTTACGCCTGGCACCTACCTTCAAGTTTCGTTCTCTTTCTCTTTCTCTTTCTATTCTGTCGTAACGTACTCATCGAAAAAAATCTCCCCTCCTTCATCGTCTTCGTCCTCTTCCGCTTCGTTCTCCTCTTCCTTCCAATTCCCGCTACCTTCCTCGGGATAATCCAACTTTGCTTTTCTATTCAACTCCTTCGGAACTCTCAAAATTTTCTCTAATTCCCACTCTCCTTCCATCAACGCTTCTTCCCACGTCATCTCCCCGGCTTTACACGACAACAACGCGCAATTCGATGTTTTCATTCTCACTTTTTTACTACTTTTCGTCATCAGTTTCACCACGTTCTCCCACCCGGCGTTGTGTCCGACCACGCACACCGTCTCCGCCCCTCTCATCTGCGCCTCCCTCCTAATCTTCTCCGCGATCGCCTTACGTATTCGCTTCGCTTTCACATCGCTCCCGTGCGCCACCTCGTAAAACTCCGGCGCCAAAATGACCGTAGTTTTACCAAACGCATCCGGTTCAGCGACAGAAAAACACTCGACGGTGTCTAAACACCGCGTGGCGTCCGAGGTGATAATAATCGACGGGACGTACTCCGAGAACTCCGAAACCAACATCTTCGCCACCGCTTGCGCGCCAATTTTCCCTCTCGGCGCGATCGATCGATACTTATCCGGTAAATCAAAGTTATCTTCCTCGTCTTCTCCCTCTTTCTCAATCTCGTCTCCGCTGCTGTACGCCCATCGCGAGTAACTACTTTTCGCGTGTCTCAAGAAGCACAAGCGATACGTCTTTTCGTACGGCACGATTGTCGCGCTCATCAAATCGAACACGTCCGGCTCTTCTCCTTCTGTCGTCCCCCCCAAAGCGATGTCGTCGTCGACGTCGTAGTTTATCTTCCGCGTGGACTCTTCGTTCGAGGCACTCCTCGTGAGAGCGCGAGAAAAACGAGTCCGACCGATAATATTCCTTTTCCCATCTCGTCTGTTTCCCCGTCGTCGTCCCCCAAACGTCGCGTCGATGACGATGGATTTCGATGATTCAGAAGAAGAAGAAGAAGAAGAAGAAGAAGAAGCAGAGAGAGAAGAACGAGTGTTTCTTCGATGACGACGCGTCAAAAGAAAGGAGCGCGACGACGAGGACGCCGCAAACGAACTGGAGGACATCTTCGTTTATTGATGAGATGATGCGCAAAGATTTGTGTGATGATACAAAGTTCAGCGCGTCTCTCTTAAGCGTTTTTTTTTAACTGTGGAGTTCCTCTCGAACTGTTTTTGGCAATTTTTCCTCTTTCGCGCGCGAAAGCTTTTCTCTCCTCTGAAACAAATTGCTCTCAAAATTTCGTTTCGTTCGTTTCTCGCGAGCGGCAGTTTCGCCTTCTTTCTTTCGAAGATCATCAATTCGGGTGTAATTTCAAACAAAAATTAAAACGAATGCCCTTTCCTCCTCTTTCTTTGCACGAACAACGACTCGCTCCGATGAATGCGCACAAAGGAAAGCGGTAGCATACCATCGTCTCATCGATTTCGCGCTATTTGTGTGCGTGTGCGTGCGAGAGAGAGTGAGAGAGCAGCGTGTGCACGACCTGATACAACTTTTTTGAAATGGAAGAAAATGTACGGGAAAGAGATCGGCTCAGAGAGAGCAACCAAGAGACGGAAAAAATACGTCTCCTTTTCTCTCTCGCGGAACGAGGAAGAGAAGGACGATGATTTCCGGAGCGAGAGAGAGTGAGAGAGAGAGAGGCGTTCGAGATGGCGTTGTGTGTGTGGTCGTTTCAAGTAAACGCGCGCTAAAGGGTAAAGAAACTGTTTGCGCTCCCAAGAGAGGGCTTTTTCTCTCCGTGAGTGACCTCTTTCTTGGAAAGCACACAACGAAAGAGAGAGATACATTTTTAGTCATTTTTGAGGACAGTTTACGCTGAAATGTGAGTGGTTTGGCCGCGCAGAAACGGTCAAAAAGTGAAGCAGAGATAAGCAACTGCGCGTTTACGCGAAAAAAAGGAGTTCGAACGCGTTTTTACTCGTCTTTAGTGAAGGCGCAAAATCGTCCGCCGGCGAGAGCGCGGGAGGCGATCGAGCGCTTATTTCGAGCGATCGAGCGCTTATTTCGAGGCAGAAAAAAAGGCAAATTTTAGGGTGGATGAAGCGACGGTTTTTGCCGATTTTAACGGTCGAACGATCGGTGAGTGCGTCCTGAGTGCTTGGCACGTGTACTGGGACATCCTAGAGGTGCTTAAACGACCTCAAATCGGACGCATTCGAAAGGAAATTGCTTCGGAAATTGGAACCTCTTCGATACGACAATTCATTAATTCGCCGCCTTCCAAGCGAGAGAAGCGGGTGAGACTTTATTCTTCTGGAGTAATTTTTTGATCGATTTTGACGCTCATACTCGCTGTGAGTGCGCGCCTGGGTATGTAGGACCGAGTAGATGCTCTCGATCATGGAGAGATGTGGCGCAAAGCCCCGCGAAAGCGTCCGTTCTTCTCCGCGATTTTTGCGGAGCAAAGCAAGGAAAGAGACTTCGCGGCGAGTTCAAGAAGCTACATAAGTACCATCTTTAGGTATGGTGTTACAAAGTTACGAGCGAATTGTGCGCGCCGAGAGGGGATGCACAGGAGGCGGCGAAGGCGCCGACGCTTTTCCTTAGGTCCCCTCCAAGGGGAATAGCGATTCGAATTCGCCGTCGCGTAGTTCCAGACAGCTCCAAGTACCACTCCACTCCACGCATCCCGCCCTTAGTACGTGTTCAACTGGACCACGGCGGAAGGTTCACACCGTTCGCGCGCTTCGATTGGATGGTCGTAGAGTATCAGAGCGCGCGTTTACGCTCCGACGACGCCGGCGCGAAAATTTGCGCTCACGGCGCCTTTCGAATATGTATATCGCCGCCACAGATACCCTTTTGTAACACCCAGATAGCGTTGTCAAATGATCCTGTAAACGACTGATGTTCTCAGATCTGTAACTAGACTCTAACGCGACTCTAATGTACGTCTCCGATCACGCTCAGATGCCTTCGATCACTCGTAGCGACCGCGCGAGCCTTTAAACTTTCCGCCTTTCTTTCCCCTCTCGGGCGCGTGGACGAAGCGCTCTCGACGTTTGGCTGGAATTGTGATTTTACGTACACTTGCGCTAGACAGAATGATTGTGCATATATGTACAAGCGTATTTATATTAAAACATGAGTAAAATAGTATTCTCAGAGCTTCATTTTCAGTGCGCTCTGGCGTATGTTGTGTGTTACTGTTTCTTTAAACTTCATTTGTTCTTTTGCTTTTTGTCTCTCTCTTTCTCTCTCTTTCACGCCTCTCTCTCTCTCTCTCTCGCGCGCGCATGTTGTCTCTCCTTTTCTCATTCTCATCCTCAAAACCGTGTCTCAATTCTCTCTCGCTCTTTCTTTACGTCCTCCTGTTCGTCTTTTTCGCCGCCGCAGACGTCTTCTCCTTCTCTTTCTGCTCTTTCACTTCCCTCAAGTGCCGCTTCCTGCCTCTCGAGTAACACTTGGCGCACAAGTGCTTCCCTTTCTCTTCTTTCGAGTTGTACCAAATAGAACTGGTCGTCTTCGATTCACAACTGCAACACTCCTTCCCACTCAACGCGACCAACTCCTTATAGTAACAATTCACGCACAAATGTGCGCCTTCCACGGACTTACTCTTCAACCAACTCCCGCTCGTCTTATCGCTCCCGCACGCGACGCAACTCTTCGTCGAAATCGTCGCTCTCTCGCGATAATAACATCGATGGCACAAACTCACCCCGACTTTCACGTGCGAGTTGTACCAACTCGCGGTCGTCTCCTTCGCATTGCACGCCCCACACGTCTTATTTTGCAGCTTCGTCAGTTCTTTGTTATAGCACTTTCGGCACAAGTTCCCGCCTTGTATCACCTTCGACCGGTACCAGCACCCGTTGGTTTTGCGGCTGTCGCACATCGCGCACTGCTTATCCGCCAACGCTAACGTCTCGACTCGGTAGCACGATTGGCAGATATCCGCGCCTGGTATCACTGTTATGGATAAAAGATAGATAATTGGTCAGTTTTTTCATGTTTTTGTAATCGAAGACGAGCATTTGACGAAAGAAAAAATTCGTCTCTCTCTCTCGCGTGTGAGCGTTCAAATCTTATACTCCTCCCCCTTTTTAAATTTTTCGTCTCACCTTTGCTTTTCCTCCATCGAATTTCCTTGGAATTTTTATTCGCGTGGTTTCCTTTCGTTCGTTTACACTTTTCGTTTATGCACGTTTTCTCCGCCGCCAAAGCTTGATCGTTGTTGTTCGCGCCTTGTTGTTGATTCATTATTTTATATTCTTATAGTCGTGTTGAAATACAGGAGGACACTCTTTACACGTTCTTCTCTTTAATTTCCGACGATTTAAACGGGAGTTTTTTCTGCCGATGTGTTCGTCCACGTGATTTTTGTGATTTTTTCTCTCTCTCGACTGCCCCGTCAACACAGATAGAAGAGGGGAAAAAATTCGACACGCGTTTGAAGAGATGGACGATCGCTCTC
>Ga0255758_10001744_pt1 | contig 21444 bp, 6 predicted proteins | sample 011ome_24_FD_179958 | JGI IMG/M metagenome (GOLD analysis project Ga0255758, IMG submission 179958) | Coastal salt marsh microbial communities from the Groves Creek Marsh, Skidaway Island, Georgia - 011513CT metaG (version 2) | ecosystem: Environmental > Aquatic > Marine > Intertidal zone > Salt...
CTTTTGACCAGATATGCTAAACGTTGTTCCGTCGTCATTTAGATATGTTAAAATTGAGTTTCTTTGCTTGGGGTAATCCCTAATATAGCCAGACGGTAAAGTTAACTGATCTTCTAGCGTCCAAGGAGCCTTCTTGCCGGGAACATCTTCACCTCTTCTATATAGGAAAATCGAACCCGCATTGTTGACTAATTGACCAACCTCATCTCTCACGTCATGGTAAGGTGAACCTATTGCCATCAAGTCTTCTTTAACGCTCACAGATGTTCCATACCTATCACCCTCAAGTCTTCCTGAAGGATCTGTTATCGTTTGGTCTCCACTTAAATATGGGTAATCTGCAATCATCTTATTACCACTGTAATTGATATTTTGATCACAGTCTTCGTTGCAGCAACCGCTACCATCAGCATACCAATCTGGCCCACAAATTCCATAATTCCAATACTCCCAGTCTCTAGGTACTGGTATAGGATTTGTTGAGCCAGTTGTAATTCTCATAACAGCGTTGTATGCAGAATTGCCAATTAAGTCTGTATATTTTCTAATTCCATAGTAGCTACCACTATATCCTATATCTGTATTTGTGTAAGTATCAACCGCTCTGGAAATACCACCCTCATTACAAACTTCTTCTCTCCATGTAAAGTTGTCTGTTACAATCGGGTCGTCAATAGCTTTTCTTGGACTAGAACCATCACAAGAGCCATAGCCTATAAGATCAACACCCCGTATTTCATCTTCTGGTGGTAGAGAAGGAATTCCGCCAGACTCATCAATAAGATTAATATCTTGACCATAATTCTCGCTATTCCATTTTATGAATGATGTACCTTCTCCGAGATTGTAGACAGAGAGTGTCATGTTGCCGCTGTCAAAATTCTCAGAAACCGTTTCGTTATAAGGAATAACGAGTGGTAGGGATGGCACTTTTAATCCACCGTCATGATTAGAGATGACAGCCCACCCATCAGCATTTCTCTCTAATATATCTGGAGTTTTAATAACAAGTGGCATACTACGTCTTAAATACGTAGAGAATAGCGTGGCCTGATCTTGTGTTACTGGTACAATTGACATAACAACATCATCATTGTTACCAGATTCTGTATCTGCACCCAGTAAGTTAAATGTTAAGAAGTCTCTTATTCCAGACCTAGCCATGTTAGAAGCAAACATAGACAATGGAATAGAATCTTGGTCTTCAAGGTTTGTTTCGGCGTTAAACACCGACAATGGAAAATCATTTTCTGCTTCTAAGTGACCAAATATATTTAGAGATACTGATTTAAGCGCTGTTTCATTTGGAAGCAAATCTTCCCATGTTATATCATCGCCAAGCGTAACAAGGTCTACAGATGTATTACCTGAACCGATAAAGTCGATAGCTAACGGTAGGCTATCATTATTAACAAAAGCACCAAATGTGTAAAGCGGCATTGAGCCAGACACATCAGTAAATAAATCTGACATAACAAGAGGCATACTACCTGAGTCAGAACCAATTATACCGAACGTAAAGAAGTTTAGACGTTCTGACCTAGCATAATTACCGCTAGATATTAAATTGAGGCTTCCGCTATTGTTAATAGGTGTGACCCAAGCATCTTCGGCTCTCACATGCACACTGTGAATATCTATTCTAGAATCAAAAGGGCTACCAGAAGGATAAGACAAGTCATATTGAACAAACATTTGGTCAACATCTGTAGATATATATTCTTCATCAAATTCTGATAACTTTCTTTCTCTGGCGAATAGTGACCACTCTTCTGTCTCATCGCAAAGACTGTTGTAATCAAAGACAGAATCTGCTTTAAACATGCAGCTAGATGGGGCTAAGTAATGTATGTGCCTATTTACTAAGCCGTAATTACTTCTATCTCCGCATCCATCTTCACAGTTTGGAGTTTTCGTTGGAGTATAAAGACTAACGATCAATTTAGGACCAATGTTTCCATCTTCCCAAACAATGTTATTGCTTACAGAGTTATGCTCCATAACCGTTTCAACCACAAGCGCACGCTCTTTAAACGAGTAGCCGCGAGGTAAGGATTTACTTACCCTAGTAGCTATAGACCTAAAGTTACTTTCGGTGTCAGAAAGATTAAATCTTAGGAAATCGTTTTCTATTTGCGTGTGATAAGATACGCTTGAATTAATAGATGAAGGTAAAGATATATCTGTAATCTGAGAATATCCAGAGCCATGATGATTTAGGCTAAAGTTTATGGAATCCCTTCCTGTTCTCTTGCCTACAGTTGAGCCGAGAGAAGCAAATTCATAATTGAACGGGCAGTATCTAAACGAACCCAAGCTCCAGTCGCTGTAAGTATTTTCATCAACATAATCCCATAGTTTATATGTGTCATTTTCTACAGGCTCTCCGGGATTGAAGAACTTTGCCCGTTGGTTATCAAAGAATTCGGTAGCGGTTATTTGTTTAAGATTTCTATCAAATACAGACTCTACCACATTACATCCACTACCCGTAAATGGCTCAGAGAATCCAAGTTCACAGGCCAACATTGGAAGGCCAGATAGAGAAGCCTTGCTATATCCAAAGTACAGATTATTAGAGGTGTCTGGCAGGTTAATAGAATTACTAGTACCTCTAAGATTTGTAAACGCACCTTCACTTAATTCATTGTCTGTGTATAGTCTAATCTTTCTATCGTGATTATCATCGTAAGTCACCAATACAGATAAAGGATATTGATATTGGTCGTACTGTAGGGTGTCGGTTACAATTTCTATCTGACCATTGTCATCATCTGCTTTAGCGTAGAGGTATCCACCCGTAAATCCTATCTCCAATACTTGAGTAGAAGACGGCGTGTCTTTCAGAGAGAAAATAACACTTCTGTCATAGAAGTTAAAGTTTTGTCCAGTTACATTTGCGTCAGGAATAAATCTAGCATATAGAACTATACCGCTGGAACAATCAACGTTTGTAAATTCTAGATTATCTTTAATTCCAAATCTTACAACATTTTCATAACCGTCAAATATTTGACCATAAAGTTCATTATTAGTAAAGTTTGAACCGCCATTAGATAGGGCAGTCCAGTCCGCTGTAATATGGCTACTGCTATATCCGGGTAGTATCGTATCAAACATACTACCACCAGAGAATCTCAAGCCAATATTACTGTATTTTTCTGGAGCCGTCAAAGATCCATCACTAGTAAAGTTGGACTCAACGGGATCGACAACGCCCAAATCTTTAGATGTAAATGTATAGTTATCAAGAGTTTCAAAGTTCATGAAACAATCAATAAGTGGTGTATCCAGCAGCGGACTACTAAAACTAAAACCAAATTCATTGATATTAAATGGCCCGTAGGAAAGACCTTTCATACCCCTCCATCTTCTAGAGTAATTGGTCTTCAAGCTATCTGAAGAACAATAACCTTGAGGTATTCCGTTTATTGTTGACAAGGAATTGTAACCAGAGCCAGCATTTAGGTAATTGTCAGAAGACTGTCGGCTAATTGGGTAGAAGGAATTAAACGACCTCCCATCTTGCGCTTTTATATATTCCCCACCCTCTGTAATTAAAGATAATCCACCATTAGGAGAATATCTAACACAAAGTTCTACAGCGCCTATGCTAGCACCGCTTGGTAATGGGAAGATGTCTAAATATAATTTTTCAAATAATGAACTGGTAAAGTAGTTCTTAGATTTTCCTAGAGTAACTTCGTCTGGATAAATCTGTAGAGGTATCTCGTACCATCTGTATTCTGTAGAGTCTATTACTGGATAAGTTGATAAAAGCCTATGATTAGCATTTTCATTTGTTTCGTAATATTGATCTCTATCTGATATCGCCTCTGACGCTATGCCAAGATCGTCAACACTTGCGTAACCAGAGAAGACGGGCGTTTGACCGCCATCCCCATAGAACGTTACAACGTCGGTATCTGGATTACTTAAAAATACACCGCTTGAGTTTTGAAGGAATGAAGTAGAAGGAGAGGTGACATTGATAATACAGTCATCACTATACCCAACAACATCTAGAATATAGTCTCTTGAGTTTTGCTGTTTTTTTGCTAGAATTTTTAGAGTGACTGTTTCTGGTTTAAAGAAGTTATCTACAACGCTAATTCCAGAATCGTTTAATGTATTAAATGAGCCAGAAGGAGAGAACCACATATTTCCAGTTGTTTGATTTTGGTCAAACCCAAACGAAAATGCGCCCGGCGTGATCTCTTTGTAAGAGTCTTGTGAAGTATGAGAAAATTCTAGTATCAGCTTTCCAGAATCAGCAAGCGGCCCCATGCTTTGAAGTTGCGCGTATGTGCTACCCCTATTGTCATTTAATGATTCAATAAGCGCCCTAGATGCAAGCGAAGTTAAGTTTGCTGGAGTTCCGTCACTCGTAGACCATATGCTACTAACGGTCGGATAAACGCCGTCGTCAAAGTTGTATACCCCAAAGTTAGACGGTTTTATACATCTCTCTATTTTATGTGATCTTTGCTCATTAAATATTTTAAGATTAAGTGGTTGTTGTTTAACAATCACACTTCCACTCATACATATCTCAAGCGCAGAAACTCGCATAGAGTTCATAACACCTATTATATCTTCTTCTTCAATGTCTGGATTCTTTTGATATCCAAATGTAAACCCTTCGTCAAATACCTCGCCAAGATCAAAAGCTATAATCTCAAACTCTACGGTATATTGATCGTCTAGTTCAAACGAAGGATATTCAGCACTCCACTCAGGATGTAGTTTATAATTTTCAACAAGCGGAGCTAAGGATAGGGTGGTATAATGCAGATCGCTATCTTTGTGGCCGTCACCCTTGATTTCTACTGGTTCGTATTCTACTATAAGTTTCCCGTTAGGGTCTCTAAACTTAACGCCACTGATTAAATAATTAATACTCCAAGACTCTTGATTTTCATAAGGTGCTGATATTCTCATCCTTAATCTTGAATCATCAGGTACCACCATAGGCGGGTTAACATAAGCCTTGTAACTAAACCTACCCTCGGCATCCACGGCGGATGGTTGTATATAACCGCCAACGTCATCGCTTAAAAGATACCCAGTGGTTCGATAATCTCCAGCAAATACACCTTCATTGATATATGAATAAAGGTTAGATGTTGTAGTGTCAGAATTTATAAAACTGGAAATAGAAACATCTCCAGTTGGATACAACTTACTTAAACAGTCAAAGAAAGTGAAATCACCAATAAATTTGTCCAGCGTTGCGTCAATCTCTGAGTCAGAAATAAACTCTTGTTCTTGGTGTATCTCTTTGCCGATCCTATCAAAAATATCACCTTCAACATTATAATCATGCGACAATGATAAGTCAGCAGATAGATTACTTTGTACATCTCCGATGGCTGTAATCGAAGTTTCTGATGCATAAGAATATGTGATAAATGGATTATCGTTTTGATATAAGAAAGATATCTGAGGATAGCACGTTCCTACATCATATCCATCATACCCATCATACCCCTCGTATTCAGAGTCTATGACTTCACACAAAGTGGTTATATCCGCATCACCATTTGTTCCACCGGTATAAAATATAGTGAGGATATTATCATTAATATTTGTTACTTCGTATTCGTAACTTTCTCCGTCATGCTCAATAAGGCCAGTGTTACCAATCTCTACGAATTGATATTCGCCAGACTCATTGTTAAATACGGCAATATCTCCACCTAAGTTATATTATAATAGGGGCCAGATCCCTCGACGGAGAGAATGTCATATAGTGGAGTTCTTGTTAAATGTTCTTCGGGAGATTTTAAACTACCCTCGCCCATTATCATTTGTGATAATTTATATATAACTGTAAGGTCTGCATCAAGAGTAGCCGCGCCGTCAGCGGCGCGACTAAGATGATCGTCCTGACATGAACATTCTAATTTAATTACAGCCATTTATTTATCCTAAAACACTGTTAGTTGTTCTCGTTTTACCGTCTAGTCCAATTGATGATCTTTCAATTTGCCCATTAACAGAGCTGGTAGCTATATCTTTTGAGTTCTGCATAAGAGAGCTTGTGAGTGAACTACCAGCCTCAACTCTCATCATTCCATTTTGATTAACGTTGACAGCCATTTCTGTCTGAGTAGCACTCTGGAATGTTTCAACATGTCTTCCAAAGCTGCTAAATCCAGTCTCTAGCTTTTGGGCCAATGAAGCTAATTGTCCCTCAAGAGCCTGTAGGTATGCGCTATCCTGACCACCGCCAGAAACTTCCCCTCCATTCTGGAAGTATTGCGTACTCCCAACAGGTCCACCGTTAGACATTGTTGCAACTTGAGCTGCTGGAGCAGCTGGTTGGCTGTTCATGGCTTTAAGTATCGAAAGATTATTTCCAGCTCTAACAGCTTGACGATTAACAACAAATTCTCCGGGGGTTAGCATAGCGGGTACAGTGTCAGTTCCACGAGGCTTAAATATCGTTTTAGGTATAAACCTTCCACGAGAGGCATAAATTAAGCCACCAAACTGATAACCCCTAGCCATACTTCCGGGTAATCTAAGTCGATCTTCGTCTACAAGATTAACACCCGGTAAATTACCAGTCCCCGGAAGGGTATTAGGAACAGATGGATTTAGAGCAGCGCCTTGTATCCTCCCCCTTTGAAAATCAGGATTTTCATCTAGCCTTTCCATCGCCTTAAAATTCTCAGGTGTCATTATTTCCATAGCAGCTTGCTCAGTTGGTGGAACGGACCTATTTCCCATAAAAGTGCCAACTTCAAATTGGTCTCCCGCCGAAACACTCGCTGCACCGAAAGCAAAATCTCGATCTCGTTGACTTCTAATATCTTTTCTCTCCTGTCTTGCGCTGTCGTCTCTCGCTTTTGTTTTTTTCAATTCGTCTTCATAGCCGTCTGGTCTCTGTGTTCCTGCACGAGAATCTAACAGCTCTCGTTGCTGTTCTGTTGAAGCCAATGAGGCAGTTTTTCCTTTAAGGCTAACTTCATCTTTTGGCTTTGTCATGGCTTGTCCAGTTGGCATCGTTGATGCGTACATAGAATTTGTTTGGGCTTGAAATTCTGATAAACTTCCCCCAGTTCTCTGCATAAACTCTTGCTCATCTCTAGCAATCTTTTTCTCTAGCCTTTCAATTTGTCTAGTATTATTAAATCTTCTAGCTTTTTCTAATGCGGCTTGGTCTTTGTTTATTCCTAGTTTATATCTTCTTTCCATCTGAAGATATCTTTGATCTCTTTGATTGAACACCTTATCTTGCTCTACTCTAGCGCTTTCTGCTTTTCTCGCCTCATAAGCTTTTTTCTTTTCTTCTAACATACCTTCATAAGAATCAAAACCTGCTCTTCTAGCTCTACCTTCAAGTCTTGCAGCCTTATTTGTCTCAACCCTGTTTTTTTCGTCTAGGGCAGCCTGACCTTTAAATCCCGGAAACTGTGTTTCAGCGGTCCTAATACTAAACTCTTTCTTTTGCCTAGCGATCATGCTATCATAAGCCCGCCTCGCCTGCATCCTCTCTTTTTCTGATCTAGCTCTTTGTTCTTCTCTAGATTTTTCCTCTTCTACCAATCGTTGTTGTCGTGCGAACTCCGCTTGAGCCGCTTCAGCTTCACGTAAAGTATCTGATTCTTCTCGGAGTTTTGTATGTACATCTGGAATACTATAGCCCTTTCTAGCTAAAACATCAACAGCGGTAGTGTAGTCAATTTCATTTTTTCGTAGAAGTTTTGCCAATTCTATTGGCTCCATATCTTTATATTTATCATAAACTTCTTCTTCAGAAGCCTCCCAAGCCCTCAAAAACCCTCCCTCAAAAGCAAAATTAAGAGGTTTATTTTTAAACACATCTCTATTTCTATTTACAGCAGAGTTAGTGCGGTTTATAAAACCCATCTCTTTAGAGATTATTCTCTTCTCATCTGTACTAAGACTTGACATATCTCCAGAAATTAAATCAAGACCTTTACCCCTTACATCTTCAGGCCATGTTGTTGGATCACTACCAAACTGGCTATTCATAAACTCTTTAAATTCCAAGATATCTTTTTGATTTCTTTTAAACTCGTCATCAGTTCGTTTTACGCCTGCGTCTATAGATGCCTGTTTTGAGTCTGCCGTTTTATTTTTGTCAAGTAAATTTAAAGCTATCTCCTGTAATGCATTTTGCCTTGCAACCTGAGAAGCCCCCTCAGAACTATCAATTTGACTATTAAGCCTATCTCTTTCTGAGATCGTGTCACTCATGGAAAATCTAGCGACTGTCTCAACAGGGCTAAGTAAATCGGACCACTCAAAATCTTTTTGGGTTCCTATTCGATTAATTTTTGCTTCAGCAGCACCCGTCGTGACGTTGGAACTATAAATCTCTCTGTCGAGAGCTTCTTTTTCTAATACATTTTGAAGAGTAAAGGCTTCACTGTTTTCTAAAAGCTCCTTAGTTGAGAAATTTTTAGCATAATCAATTCGACGCCTCCTTCTGCTATCTAAAGCTTGCTGTGCGAGCCTCTCTGACCGTTCTTTTTCTTTAAGTTTGTCATTTCTATCTTGAAGAATTTGATCTATAAGTTCATCTTCAGAGAGATTGGGATATCTTAAAGAAGCCTCTTCTAATAAAAATTCTCTAGCTTCAACAACGTCCTCGGTAAGTCCAGCGTCTGCAATTTGAGAAATTAAGTCGTTGACCTCTTTTCGCTCTGGACGCAAGTCTTCATTTTCAGAAACTGTAAACCCTAAGTTTATAGCCTGTTCTGTGGTTTTATCAAAGCCTGTTGGAACATCGCTATTTATAACAGCTTGAACTATTGCTCTAGTAGAGCCACCAGCAGCGACAATCCCCGTCGCCTTAGCTCCTCCACCAATAGCGCCCAACGCACCGGCTAACTCTTCTTTAGTCATTTTAAGTTGAGACAATTCTTTTTCAAAGATTTCAACAATTGATTTACTACCCATTTTGTTGCTCAATCTAGACATGCGAACTAATAAGTTCTTTTTAAGCTGCCCGATTCTTTCAGCGCTAAACGCAGACTTTCCAGCGTCTGAAGCCTCCGATGCGGATTTTGCGGCTTTAGCCTCCGATGCGGCTGAACGAAGGCCAGCACCCTTCATTGCATCTTCAACAACTGGGTTAGCTCGTCTATTCAATGTGGGCTGAAGCGTATAACCTTCATCTGTGGTTTTAGCGACTGGCGGTTTACGGGGTTGTTTATCAAGTTTCAAAGCTTCTGAAATGTAATCAGTCGGTTCGTCGGACGTGGGCTTAACGGTTGGCGGTTTTTGAGACTCGGCAAATTCTTTAGCCGCCACATTAGCGTTTTCAGCCATTTGCTCTACAGTATTTTTATTACTAACATTCGTTAAGGATTTTTCAAGGTCTGCTTGTTTAATCTTAGGATTAAAGATATTTTTATCAACTATATCAACCCCACCTAAGTTCGATTTATTATTTAGAATATACTTACCATCTTTAATTGCAAACGGGTTATTTTTTACTCCATATGTGCTGTTTAGCTGATCCATTATTTGTTTTTGCATTGTTACATCTTTAGTTGCATTTAAATCAGATAATAATCTTTGTCTTGTGTTGCGTATAGAACCAGTCTTAATATTTTTCAATCCCTCTCCCCATTTTAAAGCTTGAGCTACTGAAACTTCTTCTTGAAAATCAGATAATCTCCTTAATGCAATTTCATTAGCACCGGCTGGCGCTCTACCTGCTGGCGCTCTACCTGCTTGTCTTATGCCAGCGTTTTTAGACATAATCTTCAAAGATTGTTCTGATACATCAATACCTTTTTCAGCTAAGGCTTTTTGAAGTGCGGATATGGCTTCAGAAGGAACGGCGCTAATGCCAAGTTTAGCTTGCTGCTTCCCCATCAAAAAAGAAGCTAAGTGAAGACCTTCATGAGTAAGAGTTTGACCATCCGCCCCCTTAAAAAGCTTTAACTCAAGAGTTTCAAAATTGGCGGCACCATACCTTCTAAACTTTTTACCTTCGGGAAGTGGTCTTATATCTATTTTATTAGACTTTGTTACTTTTACTTTTTCAGCTTCTTGTAGTATTCCTTGGGTAATTTTTTGATTTTTAGCAGCAGCTTCTGCGGAAACCTTGCTAGAAGCCACTTTTTTAGCGGTTACACCAACCGATTCTTCTGCTGTTCTCATTATGTCGTCAGCATAAGCGGTTGATCTTGTAGTGGTAGAATCAGCAAGCTTTCCTACTGGGGGGCTATCTACAATGGATTTTTTGATGGATTGCTCTAATATCCCAGCAGCTCCGGGTCCACCAAAATCTCCATCTTTAATTTTATTAACAGTTTTACTAATGGCTGTCTGGTTTAGCAAGTTACCTCTATTTAAAGCTCCAGTCATTCCAGCGCCCATAACTCCCGCAACAGCAGCGCCTTGATATTTATCAGCTAGCTCTGCGTCTGTAACGTTTCCAGCAATAGCAGCTAAAATCCCAACGGTAAGATCAGAAGTACCTGTTGGATCTGCCGCAGCCAACAGAGAAGCCATATTTAAAGTCCCTCTACCAACAATCTCTGCTCCTCCTTGATTTACTTCAGCTCTACCAGCATTAACCCTAGCTCTTCTGTCGGCAAAAGCTTTTTCTATCGCTGCAATAGTTCTAGTATCCTGTACAACAAATTTAGAACCATCACCACGAGTCATATAATATACGCCATCTTTTTCTTCTATATCAGCGCTTTGACCTAGAATTCCAAGTGCTTGAGTAAGATCAACACCATCACTAGCATATAGAACACCGTTACTAATCATACCACCAGTGCTAGCATAAACGGTTTTACCGCTATTCATATTTTGTAACATTGATAAATTATTACCACTTTGAACAGCTTTTCTATTTACAACAAACTCTCCGGGTGTGAGCATAGCTGGAACAGTATCTGTACCCCTTGGTACAAATACTCCATTGTTGGCATAAACAGTACCACCGCTAGAGAGTCCTTGTGTACTTCCTGCGACTTTTTGCGGTTCATTAATTTGACCCCTTAGCTCTACAACGTTGGCGTCAACTTTAACTAAATCGCTTTTAACAATTTGACTAGCAGTGTCAGCTACTTCTCGAAGAGCCTGCGCAGCTTCTCTACCAGATCGCTGTAAGTCGAGTAGTTCTGGAGTAGTTTCGCTTAAAACAGAAACATTTTCTTCGGTTGCAAAGCCGCCAAGAGCAGCTCTAGCCTGCCTTCTTCTCTCTTGTGGTGTTTGGTCTTCAGTTTGAAGGCTAGCAAATGCTCTACCTATTGCATCTTGAGTAAACAATCTCAAGGCTCGATCATCCCCCGACTTTAATGCTGAAGCGGCAGCGGCAGTTTCTTGTTGCTCAAAGAAACCTATAGCATCGCCCTCTATCAACTTTTGTAATGCAGATTTTTCTAGATCGTTTTTCTTCTTGGCTAGCTCTATTTCTTGCTCAGTTAAACCGATTCTCTGTCTTAGGTTGTCAAGCAAAGATTTTTGCAATGTCTCTAGTTGTGATCTTCTTGCTTTTTGTTCTTCGCCCTGCTCTTCGGGAAGTGGGCCAGCTGCATTTATACTTTCAATTTCTGCTACTAATCTCCTATTGATAGCCACAAGGTCATCAGGAGAAGAGCCGCTAGCCGTTCCACCTATACCTGCGGCTGCCAAATCAAGGTTTAATTGCCTATTTAGGTTTTCTAACTGGTCCGCAAAGGTTACAGCCGGGCCACCAAATTTTTCTATAGCTTTAGCCGCTTCAATTTGAACTTTAAGCGCCTCTTTCTGAGCTGAAACCAAATCTTTCTCTAATTCAATTCTTTTTTGTAGAATTGGTTTTAGCTTATCTTGCAATTCACCAGTCTTTTTAAATGACTCTATTTGAACTTGAGTAGCTTGACCCAACTCTCCAAAGACACTTTGAACAAGTCCGCTAATATCTCCCTTTTTAATCTGATTCTGTATTTCTTCTGGAAGTTTGTCAAAATCAAGATTACCGATTATAGCTAAGAGCCTATCTCTAATTGGTGAGTCATCTGGCACTAATTCAAGTAGCTCTTCTTTAAGAATATCTGTCAACCCAGTACCACCACCGGTAAAATCAATATTTTCTTCTAATTTTTTATTTATATTAGGTATAATATTTACAGCTTCTTTTTGTATTCTATTTAATTCACGTATTGTGTTAGATAGATTTTCAACCTCTTTTTGGTCTCCACCAAATCTTAAAAATTGCTGTTCTAGAGAGACTAAAGACTTATCAATTGAAGCCGAGTCGATATTAGCTCCAGCAGCGGTTATTGAAGCCTCTAAAGTTCTAGCGGCAATCGAAAGGCTGTTAAAGCCCGGCTCAAAAGAGGCAATTGTATTTTCCACCTTGACGACTCTAGCATCAATGGCGGCTGTTACACCTTGAAGTCCAAAGTTCAATGCTCTCAAGAAATCTGCATTTCTTTGGGCGGCATCTGCCATATTATTTATAGCTAGTTCAGCATTTTTAATATCTTCATCATCAATCATACCTCTTGCTTCTTTTGGTATGATCTTGTTAATAAGTTCTTCTGCGCTAACTGGCTTACCCGCAGCTATACTATTATTGATGGCTTTTCTTAAAATCTCAGAGCTTATACCTTTTTTCAAGGCTTCTGTTGCTAGCTTTTCTCTATTCTTGGTTTCTTCTTCTATTGTTTTACTATTTTTAGATATTACTTCTTCGTCTGGGCCGCCAAACCCTAAAATACTGGTTCTTTGTTTTTGAGCTGCTATTTCTGCTTGAGCAAGTCTTGTTTTAGATTCAGAAATTTGCATTTCTTCTTTTAAACCACCGCTCAAAGCCATCAAAGCCTGATCTAACGTTGCGCCACCCTGAGCAAATGCCTCTAAAGTTTGAGAAGCCTTCTTAGAAGACTCTGCTAATTGTTTATCTAGCCTAACCCTTTCGGCTGCCGCCGTAGCTTGAGCCGCAACTAAAGCGGTCGTGTTGCCAGTAATCCTACCAAACTGATCTGTAATATATGTAGCTTGCTCTGTACTTAATCCGAATTTTATTAAACCACCGGCTACAAGCCCAACACCAAGTCCAATGGGGCCAAATGCCGAACCAAGAGCAACAGCTGCGGTTGCCAATTTCGTTTGAGAGCTAGCAACCTGAGCTTCTACGGAAGCTCTAGCGGCCTGCGCAACATTTCCTTCTTCTATTGCTTTGTTGGCCTCTTCCTGTTTTCCTGAGTATGCGTCTATTAGACTACCCGCTGCATAAGCAATAGAGCCAAATACTGCTACTCTTGCGCCAACCCCTTTCAGAATATTCTTAAAGCCCTTGCCAAATCCACCTTTACCACCAAACCCACCAAGTAACGACTGCTTATTTAAACTAATACCAAAAGCCTCTAAAGCCGTAATGGTTGCGCTTATAGTTGTGACACTATCAAGAAAGCTATTTTGCATCCTTTGAGCAGCTGTAGAGGCTTCTTCTACCCTCGGTATAAAAGCAGAAGCCATAGTAATAGAGCCGAAAATTTCTGCGGCAGATTTTTTCTGAACCTGATCTGCGTTTTCTTTATTCGCCTCGGCCAGCTCCTTAGTGCTATTTATAAGATCATCAGCACCTGCGCCTGCCTGACCGTCTGAAGGCTTGTTAGACAAAGAGCTTTGCGCTGGGCTATTTATAGGTGTCTTAGATATTTCTTCAGCTGCGTTATCTAAACTTTCTGAAACCTTATCTCCAGAAGTTTTTGCCTTACTTGCAAAGTCTGCAAAAAAATCATAGACCTTCATTCCGCCACGATCAATGGACTTAAAGACCTTTTCAAATACCTCTTCACCCTTTTTGTTAATATTATCTAATTTCTGGTTGGCATTACTTAATAAGCCTGACTTTTGAGGTGTAGCGACCTGCTGTGCAGCTTTCTTGTTTGCTACCTCTGCTTGTGGAGATGTTTTTTCTTTTTGCGGAGATGTTTTTTCTTTTTTGTCATTAGATCTACCTAACATTCCTTCAATTTCCGACTCCACGGTTTCTCCTGTTTTTTCCACCGTCATGCCAAAATCCCAAAGGGTAGAAACAAGAATGTCAAGAGCTGAACCGCCCTCTTTGAGATTTTCACCAAATGCATCCCCAATTGCTTCTATATCATCAAAGCTTTTACCTAAACCGGATAGTGTAGTTTTCAGCTCCTTAACAGCATCTTCCAGACTGTCTATAAAAGCAAAGTCAAACTTCTGCGAACCTTCTTCAGAGTGAATGTTAAATACCTCTCTGTTAGACGAATCCCTGTCTCCAAAGTCAACATTGCCGCCTTCGGCAAACCTCTTAAAGCCAACGGGACCGCCTTTGGCAAACCCAGCAACACCTTGCTTATTCATCTTATTTAGATTAGCATAGCCGATACTCCGAGCCGATTTTTCATTAAAGACAAATTCGCCCGGAGTCAAAAGAGCTGGAACAGTATCAGACGGAGCGGGACCACCATTCGCCCTTTTTACAGGGAAGCCACGACCAGCAGCCTGATTCGCCCGTTTTTTCTTTTCTGTTTTAGCTTGCGAAGAAGCCCTTTCTTTATCTCTAAACTCTTTTCTTGGGTATTCTTCATTGAGAATACCATCTTGTATAAGCTCTCTTTTGATTTGATCGACAATCTTGCCTTTCATGTTTGCATCGCTAGCAGCTTCTAAGCTAGCTTTATAATCAATATATTGATCTGGAAGTCCAGAAAAGTTATCTTTTAAAGATGCGGGCAATCCATTTGGAGCGTCGAAAGGTCTATCTGAATCATTATCAGGAGTAGCATACTGACCGCTCCTAGAAATAGAGTCCATTGTAGTTTCAAACAATCTACCAAATATAGAAGTATTTATACTCTTAATAAAATTAGATATTTGACTTTTATCTATTTTAGCATTGGGTGTTCCAAGATCATTTGCGAGAGACGCCGTGGATGTATTGATACCTGCAACAAGACCGTCTTCAAGTGACATTTTAAATTTGTCAGATGTTTCTTTATTTAATCCAGACTTAGCAATATTAAAACTTGAAGATTTGTAATATTTAGATACAGGATCTTTGCCCTTTGGTAGAGATTTGAATTCTGTAAATTCTTTCTTTATATCTTCGCCGGTAATATTTACTTTTTTACTAGAGGCGGCTTCTGGATCTAGAATAGCAGCTCCGGCAGCTTTTTGATCTACAATGCCACCAGTGGCGAATTTTTGAATTAAACCACCGAGGTTTTTATTTTGACTCTCCCATTTTTCAATGCTTGGATCTGTATATACCGTAATTTGCCCAGCGGTTATATAAGAACTTAGATCTTTTTTATCTTTATTTGAAGTAAAATCTAAATCTTCAACTTTTTTACGTGATAAAACTGTATTTAATGTTTTTGCAACAATAGTTTTGTATGCAGAACTTTTTAATCCTCCAGATTTTTTCTCTGAAAACCTTTTATCGCTTTTTATTTCTGCGTTTTTAGCATCTAGAAATTCATTGTTTTTATTTAGTTTTCTTTTTTTAACACGCGAAACAATATTTTCAAAAACAAAGCCTCTTTTAGAAGCGTTTGCTGATTCTGAATATTCATCTCTTAATTTTTTAGGAACAGACTTAGAATATGGATCTACTTGAGAAATACGATAAGGGACTTTAAATTCATCAATGCTAGTCCAGCCTTTTCCACGGTTAGCACCTAATAAATTCTGTATCGTTTTTCCGCCCTGCACGCGCGGATTTGCTAATCTCTTCGTGCTGACAAAGCCCCCGTCAGCATATCTATTCTCATTCATCGCCGCAAGATTACCAGTGCCAAGCTTTTTAACACTAGCTTTTCTTATAACAAATTCTCCCGGCGTAAGCATAGCGGGAACGGTATCACTGTTACCAACTCCGGGTACGAATCCACCGGTATTAAATCCTAATATCTTACCGCCCTGATTTCTGGTCTGACCAGTGAAACCACCTTTAAGCGCCCTGCCAAATCCAGATATACCCTTTAAGGCTTTAAATGCACCAACAGCTCCGATTAAAGGCAAGATGGGTTTAATAGCATCAGCTAATTGCACAAAAGAATCTGCAAGACGCAGAACAGTTCTGCTAGCAGTTTGAAAAGTTCCCGTTTCAGAAAAAGACCTAATCAAAGCTAAGAATTTTTCTCTGGTCTTTTCTATTTGAACGGCGAGAGATGCTTGGGCTTTTCTAGCATCTTCATCTAAGCTTGACCCACCTTCAATAGCGGCTTGTCTAGCTCGTTCTGCAACCTCAAACTGCTGCAAAAGAGGGATAACTTTACCAATCTGTCTAAACCCACCAAGCTCTTCGGCTATTTCGACAAATTTAATATCACCCTGCTCTAGCCCCCTTAACGCCTGACTTAATCTTTTGATAGCTTCAAATGGACCAACAAACTTGCCATTGAGATCAGTTAACTTAACGCCAAACTGTTCTAGGTATTTAATAGTAGTTGGTCGCTGAATACGTGTCAGAATTGTACGCAAACCAGTTGCAATACTTTCTGCGCTTTCACGAGTAGTAGCACGAACACTAGTGAAAAGACCTAAAAGCTCTTCTAGCTGACCGCCCGCAGAAACAAACACACCACCAGTACGGCGAACGGCAGATATCAAGTCACCAGATTCGACAGCAAATTGACCAGCCACAGCATTGATTGCACCAAGCTGTTGCTCCAACGCGCCAACACCCTTACCAAACTGACTAAGGATAGCAATGGCACCTTCCGCTGTTTTACCAATATCTTCAAACGTAGGCGCTAGAGTAGTCTTTGCTAAAGCTGTTAATGCAACTTCTAATCTTGAGGCTTCAATACCAGCCTGAGCCAATATTCTCGTAGCAGAAAGAAGAGACTGAGAAGAAGCACCAAGAGAAGTAGCTAGCCTTGTGATTGTATTTTCTAGTTCTTGAAGGTCTTCAATATCCCTCCTAGTAACTTGAGAGATTTTAATCAACTCTCTTTCAAAATCAATAGCCTCTTTGGTTGCATTACTAAGGCTATTAGTAAATAAACTAACACCCCTAGTAGCAATAGCAAAAGCTGTAAACCTTCTTATAGATACGCCTAAATTCTTGCCGAGGTTAGATGCTAAATCATTAGATTCTTTAAGCTGTTTATTGACACCAGCAATCTGTCTAGCAGCTTGGGCGCTATTTTTAACCTTTAGGTCTATCTTTACGCCATTTAGCTGATTCTGTATATTGCTGATTATTTGCCTAGAATTTCTAGGTGCGCGTAGCTCTAGCTCGGCAGTTAATACGAATTTAGACATTTTTGCTCTCTAATATGGTGTTATTGAGCTACACTATCCGTTTTACTTTCTGTAGTTTTCTTTGTTGTTTTCTTTACTCTCGGTCTACGAGTTTTAGGTTTCTCTTTTGGTTTATCTTCAGACTCATACTCAACAGTTAATAGATAATTACCATCTTCATCTAAAGGGTTTCCTGTAATATCAACCCTATTCCCCTTTTCGTCAACATAATGACCAAACTCATTTATTCTTCTACCTTCAAGGTCAACCAGTTCTTTGTCTTGATTAACCAAACTTCCGTCATCGTTAACTAGACCAAATCTTTTGAGGAATTTATTTTCCGGCAATGCTTCTTCAGTTTTTGGATCATATCCATACATCATTTCTGCTAGTTTTGAGGCAGCTGAGTATGCAATCTGATCAGAAGCTTTTGAGTTATAATCTTCTATATCTTTATACACTCTTTGTCCGTTTTCATAGAAAGTACAGTTCGCTACAATATAGTCGAATCTTGCGTTATCAGCCAGCGCTTCTGCCGTGTTTTGTTCTAGGTTAGATCTTTTTGTATAAATATCTCTTAGTCTTTGTCTTAAAAAACGCATCGTTATAGCGATCTCTTTACCTTCATTAAGAAGTCTTTTCTTTTTATCTTTTGATCCTAGATATAATTCTTTTTCTAGTTCAGAAATTTTCTCAATAATATCAGTTTCTTCTCTGACAGACTCTTGAGACCAGATGCCTTTTTCTATCATAAACTCACCAAGCTGTTCTCTGGTTTTAATACCATCCTCAATACACTCAGTCCAGACTTTAGCTTTATACCTATCTGCTTTAGAGACCACGTTGGTTGGTGGCTGCACAACGTATATCTTTACAACCTTGTCATCAACCTTAACTTCTACTTCTTTTCTATTCATTTGATCCTTCCTTATCGTTTTTAACTGGAATGTTAACAGAATATCTTAACCATTTTACATCATATTGAGACAACTCAGCATCAACATTTTTAGCTTGCGCATTTCCCTTGTCTAATATTTCCTGACGGGTTTTTTGATATATTTCGTACATCGTTTTTTGCTCAGGTGTCATGTCATTAGGATCACCCTCCCAAAGAAACCCGAAGTGTTTTTCAATACTACTAAGCGAACCAATCATCGTAGTAGTAACTTTCTTTTTTAATATCTTAGATAGTCTATCTTTAGAGTCAAAATTAAATTTTTCCTCTTTAATTTTTTTATACTCTTGATGCTGTCTTATTAAAGAGTTGTAGTTTTCCATCTTATCTCCTGAAGTTATTTTTCATTCCTTGGGCGGCTTGTGTTTTTAATTTAAGCTGCTCATCTTGAAAATCTATTTGATCGACTTTCCCTTGTTTTCTAATTTGCGCAAATCTTCTCTGCTTTACTGCCTTTGATCCAGCCGAGTTAATTTCATCTATTTTCTTGGCACTCTCTTTATCTGAAGCCATTAAAAATACTTCTTGAGAATTAGCCACCTTACTGTTAAGTTTATCTTCCATTCCTTTTTCTTTCTTTTCTTGCTGTCTTTTTCTACTCTGTACTAGAAACCAACCATCCAACATGTCATCATCTTCAATAACTTCATTTTCAGGGCAGTCCATAGACTCTTGAATGTTATCGTACATCTTAGACCATATAACCATGTTCTTCTGATCTACAGATAATTCTCTATCCTTATTTAAAAACAATTTATCGTAATCATCCTCGTATATATTCCAGAGAGTTCTCCAAGGTTCTGATCTAGCCAAGAGCCTAATAGAAGTTTCTGAAAGTAATTGCGAGTAAAAGAAATTAGTTAAGAAGTCGATAGAGTATTCATTAAAGCCGTATCTTAGCCCATTAGAGTACGTGCATCTTCTTGTTAATTCATATGACTTTTCAGAAGTTGCGATGCCCTCGCAGGTTTTAGAAAAATACTTATTCTTCTTTTCAAATAGTTTATCCAGCGCTTTATTTGCGGCTTGAAGATACAACTTAGAAGTTTTTACCAGTGCTGTATTAACTCTTTCTTCATATATCTTAATTTTTAATTTCTCTACATCCTCTCTAATTGTCTTTATCTTAGCATCTTCCTCTTCTGACCATAGCTTATTATCAATCATCCATTTTAAATTATCATCTACTGTCATGCAACCTTCATCAAAAGATGATTCATAGGCTTCATTGTATATGATATTTGACTCTAATTCGTCTTCAACTGTCGGCGTAAGTATAGTAAGTTTTACATCCTTCCTTTTAAACCAATACTCTCCTAATCTTATCCTAGATACAAAATACTCCCGCTCATGTTGCTTCATTAAAAAACCTCATGGCGGGAGTAGATGTATGCATTTTTTTCCTTTTCTTATATCTATCCTAACTCTCAGCTAACTAATTACTGACCGACAGACCAAAGGTCGGTTGAGCTTCCACCTGAACCCATAACGCCTTCGCTATTGTGACCAAGCTGTAGAACGTCAAAGTCATTGAAGTTAGAGAAGCTGTAACTATTTGAAGCGTTACCACCGGTAGCATCACCTCCACCGTAAGAAATACTTGACAGTCTATTCTTGGAGCCTAAGTCGAAAGCCATTCCGCCTCTAAGCGCAAAGTAAATAGCTTCTTCAGCGGTGTTATTACCCGAAGAAGCAGTTTCAAAGAGCGCTGGATCTCCATCTTCGAGCGCCTCAACGAAGTCGCCAGACGTTGAAATTGCTTCAATTTCACATGTAACCTCGACCGGAAAGGCTGCTGGTCTATAGAAAGGAGTCTTTCTACCAAGCTCGAAAATATCTTCACGGCTGAAGTCAGTACTAATACTAACGCTCTGAACAGCAACATTCAACTCGCCATTGCTGTAAGCATTTCCCGCGCCGCCACCATTAGTACCATAGATACTCTGAGGAAGGATACTGTAATCCATTCTAATATCTTCACGTCTTTGAACACCACCACTACCAGCAACTAGCGAAAATGGAGAATCGTCACCGTCAAAATCAGCAACGTCTGCATCTGCCATATCGTTTGTCAACCAAGTTTTATTATTTCCAACGAGAGTTACACTCTCCGTGCAGTTTCCATCAACCGGGAAAGTATAAGATACGCTGGAGATAAACATACCCGTACAGGTAACTTGGGTTTCAGCACCACCGGTTGAAGCAGAAGCGATATTGTTGGAGGCTTCATCGAAAATACCAAGCCTCAAGTCACACTGCTGTTTGGATCTAGCAACCAGTCCGCTATTGGGCGTTCCGGTGACGCCGGTAGAAGCCATAAGATAAATCAACGGATATCCGTCAAGAACTTTCTCCAAGGTAACTTCAATATCTGGGGTACCTTCGATGTTCTCGTAAATCTCAATCTGACCAAGTTCAAAAACTTGCTCTAGGTTGAAGTTGGTAGTGATACCGACACTTTGTACGCCGTGTACCATGTCGGCAGCTGTTGGTGCCTGTCCAGTAGCAGTAATAGCTACACCTTGGCAAGAATAAATGATTCTTTGATTATTAGACATTTTAAGTCTCCTTGTTAAAAAATTATATCTAACTAATTATACACAAAAATACTAAATATTTGTTTTTATACCCTCTGTAGAAAATCTAACTATGCCACCAAATAGATTAGAATCAATCATTTTCATTTGTTGGACATTGCAATTTGTCAACCGCAAACTACCGCCATAGTAATTTTCTAAAATTTCGGGGTATCTATAGGCCCCGGAAACAGGAACGCCCCTATAATCTAATGGATATTTATAATCGTCATTTATAGCATTAGAGTCAAAAAGAGGTATAGTTTTATCACTTTGTAAAGAAACTATATCTAACAATTTATTTCTAGTTACTTCGTCTTCAGCTACGCAATGAAGAATAACATCGGAATACACCCATTGACCACCTCCTAGTTGATATCCTTTAAACTTCCTGACTGGCACAACCTCTACAGCAATTGCAGGTAATTGTAACCTAGAGTCTGGCGGTAAATTCCAAACCCCTCTGTCTCTGTCGTAAAAATTTGAATTTGGCTCTAAAGTATCCTTTTGTATCTGTGTTAACCAAGGTAAATTAGAAGCATAAACAATGTTAATCCACTTATAGCTATGTTCAGCTTGAACTATAGAATTAGCAGATATAGGGTTGTCAAAAATAACTCTACCATTAAAATGATCAATATAGTGTGCAAACTCACCAGTAGTATTATTTGGGTAGAAGTCCCCGTTAACGTAAAC
>Ga0255758_10001746_pt1 | contig 21425 bp, 15 predicted proteins | sample 011ome_24_FD_179958 | JGI IMG/M metagenome (GOLD analysis project Ga0255758, IMG submission 179958) | Coastal salt marsh microbial communities from the Groves Creek Marsh, Skidaway Island, Georgia - 011513CT metaG (version 2) | ecosystem: Environmental > Aquatic > Marine > Intertidal zone >...
GTTTGTTTTGAAACGAATCCTCGACCGCGTTGAATAAAGCTCTCGTTTTGTTCAGTTTCACCACGTTATTATTATTGTTTATGTTTGTTTTAATGTTGTTTATGTTGTTCATAGAAGAAGAAGAAGAGCGCGTGGCAGTTTGTAACGCGGAAATCGCCAACGACTCTACCGAATTCATGTTTTCTTCTTTCTCTTCTTTCTCTTCTTCTTCTCTTCTTCTTCTTCTCCCATCTTCCGTCGATGATGATGATGATGATGAAAACGATGATGATTTTGTTCGTTGAAGAAGATGATTTTGATGTTTTCGTCTACACCGTCCTCCATGTAGACGAGGACTTTTAAAAGAAAGACCAGAACCACGATTATGAGGAGTCGTTTTAGTAGTAGTAGTAGTACTAAAACTAAAACTAAAACGACTCAAAGTCCGTAGTGGTATCGTCGTCGTCATTCTCGTTTGGAAATGAAGAAACGATGAAACAATACGAATCCTTTTGATTTGATGCGAAAAGAAACAACGAAAAAAAAAGCAAACAAAAATCTCTTTCTCGACCATTTTCATGCCTGCAAGAGAAAAAAAAAGGAATTTTACAACAACAACAACAACAACAAACACTTTTTCTCAAACACACAAAAACACACAACACTTATTATTAATAGAACATTAACAGATAGAACAACAGATATAATATAGAACGAGTAGTTAGAGAGAGAGAGAGAGAGAGAAAAAGAGCGTTTAGAAAAGAAATACATATGCCTCTTCTTTATCAGTATCATCATCATCGTGATGATGATTCACCACCACCATCATCATCATCCAACAACAACAACAACGCAACATTAAAGAAGATTGAAAAAATCTCAAAAGTTTTACACGCGTTGTTTTTAACGACGGAAACGACGATGCATTGTAATAACAACAACGACGATGATGAGAAGAAGACAAAGAAGAAGAACAAAGAGGACGAGTATCGAGTTTTGAAGATAACAGACAACGGCTTTTGTGGCCCGTTAACGAAAATGACAAAAGAGAAAACTTTCCAATTGGAAAAGCATCCTCTCAAAGGGGGTGTTCGTCCCCCTCTTTTAGTGACAAAATACGCGAGTGTTTGGGAGCAAAAAAAGTACAACAACAACGTGAACAATGAATTCTCCTCGGAAGAAGGAGAACACTACCGCGATGTGCTCTCCTTGGCGAGAATGAGCGAGCAGTTTCAATCACGAGTCGTGGCTTTGCATCGCGTGAAAGAGCTCTCGTCATCGATACAACCTTTGACAACAACAACAACAGACGAAGAGGAAGAACAACAACAACAACAACAACAACAACAACAAAAGGAGAGAGAAGAGGATGTTGATTTTTTACTCGCGACGCATATTTTCGCGCCGGGTTCGATGAAAGCGAAACATATAGTGGAAGTGCTGGACGGTACTATCGCTCATAACAGAGGTAACGAGAAGAGTGTGATAAAGAAGAAACGAGAGGTGTACGCTTTGACGACGGCTTTGAGAAGCTTGAACGGCTTGGCGCGATATGTACAGATGCCTCCCATGAAAGAAGAGGATAAAAAAGAGACCCACGAAAGGTTACGCGCAGAAGCGAAGAGGAAGAGATGTTTAGTTTTACAGTCAAAGAAGACGATTATTGAAGCGTATAAGGAAATGATGTTGACGACGCCGAAGAGTTCTAAAATGGCTGACGAGAAGAAAACTTCTCAACAAAAATCAACCGTCGTCGAAAAAGGAGAACGACAAACGTCCGCGACCACAAAGGAAACAAAAGAACAACAACAGACGAATAGAAGTGAAAAGAGAAAGGAAGAGAAACCACAACACGAGAATAAAGTCGTCGCTCCTAAAAAGACCGTCGTCGTCGTCCCAGTCGTCGCGACGAACCTTCCGCCGAAAGGCAGAAAACAAAAGAGGACGCCGTTTTCACCGCCTCGGATCTTTGGACAAGAGATTACGAACAACAACTAAAAATAATAATAATTCGTTTTAAAATACTACACGTTTAAAAGTAATGCAAATAGTGTGGCGGTACCGTGGTTCTTTTTGTGCTAATACATATTATGGTATCATCAAATCATTCGAATATTCAAAAGAAGTTTCTCAACAACAACTAGGCGTAGGCGTGTTCGTACTTCTCGAATTGCCACGGATGAAATTCCGCGTCCAGCGGATGTTTCGTGCTATCTTCTCCCTCGTCGGTATTTGCTCCTGCTACGTTCGTGCACATTTTCTCCATCTCGCGAATATCTTCGTACGAGTTTTTGTTGTATTCAAACACGTGTTCGACAATCTCCGCCTCGTCCGCGGTGCACTCGGCGTTTTTGCCCGTCTCCAAGAAAAATCTCGGCTTCCACGGGCCGCACTCCAAAGCTCGCCTCTCTCGCCTCTCTGCTCTTTGCCTCTCTTCTAAAGCGGTTTTCTGCGTGCTCGCGGTTGAATTATCCGCTTTTTCTAAAGCTCTTCGATCTGGTCGCAACCTTGAATCGGATTTCAACAACTTACCATCCGCCGGAGCCGTTTCCGCGCCGATGGATTTCACCGCGAAAGAGTTGAACCCGTACGGGTGTTCGTGCGCTACTTTAATCTCGCTCTCCTCAACCTGCCACAACTTCTTCTCCCACGTGGTGGTTTCATCATCGCTTACTTTACTACATTTCAAATCTTTGTTCCAATGTCCGTACATTCTCAATTTCTCTTTTTCGTTGTTATCCTTGACGAAACCGTTGACTTCGTATCGACCTCGAGAGGACCAACCGCAGGCGGTGAACTGCAAATCGCACGTCGCTTTCGTCGTCAAGTTTTGCACGCGCATGTCACCGAACGTGTCCACCCAAATTCTTCCAACGATCAAGTTGTTAATTCTCGACGTGGGCGGGATAATGTTGAACGTCTCGTTCGTTCGTTTCAGATGAATTCTCGTGCGACCGATTGGAAAGACGTCCACCCAGTTCCCCATAAACTTCGTCTTCACCGCGGAGGTAATATCGTACGTCCATTTTTCCGTATTCGCGTGCCCGGCACCAATCGGCGGGTGGTGACTCACTTGCTCGTAAATCGCCGTGCTCTTGCCGTCGTCCAGTTTCAACTCGTACGTCTCGCCTAAAATCGGATTGAACGGTTTCTTCGTTCGCTCCATGGTGGAATACACGGACACCGCGTACGCGGTCACCAACGCCAACCTTACGTCCTCGTCCTCCTCATCCGCGGCTTCATCCAACAAATGTTGATACTGCAAAATCTCCGCCATCTTTTGCAACGTCGACATCGGTTCCATGATGAACACTGGCACGGAAAACACCGACATGACGTCCGCGCCAATCATATTTTTCAGCGTCGCCCACATCGCTTTCCTATCTTCCTGATGGTTCTTCCCGTCGTTCGGGTCTGTATCGCTCGCCCCTCCTTTCAAATCTCCGTCCCCTTCGTTTCCTCCGCCTTCGGTGACTTCGAGTTCATCCACGCCCGCCAGACTGTTTTAATGTTAATGTGAATGGTGTTGTTGTCATTCGCAGAGGAGTAGAGGAGTGTTTAAAAGTGGTAAGATTTTAATTTTTTTTTGGGGTCTTTTTCGCGTCTGTTTTGGCAGAGAAAAACAAAACCAAACGACTGACTGACTGACGACTGTTTTCTCCTTCTTCTTCTCGCTTTTATCACGTGCGACTCTCCGACGAAAGCGAAGACGACTACCACGATGGTTTTCGACGAAAGAGAGAACGAAAGAGAGATGGAGACTTTCTCCGCGCGCGCGCGCGTTGACATCTGTTGTTGCTTTTTTGAGATGAACTCGACGACGTAAACGACGCACACGAGACGAAACTCCGATGAAGAAAAAGAATAAACTCGGGGACTTTTACGCACTAGTTAATCCCGTCGCCGAGGGCGTTCACCAAGTCAGACCCAAAGGTGGAGACGCGACTGAATAAAGATCGGTGTCCAGGAGACGCTTTCATTTCAGTCGTCGTCGTTGGTGGTGGTGTTCCTTTAGTCGTGGCTTTTTTAGCGGCGTCCTCTGAATCGTCGTCAGTATCGAGTGGTCGTGGTGTGCCGCTACTCATACTCATCGTGCGTCGCTGTGGGTGAGTAGTACGAGATGAGTGAAAGTGTGTGGTGTTCTGTGTAGAAAAAAACGACAGTCTGACAGTCTTTTGTCACACAAACGAAAAAAAAAAAGCGATGGGGGGACACGTTCGATTTAAAGACGACGATACAAACGAGGATGACGAGGATGAGATGATGGACGTGGAGAAGAACAAAGAAGAAGAAGAAAAAGAAGAAGAAGGAGAACAACGAGTGGTATCGCACGATTTTGGCCCAGACCCTGAGTTTACGATACGGAAACCAGTGGCGAATTTAAAGACGATGATGATGATGATGGCGGCAGAAGAAGAAGTTACAGAAGTTAAAGACAAAGAAGATAAAAGAAGAAGAAGCGCCGTAAAGCTTCGCAACAAATGGACGGAAGAAAAAGGAGCATCATCCGATGCCTGTTACATCACGCAAATAGAATCGAACTTTGATTTCTCGAAAGTCTGCTATCGAACGAGCGCGAACGAGGCGAAAGTTTTCGATACTACTACTAATAATACTACTGATACTAATAACAACAACAACAACAACAACAATGTTATGATACTCAAGCACGAACGCGCGATGACTGACGCGCACTTTCCCGTGCCGAACGAATTAACGACGATTCTTTCGTGCTCGCACGATAACACGGTCCGAGAGTGGGACGCGAGGACAAATAATAATAACTGCGCCGTCGCGCAAGCGCGGGTACCGAATCATATTCTCGGTAAGAACGGATCCTTGGAGACGTGCTCCATCGGCGGCGCGAACGAAACAATTTTAGCCGTAAGTTGCGGAGAGAAGATTTTGTTTTACGACCGACGGATGATCAGACAAGGAGGAGGAGGAGGTGGAAAAGAGACGATGATGATTAAACAGTTTGAAGACGCGCACTCGGAAACAGTCACGAAACTTCGATTCCATCCGGAAAAGAGACACATTTTGCAAACGAGTTCCGTGGATGGGTTGACGTGCACGTTTAACTTACTCAACGAAATTGACGACGAGAACAGTTTAGTGAGTATTGGAACCGCGAATGCGGCGATTAATGAGTTTGGGTTTTTGAGTAGTAGGACGAGTAGCGGTAGCACTAGTAAAAATATCTTGTGGGCGTTGACTGGCATCGAGGAAATTCATTTGTTCGATTGCGACGCGGGTGTCGCGACGTGTGGCGTGGAGATTGGACACGTGAAGAACGCGAGAGAAAAAGCGAGAGAGGCAGCAAAGCAAGCAAAGGCGATGAGTGTAAAGAAAGCATCTTCTTCCTCGTCGATATCGAAGAAAGGATTGAAAGATTTGATCGAAAACGGCGTCGATTACATCATCAACGTCATCGACGGTGGCGAGGCAAATAACCATAAATATTACGCGTGCTGCGGAACGATCAACGGTACCGTCGGTTTGTTTCCGATAGCTTACGACGAAATCGCTATGAGGAGCGAGACGAGCACGCAACCGTTGACTTTACTCGCGCCGGAATACGTGTTGCCGAATGATTCTTCTTCTGAACAAGGAGGCCGTGGAGGAGACCGTGAGGATTTGATGATGAAAGGTCACGGCGATATCGTTCGTTGCTTACTTGCATCATCTTCTTCAACGGCGATGACGACTGATAGTCAAAACGTGCTGCACTTATACACCGGAGGCGAAGACTCTTCAGTGTGCTCGTGGACGACAACGAAAGACGAAGGTCATAATAATAATAACAATAACAACAATGATAACAATAATAATAATAACAACAACAACAACAACAACGTTGGCTTTGGAGGAGGCGCGATGAGGAACAGCCCATCGTCTTCGATCAGAAGCGGTCGCGAATCTCCGTATTAGTTTCTTCGTGTTTCAAAAACCGCGTAGAAAAATAGCAGAAATAATAATTTTAGAGTAATAGGAATCGTAATCGATTTTATCAACAACAACACGCTTAGTATTAAAGCATTTCTCTCTCTCTTTCTCTCTACTCTTTCTATTATATGTACTATGTAAAAACCGCACGACGCTCGTCCCCCGGTCGCAACTCAAATTATACACACAACAAAATATGTCCAGAATATGATCTAATAATAATAATAATAATAAAAGTCACAAACGTCTTCTCACGTATCATATACACGCCGCATAAGAAGTTACTTCGTCGCGTATTATTATTTATTTATTTATTCGTCTTCCACTGGAATAAATCTCCAAATTACCGCCATCATCGATCCCATAATCGCCATCCAGACGACCGAAACCGCCGAAGGCACTCTCACCAAGAATTCCGGGAAGTGCAAACTCGCCAACAAGAACCCAAATGCGCTCGATTTCATCGCCGTTTCAATCGCGCACGTTCTGCACGTCGTCTCCGAGTACTTGAATATCTTCATTCCCCAATACCCGAGCGCACCACCGAGTAAGTGCAACAAGAACGCGCCAACTTGTAACTTCATCCCGGCGTTCAAAATGCCCTCCGCGCATTGGGCGACGGACCCGCCGACCAAAATAACCGTCATGATGACTCCGACGATCGGGCAAAACGGCTCCACCGTTCGGCACGTTTTCGGCGTCACTTTGTTCAAAGTGACACCTAACACGACGGGCACCAAAACAACTTTAATCGTGCTTATCGCCATCCCGATTGCGTTCACGTCCACAATCGCGCCCAACGCCAACTTGCAAATCAACGGCGTCATAAAAATGCACCCAATCGTGGTCGCTGTCGTCATCAACACGGACAACGCCACGTCTCCTTTCGCGATGTACGCGCACAAGTTCGACGCTTGGCCGCCGTTAATGCTTCCAACCAAAATCAAACCTGCTAACAACGGCCCGCTTAAGCCGATGGCGTTGCCGATGACGAAAGCCAACGCCGGCATGGCCACGTAGCAGTACAAGAATCCGAGACCAATGACGTCTGGTTTCTTAAACACTCTCAAAAAGTCGTCGATAGTTAACGTGATTCCCATGGAAAACATCAACAACGCCAAGCAAAACGTAATCATCGGCGTGGTCATGAAATTGAAAAACGCCGGTTTCGTCAGCGCCAACGCCGCGGAGAGCACGGTCCATAACGGGAACAAGTTGCTAAATAACGCGGAGAACTTCGAAAACGAGTCCATGGCGGTCGCAGCAGAAACACGAAGTCCACCATTTCCCATCGTGGCTTTGCGTTTTTGCATGAAACCTCTTTTGTTCGTTTTCGTCGAATTCGTTGTCACCAACATCAAGGTTTTTGAAGACGATTCCAGCGAAGAAGAAGAAGAGGTCTTTTCACCACCAACATCCTCGCCTCTTCTGCTTTTCATCATCATCATCGCTTTTGTGGTGGTATTCGTGGCTTCGCCTCTTCTGTTTACTCTTCTTTGACTTCTCGTCGTCTGAATCGTCTTTTGCTTCTTAAAAGAAGAAGATAAAGACGAACGCTGCTGCATCATATCTGCTAAAGACGAGGACGATTGCATCATTTTCCTCTTATTAACTTCTTCTTCTCCCTCTTATATATGCTCTCTCTTATATATATACTCTCTCGTATGCTTCGCTTTTGCGACTTTTAGAAGAGAGTAGTAGTATTATATCCGATTATTATTATTATTGGCAGTTTAGGTTGTGCGCAAAGTGATACTAATAATAATAAAGAGAGATTATTTCTCATCAGAAGAAGAAGAAGAGAAGAAGAAAAAGGATGGAACGCACGTGGCAAAATTTCAACACAAAGAGATTGAGGCGAAAACTGACACATGATTTTTGAGAGCCCACACAAAAATGAACCGGAACAAGCTTTTCCCTCTCTCTCTCTCGATATTTTTTTGATCTTGGAGCTTCCATCACCAAAAAACTGATTCTTCTTTTTTATTCAAAAAAGCAGTTAAAAAACACCTTTAAGAGAGACTCTAATCTTCTTTAAAGTAACCGCACGCGCAACAGAAGAAGAGAAAGAACTTATTAAAAAGTGTCTCTTTTCTCCTCCTAAAATCCTCATTACGTTTCTTTTTGTGATCTCATCATTAAAAGAAGTTTATTTTCTTTTTTGTCTTCTTCTTCTTAGTTGAATGATGACGATGATGATGACGACGAGTTCAACTGCATCATCCGCCGTCGGAAATTCGATCGCGTGTACTCATAAAACGCAAAGAAACGTTGTTTCTTCCAGATCTTCGATCAAAACGCAACAACACCAACAAAGAAAAGCAATCTCGATGAGTAGGAAAGCGACAAAAACTTTGACGAGAAGATCTCAAACGAGAAGAGGCGCTTCAGTCGTCGTTTACGCGAGTCAAGACGATGGATTCAAAGTTGCCGTTTTAGGCGCCGCTGGTGGTATCGGGCAATCGCTCTCTTTATTGCTCAAAATGAATCCGATGATTTCTGAGTTAGCGCTGTATGATGTCGGACAAATCGTCAAAGGTGTGGCCGTGGACTTGTCTCACTGCAACACCGCGTCCACCGTGAATGGTTTTTGCGGCAACGAAGAGCTCGGAGAAGCTCTGAAAGGGTGCGATTTAGTCATCATACCGGCGGGCGTGCCTCGTAAACCGGGGATGACGAGAGACGATTTATTCTCCATCAACGCCGGCATCGTTCGAGATTTGACGCAAGGCGTGGCCGATCACTGCCCGAACGCAGTCGTGGCGATTATTTCCAACCCGGTAAATTCGACCGTGCCGATCGCGTGCGAAGTGATGAAGCAAAACGGGAAATTCGACAAGAGGAAAATTTTGGGCGTGACGACGTTGGATATCGTGAGATCGGACGAATTCGTTTCGACTTTGAAAGGTTTGGACGTGAACGACGTTGACGTGCCGGTGATTGGTGGTCACGCCGGTATCACCATCTTGCCGTTGTTGTCGCAAACGTTCCCGCAAACGGCGTTTAGTGAGAGAGAAACGGAAGATTTGACCATTCGCATCCAAAACGCCGGGACGGAAGTCGTCGAAGCTAAAGCCGGTGGCGGTTCGGCGACTTTGTCCATGGCATATGCCGCCGCGCGTATGGGTGAGGCTATTTTGAGAGGCTTGAGTGGCGAATCTGACGTGTACGAGTGCTCGTACGTGTCCTCCGATATTGTTCCGGACATGCCGTTCTTTGCGACCAAGTGCAAGTTGGGCAAAGAAGGCGTCGAAGAAGTGTCGCCGATTGGCGACATCACCGCCTACGAGCAAGGATGGTTGGACAAATTAAAACCAGAGTTGAAAGCGCAAATCGATAAAGGAATTTCCTTCATCGTCGATGCCCCGCAAAAGATTTAAATGTTGATCATGCGTTACTAAAATAATTATTATTAAAATATATAATTTAACGCATCATCATCATCATCATCATCGGCTTCGGCTTCAAAAAGAATACGAGAGAGAAAGAGAGAATATAATACAAGTTTAAATACACCACCAGTATGAATATAATCAACCGCTACCTACTAACGCACATCGGTGTACTTATTTTGAGATAATATTATATATTATTGTTGTTACAGCAAACGCTATCTCTTTCACTCGCCTAATAATCTATGATTCTTCACACCGCCGCTTTTGAAATTGTCGTCGACCAAATGTCCTCCTTCTTCTCGTTATCCTCCTCGTTGTCGTCGTTGTCAACGAATCGATTGTGCGTGCCACCAACTCCGCCGGGTTGATAAAACGGGAACTTCAAAACTTCGTTCGCGGATGTGCTCTTTGACATGATCACTTTCTTTTGTTGTTGTTGTTGTTGTTGTTGTTGTTTCGCCATCTCTTTTGCTTGTTTGAGAAGATTGAGATCTTCTTCGGAATCGTCGTCCATGTCCTCTTCCTCTTCCTCTTTTTCCTCTTCTGCTTCTTCTTCGACCATCATATCTTCTTCTAAGTCGCTGTCTGATGATTCTAAATCTACCCCGTTGAAGAGTAAATATTGTCGATCGTCTTCGTCTTTGCCTTCGAAGAAATCCTCGTACACTTCCCACGGATCGCAATCGAAAATATTCACATCCGAGTAGTTTTCTTCGTGTTTTTTCAACTGATCAAACCCAAAAGTTTTGTAAATCTCCGTTCTCGAGGGATCTTTGAAGCACAGGTACGCGACCGTGAGCTTTTTAAAGTCTAAAGTCGCTTTGTGCGCGCGAGTGAGTAGTATGGAGTTCTTCTTCTTGTCGTTGTTGCTCTTCTCCCTCTCGTCGTCGCTCTCGTCGTCGTTTAAAGAGCAACAATACATCTCTCTCAGTTCGCTCCCTTTCTCGCCAAACGCGGACAAATCTTTAATCAACACCAACTCCCCGTTCTTTTCCATCTCGAGATACGCGTTTTCCGTCTCGTCGCGTCTGCCTTTGTTCGTCGAAAAATTCGTTCGCATCTTTTTCTTCTTCTTCTTCTTCTCCAAACACACTCGACAAATATCCGTCAAATCATCCGCCGTTTCTCCTCCGTCTCGTTCATCTTTTTCTCCGCTTCTACTTCTCGAACCGGTGGTGGTGGTAAACCTGTACCATCTTCCCAACTCTAAAAGCATGCCGCATTGATCGCACCACCCTCGCATCCTCCCGCTTGACGCCGCGTTATAACTCGGATGCAATCGTTGACTGAGTTTGTGATACTTACTTCTCGCGACGTCCGCGTTGATTTTCAATGACGACGACGACGACCGCTTACCATTTGTCTTCAACTTCAGTTCAAGGAAAAAGTCAAACGCGTCGTTCAGTTCGATATTCCCTCGTTCAAATCTCGTGCGTTGTTCTTCTTCTTCTTCTTTGTCTTCTTCTTTGTCTTCATCTCCTTCTTTATTAGAGAAGTAATCTTTCTTTCGAAACGCGCGTATTTGATTCGTCTCCGAAATCGTTCTCGACCCGAGCATATTCTTTCCTTTTTCTTTCACCATCTGGTGTATTAAAACTCGAACTGGGAGAGACAACTGCGTCTCGGAAAACGTGATGGAATTGTTGTTTTTACTGTTGTCGTTGTTGTCCTTAACAAACGCCTCGAACTCTTTCAACACGGACTCGGGAATACTGCCGTCGCCGTCGTTTTGGCGGCTCTCATCGTTGTTGTCGTTGCTTTTTAAATGACTCTCATCATTAACAGAGCTCTTCTTCTTCTTCTCCTTTTCCTCCTCCTCTTTTTCTCGTCGCACTTCTTTTGTTGATTCTTCTTCTCTCATCATCATCTCATCAGCTCTGTCCGTGATGATGATTTTGATGAATCGAGATGACTTTTTATCAGAGACTCTTAAATTATATAAGAGTTGAGCACAGAGAGAGAGTAGTACTCCTACAGTAAGTGTGTCTTTTCACAAAGAACGAAAGAATCAAAGAATCAAAGGGATATCTCTCTCTCGGTCTGATGAGACTCTCTGATGAAATAATGACTCTCTCTTAACAGACTTATATGATACTAAGTCTGTTGTGTTTAAACAACTGTCTAAAAATGAATTAATTTCTCCTTATAAAAAAATTGCTTCTTTTTTGTGTCAAATCAAAAACAGTCTGACAGTCCAAAAAATGTATTCAATCGAACCTTAAATTTCTTCATTTTTACATTCACACCGTACACGAGTGACAACAACAGTCGTCGTCGTCTCGTCTTTAGTATTATTATTAAACGACACACAGTGAAGACGAGACGACCTTTAATAAAAACAACACGAATAACAACAACGCGACTTTTATGACGATGGGAGGAGAAGAAAACTTTAAGAGCGATTCAGACGAGGGAGGAGGACGAAAAAGTAAAGTGTTAACGTTCAAACTCGCAAAAGAATCCGAGTTACGAGTGGAGTGTAAATTGAATCGATTTTTCCACGTCGCCGTGTTGCCAAACTCCGGGACGTGCGAGATTTTTGGAAGCGAAATTGGATCGTCGTCGTCTTCTGCGTTATCGAGTGGTGGTTTATCATCAAGCGTTGGTGGTACGAATACCACGAAGAAAAAGTTGGGAGGCGGGAAGTGGGCGTTTTTCACGTACTCTGGGTGCACGATTGAACTGGAAGAAACGAATCAGACGAATGCGAATTCGAAGATTCATCTGACGACGAAGAAGACGAGCGGTGAAGGCGCCGGCGGCGAGGATTTTGGTGACGATACGGGAACAAGAAACGAGGATTCAGACGACGATTTAGAAAAGAGTGGAGACGAAGAGGATAAAGATAAAGAAGAAGAACAAGCGATCGAAATAGCGTACGTTTCCGAGGAAACGCCGATGGTGAGTTACTTGAACGTGCACGGCGTATTAGAGGCGAAGCGAAAGAAGGCGAGAGATTGCTCGTCCGCTTTAGTATCGAGCGACGACGCGGTAAACGAGATGGAGAAAGAAGAGGAGGAAGAAGATACAAAGAAGAAGAGGAAGAGAGGAGAAATAGTAGAAGGAGAAGAGCAACAGGAGGAAAAAGAAAACGATGGGGTTCGTCAAAAATCATCCGCGGGTCCGCGAGTGTTAATCGTTGGCCCGGCTGACGTCGGGAAATCTTCCTTGTCGAAAATCCTCATCAATTACGCCGCGCGACAAGCGTGGTCGCCTTTATTCATCGATTTAGATCTAGGCCAAAACGCTATTTCAGTCCCGGGAACGATATCGGCCGCTCCAATCGATCACCCGATAAATCCGTTCGAGGACGGCGCGCACGTGAAATCTGAAATGCCTCTCAGTTACTTTTTTGGCGACGTGACGGTTACGGAAAACTCGAAAGAGCACTATAAATTTCTCGTAGAGAAAATAGCGGAAATGATGGAGGCGAGAAACTCGAAAAACGAACACGCCAGACATTCCGGGTGCATCGTGAACACCATGGGATGGATCGAAGGGTTAGGCTTAGAGTTGATCTTACACGCCGTGAAAAGCTTAGAGATTGATACGGTTTTGTGTTTAGGCCAAGAGCGATTGTTTCAAACGTTATCGAAACAGTTCGCGAAAGACGCCGCTTTGGCGCAGCAGCAACAGCAAAAGAACAAGAAAAACAAGAAGAAAACATCAAGTAGCGATGATGATGGTAAAAAAGTCGAAGCGGCGGTTGAGATTCTCTCTTTGAAGAAATCCGGGGGCGTGGTTGAACGAACGACCGAGTTCAGACGTAAAACTAGAGACGATCGGTTTCGCGAATACTTTTACGGGTTCGATTTTGTCTCGAATCCTCTCTCGCCGGTGGCGCAATCGGCGTTTTTCTCCTCCGTTTCCTTTTATAAAGTTGGCGGGGGCCCGAAAGCCCCAACGTCTGCGTTACCGATCGGTCAAGAAGCGAGCACGGACCCGATGCGAGTCGCTTCTGTGATCCCATCCATGTCTTTAGTCAACGCCATCGTTGCGGTTTCGCACGGTAAAACGCAATCGGATTTGTTAACCTCAAACGTCGCCGGGTTCATTCACATCGTCGAGGTTGATATGCACGCCAAACGTTTCACGTACTTGAGTCCGAACCCGGGGCAGTTGCCGAACACGAACTTGATCGTCGGCAACGTGAAATGGTTCCCGGAGAATTAATAATAAAAATTACTATTAAAAATTACTATCGTCTAAAAGTCATCCTCCTTTCCTTGTCAGCCAGCTTCCTTTTTTCGTCGTCGTCGTCTGAGTCGTCGCGTTGTTGCTACTCTCGTCGGTTCTGCTACTCCTATTATTATTATTATTATCATCAAACGCTGCTTTTTCGACGAAATCCTTATAGTTCTTCTCTCTCACCGTCTCTCTCCATCTCTTCAACTCCTCCAACTCTTCGACCACGTCTTCTAAACTCTCTTTCGTTAACTCCATCAACTTTGTCAGCTGTTGCCTTTCCACGGCGGCTATTTTTTTCTTCTCCCGTTCGCGTTCGTTCGATTTTTCGGCTTCCCAATACACCAACCCTCCGGCGACGGAAAAGAGAAAGATCTCCGACACTAACTCCGCTCCGTTCGTCAAGGCGACGTCGTCCGACAAAGGTTTCACGTATTGGTGGTGCGACGACGAAGACGCTCCGGAAGACGATTTACTCCGACCTCTGGTCACCACAATCTCTAACGGTTTCCCACTTTTTGTATCCATCACCGTCGTCGTCGCTGGCTTTCGTGGTATCGGCGCTTCTAACACGATGTACGAATACATGACGTTGATTTTCTGCGCCAAGGAAATGCACGTCTTTTTCAGCTCTGGTTGACTGACGATGAAGGATTTCAACGATTTCGCCATCGGTTTGGAGACTGTTTTCAGAACCAACGAGAACGCTTTCACGTATAACGCCATTTTCTTGTTGTTATTATTATTAGTCTTCTTTTTGCAAACGAAACTACTGTCTTCGTAATGTCTGTGTTATCTGTTTTGGATATAATGGATGAAGTAATTTGAATGACTCAATTCCGCAACGCAATGTATAGAATCGAGAGGATTTGTTTCGTCGTCGTTTCCTCCTCCTAATCCTCAAGCACGACTCCTACTACCACCAAAACCAGAACCAAAAACGCTCTCTTCTTCTTAAAGACTGAAACTCTTTGAAACTTTTGTTAATAAACACAATAATAATAAATAATGAAGTGTTTGTTGTTAAAAATTGAGAAACGAACTTGAGTTTTAATGTGGACAAATAAAGGACGAGACTTTTACGATTTTTTGCGCGCGTTAGTAGTGTTTACAAAAAAACTATTCTTATTCAAAGAAGTCTAATTATCGATGATTCTGAATGGCCTGGCACGTGGAGCTCTCCGTCTTTGTAAGACCAACCAGGTGGGAGAGGAGAGTTATTGTCGAGGAGGTATTTTAAACATTCGGTTTGGTTGTTGTTGTGTGCGTATATTACGGCGTCCTCGTCCCACGGCGCTTTGGCGGTTTCGTGTAAGTACTTCAAACAGTCTAAGTGACCTTTCTCGGCCGCAAACTGACACTCAAATCCGCTATATTTATCAAACTTACGCTCGACAAGGTATTCGAGTATGTGAAGATGACCATTTAAAGCCGCCCATCGGGCAGTTAGCGAATCCCAAGGCGCTTTGACTTCTTCGTGTAAGTATTTGAGTACCTCGAGATGACCTTCTAAGGCAGCACATGCACACGTTCCCGCATCAATAGGACACTCATTTACCACGCAATACTTTACCATTTCCAGATTACCTTGGTCTACGGCCGCAGTAATCGTCCTATAATCCCATTCACACTTTTTCTCCTCTCGTATCCACTTGAGCAACTCGAGTTTATTCGTGTAAGCAACTTCCCAGCAGAAAGATCTTTCGTCTTCTAAGTAATCCCGCCACGACGATTTATTCTCCCACGCAACTTCCAAAGTCGATATCGACGACATCTCGCTCACATCAAACCTCTTTTTCAAATCACCCGCGCGAGGTGATCTCTTAATCAACTTTCTCGTCTCCGTATTCACTCCGTACAAGAATTTCACATCCGTTCGATTCAATCTCGGAAGAATGTGTTTGAAACAAATGTCGTCGTTACTCACGACCACATCCCACAACAAAGAATCTCGAAACTCCCAAATCATCATCCGTCTTCTTTTCTGCCCTCTCGTCCTTAAAATCACTCCTTCTCCTCCTCCTCCAGAAGACATATCGATGATGACTTTTTCGCGTCTTTCTCTCTCTCTCTCCCAAAGTCTTTTATTATTAAAAACGTTTCATCTTCATCACTTTTTGTGTTGTTTTTAAACGATGTTTTTTGCCTTCAAAAATTCATCATCTGTGTTTTCTTTCTTCTGTCTGCCCTGAAAAAATTTTTCTCTGTCTGTTGTTGTTGTCTCTTTCTCAAAAAATTTGCCCTCAAAATAATTTCTCCTTTTAAAAAAAAGAGCAAAAACTTTTTCACTCATTCACTCGCCTTTTCACAGAAGAAGAAGAAGAAGAAGAAAAACCTTCTTTTCTTTTCCTCATTCAAAGAAGACACCAGAACTATTACGAAGAAGAAGAAGACAACGACACGCTTTAAAAGAGAGAACTTTTACTCTCATTACGGTTTTATTGAGAGCGGTGTTTTTATCAGAGAGGAGCGTGTTATAATAAAGATGACGAAAGAAGAAGACGACGACGACGACGAGGAAATCATCATCGAACGTTTGCAACGAGAGAGAGAACGACGAAAGATGAATGTCGAGAGACTCGACGAGAAAGAAGAAGACAAAGAAGATTCTTTTTTATCGGACGAAGAGAAGAATGAGAATCGTCAAAAGCGACGGTTGAAATCGTTCACCATGCCCGCGAACGCGACGAAAGACTTCATCTTTCAAAGCGGAAAAGGAGAAGACGATCAGGAAGAGGAAGAGGAAGAAGAATTACTTTATCGAGAAAAGTTTGGCACCTCGAAGAAAATTTCAGATCGAGAAAACGAATACAAAAAAAGACGGTTTCAGAGACAACTCTCGCCGGAACGACGAGAAGGCGTTTTAAAAAAGGATTCCTTCTCTGACAACGAGCAAAAAGGAGGCGAAGAATCAAAAAGAGGGTACAAAGAAGCCATGAGAGAACAAATGTTCGCGAGAGAAAAAGAAGAGACGATGAGGAACATCGAGAGAAAGAGAGAGCGAGAGCGGGAGGAGCAGAAGAGGAGGGAAATGTTTTCTTCTATCAAAGCCGACGACGTCGAGGAAAAGAAGAAGGAGACAACAGAAGAAGAAGCTCCAAATTTGGAGGAAAAGAAGAGAAAGAGAAAGAGTCGGTGGGATAAGACGACGAACGGGAATGAAAAGAACGAGGAAAAAGAGGAGAATGTTGTTTTCGCGAGAACGATGGACGACTCCGCCGCGGATACCGAGAAGGTCAAGGAGCACCGCCGACGTTTGCAAAACGATGCGTGGGACGACGACGACGATGACGCCTCGCAATCGGTTGGGAATAAGAAAGGAGGAGTCACGAACGAGTGGGACGACGACGATTCGACGACGAAAGCAACCAAGAAGAAGCCGAAAAGAAACCGATGGGACGACGCGACGCCGAGAAACCAAACACAACCTTCTTCGACGCAAACAACGGGGACACGAAGGAAAGCGAGCAGATGGGACGAGACGCCGAGAAATGAACCAAGCGTCATGATGATGCAAACGCCGATGATTAATGGGGGTGGATTAGGGTCCGAGACGCCGTTAATGACTGGTTCAACGTCTGCGTTTATGCAAACGCCCGCTCGATCCTCTGAATTCGGAGGAGGTCAACAACAGATTCCGATGACACCGGATCAGTTACGATCGGCACGACACGACCGAGAGATGGAAGAACGGAACAGATTTATGACGGACGACGAGCTCGATGCGGTCTTACCAGGTTTGCCGCAATACAAAATACTCGAACAACCGAAAAACTACGTCCCGCTCCGAACGCCGGCGAGAAAGGCGCAGTTTTCACTCGGCGGTCAAACGCCGTTGTCTTCCGCCGGAGGAGCAGGAAATGGTGGTGGTGGTTTCTCTATTCCAGAGGAGAATCGCACGCAAATGTTTGACGTCCCAGACGTCCCGGAGGATTTACCGACGATGAAAGCGGAAGATTACCAGTATTTCGCTCCGTTGTTGAAAGAAATCGACGAAGACGCTTTGTCCATCGAAGAACAAAAGGAACGGAAAATCATGAAGCTTTTATTAAAAGTCAAAAATGGTTTACCACCGCAAAGAAAGTCAAGTTTGCGTCAGTTGACGGACAAAGCGAGAGAGTTAGGCGCTGGGCCGTTGTTCAACCAAATCTTGCCTCTGTTGATGTCGCCGACGTTGGAAGATCAAGAGAGGCACTTGCTCGTGAAAGTCATCGATCGAATCTTGTACAAATTGGACGACTTGGTCAGACCGTACGTGCATAAAATCTTAGTCGTTATCGAACCTCTGTTGATCGACGAGGATTACTACGCGCGCGTGGAAGGTCGAGAAATTATCGCCAACCTTTCCAAAGCGGCGGGATTAGCGACGATGATTGCCGCCATGCGACCAGACATCGATAACGTGGACGAGTACGTGAGGAACACGACTGCTCGAGCGTTTGCGGTCGTCGCGCACGCGTTGACCATACCAGCTTTACTCCCATTCTTAAAAGCGGTGTGTCAGTCAAAAAAATCGTGGCAAGCGAGACACACCGGGGTGAAAATTGTTCAACAAATCGCCATCCTCTCCGGCGTCGCCGTGTTGCCGCACTTGACGAAATTAGTGCAAATCATCGAATCCGGTTTGGAAGACGAGAATCAAAAAGTACGAATGATTTCCGCTTTAGCCATCGCGGCGTTAGCGGAAGCTTCGACGCCGTACGGGATTGAATCCTTCGATTCCGTTTTAAAGCCGTTATGGAAAGGCATCCGATCGCATCGCGGCAAAACGTTAGCGGCGTTTTTGAAAGCCATCGGGTATATCATCCCTTTGATGGACCCGGTTTACGCGTCGTATTACACGAAAGAAGTCATGGTGATTTTGATCAGAGAATTTGCCACCGCGGACGAAGAGATGAAGAAAATTACTTTGAAAGTGGTCAAGCAGTGCGTGCAAACGGACGGCGTCGATAGCGAATACGTCCGAACGGAAATTATTCCTCCGTTTTTCAAAAACTTTTGGGTGAGAAGAACCGCGTTAGATAGGAGAAATTACTTGGCATTAGTGGAAACGACTTTGGAATTAGCGTTAAAAGTAGGCGCTTCCGATATAATCTCTAAAATTGTCGAAGATTTAAAAGACGAATCCGAGCCGTTTCGACGAATGGTCATGGAATGCGTGACGAAGGTTGTCGAACACTTGGGCGTTTCCGACGTGGACCAAAGGTTGGAAGAATTGTTGGTCGATGGCGTCTTGTACTCGTTCCAAGAGCAAACGCAAGACGAGAACGACATCATGTTGAACGGTTTCGGTACCGTCGTCAACGCTCTCGGTCAAAGAGCGAAACCGTACTTGCCGCAAATTTGCGGCACGATCAAATGGCGCCTGAACAACAAAAATCAAGACATTCGTCAACAAGCGGCAGATTTGATTTCAAAAGTCGCGCCGGTCATGAAAGTGTGCGAAGAAGAGCAATTGATTTGCCATTTAGGTGTCGTGTTGTACGAATATTTGGGCGAAGAGTATCCGGAAGTTTTAGGATCTATCTTGGGCGCTTTGAAATCCATCGTCGCCGTCGTCGGCATGTCGAAGATGACGCCGCCGGTGAAAGATTTGTTGCCGAGATTGACGCCTATTTTGAAAAACAGGCACGAAAAAGTGCAAGAAAACTGCGTGGATTTAGTTGGAAGAATTGCCGATCGTGGCGCAGAGTTTGTTCCCGCGAAAGAGTGGATGCGGATCTGTTTCGAATTGTTGGAGCTTTTGAAGGCGCGGAAGAAAGCCATTCGAAGAGCGTCGGTGAATGCGTTCGGGTACATCGCCAAAGCGATCGGACCGCAAGACGTCTTAGCGACGCTTTTAAACAACTTGAAAGTGCAAGAAAGGCAAAACAGAGTGTGCACGACGGTGGCTATAGCCATCGTCGCGGAAACGTGCGCGCCGTTCACCGTCTTGCCGGCGCTGATGAACGAGTACCGAGTGCCGGAGATCAACGTCCAAAATGGCGTTTTGAAATCCTTGGCGTTCTTGTTCGAATACATCGGCGAGATGGGGAAGGATTACATCTACGCCATTGCGCCTTTAATTGAAGACGCGTTGATGGACAGAGATATCGTGCACAGACAAACCGCGTGCGTGGCGGTGCGGCATTTACTCTTGGGTTGCGCTCGATTGAATTGCGAAGACGCGGCGACGCATTTGATGAATTTCGTCTGGCCAAACGTGTTTGAACAATCCCCGCACGTCGTAAACGCGGTCAACGAAGCCATCGAAGCGTCGAGAGTGACGTTAGGTCCGGCGTATACCTTGTCTCACTTAGTGCAAGGCTTATTTCATCCAGCGAGAATGGTTCGAGAGCGATATTGGCGCTTGTACAACAACTTGTACGTCGGATCGCAACAGAGTTTAGTCGCCGCGTACCCTCGATTGAAAGACGATCAAGAGAACGTGTACAAAAGACACGAGTTGGAAATGGTTTTGTGATTTTTGAGTATGATACTAGTAGTGTGTGTTTTCTGCGTTTGTACTATTTTACTCTACTACTTTTACTGCTATTATTACTCCTTTCTTTATCACCCGAAAACATTCTCTCTTCTTCTTCTTCTAAATAAAAGTCATCGAAACTACTAGTACTCCCTAGGAGTCATCAATCAATCAATCAATCAAAATCGCTATCCTCGTCGCTTTCCGTCTTGTGGAACCCTCTCTTCATGCGTCTGTTTGCTAACTCTCTCATCACCTCCTCCTTATCGATTTGTTCGTCTCCTTTCTCCTCCTCTTCAATGGCCTTCTCTTCCTCTTCAACAGCGCCCGCCTCTAACAACCGTTTCTCTAAAGCCATCGTCTTGTAATCGTCCTTATTTCCAAAATCCTCGAACCCGACGATTCGATCGAACGCGACGCCGTTTTTGAACAAGATCAAACACGGCAGAACTTTCACGTTTAATTTTTCCGTAAAGAACGGCAAATCCGGCGCGTTTGCCTTCATAAATCTCGTCTGGAAATACTTCTGACTCAAGCTTTGCAAGTGTTTGTCGAGAATTTTGCACCTCTCAAACTCGTCCAAGGAGAAGTGCACGACGCACGTATGCGAAGACGTGACCGCGGACAAGAAGTCTTCCTCCGCGATCGAGGAGTACGACCCGTGGCCTAACCGTTCCATCTCGAACCGGAGCTTTTGTTCTGTTTTTTGTTGTTGTTGTAATAATAATAATAATAATAATAATAATCGTTAGTAAAGTAAAGTAAAGCAACGTAAAGCAAAGAACGAACAATCGCGAAGAATGTTTTACGTTAACGTCGTCGTCGTACCATTTTTCAGCTCTTCCAGTCGTTTCTCCTTCATCTCTTGTTGGACAGAATCCTCATCCATTTCTTCTTCCTCGTTGTTCAAGTTTATCGTGTTATTCCTCCTCCTTCTCGATAGTAAATCATCCTCATCGAAATCTTCTTTCTCTAAAATTTCTTTTTGGTAATCTCTCGCCGCTCGTTCCATCACGTGGCCGTAGTTTAACGAGCTCATCGTCGATTGGAAGTTTTCCGATTTTGAAAATCCGTTTGTGGTCGTCATTTTGTGTTTATTGTTGTTTAAGAGTATTCAACGGCACGAGTTCCTTCTTGCACTTTCCTTTAAACGACGACTACTACTCTCGTTGTTGTTATTCTTGCGTGAATAGAAACAATTTCTTTCGTCGTCGACGAAAGAAGAAGCTTTTTTGTGTGCGTGTTCCTCTTAAAAGTGTCGTCTGATAATGTGTTCGTCGTTTCTTTCTAAAGTCTCGTCGTTTAGTAAAAGTCAACGCTTTTTTTTGTTCAAAAAAAAAAAAAAAAAGATTTTGATCAGGAAAAAAAGAGTGCGATACTTCTGTCTTTAGAACGAGATACCTTTTTGCGCATAAGAAAACGATCTGATGAACCAACCCATCGTGACGACGGGAGAA
>Ga0255758_10001749_pt1 | contig 21412 bp, 14 predicted proteins | sample 011ome_24_FD_179958 | JGI IMG/M metagenome (GOLD analysis project Ga0255758, IMG submission 179958) | Coastal salt marsh microbial communities from the Groves Creek Marsh, Skidaway Island, Georgia - 011513CT metaG (version 2) | ecosystem: Environmental > Aquatic > Marine > Intertidal zone >...
TTGCACCGTTCTTTATTCGCTGTCGGAAGATGATCACTTAACGATCGATATCAAAGCGACGACCGATAAGCCCACTGTGGTCAATTTAACCAACCATGCATATTTCAACCTAGCTGGTGAGGGAAATCCAACTGTTTTAAACCACAAACTCACCCTTCCGGGTACTTCTTATCTTCCCACAGATTCAACCAATATTCCCACTGGTATCGAACCGGTGGTCGGTACCCCCTTTGATTTCAGAAAGCCTTTCACGATCGGTTCCAGGATAGAACAGGAACATACACAATTAAAGTTTGGCAAGGGATATGACCATACCTGGCTCGTTCCTTCTTCTGGAGAAAAACTTAATCTCGCCGCGATCTTACACGATCCGGGCAGTGGAAGAACTCTCAAGCTTCATACAAACCAACCCGGTGTTCAATTCTACTCAGGTAATTATTTGGATGGATCGTTGGTTGGTACCGCAGGGGTATCTTATCCTTTCCGGTCAGGCCTGTGCCTGGAACCTCAGCTTTATCCTGATAGTCCAAACCAACAAGAGAACGAGGGGTGGCACGATAGTATCCTTCGCCCTGGAGAAACATACTCGCATGTATCGGTCTACGAATTCTTTGTAAAATAGATCTTATTCTTTCAAAGAAGGGAAAAAGAATCGTTTTTTTCCCTTGATACGATTAGTTTGGCATATTTTCTGCGATCTTTCTTCTAGCATTTATTTCTACACATGACCCAATTAAAAGAGCAACCCTCTGCTTCCACTGATCAAAGCACGGATCTTAATCTCATCGAAGATTTAAAATCTTCGATCCTTAGGCAATTGCAGGTTAATCTTGCCCGCAGTGTTTCTTCTGCATCCCCCCAGGAAGTTTGGACTGCGGTCTGCCTGGCTGTGAGGGAAAGAATCATGGATCGTTACATGAAGACTCAGCAGACTCACTTAAAAGAGGATGTGCGAAGGATTCATTACCTTAGCTTGGAATACCTGATGGGAAGGTTGCTCAATTCCAACCTTTGTAACTTGGAGATTCGCCAACCATTAAAGCAAGCCCTGGATGAACTGGGTTTTGACTTCCCGGAGCTGTGCGAGGAAGAGCATGATATGGGGTTGGGAAATGGAGGGCTGGGAAGGTTAGCTGCATGCTTTCTTGATTCCATGGCGACAATGGATTTACCAGCTATTGGATACGGTATTCACTACCAGTATGGCTTATTTAAACAGGAGTTTGAGAATTGTCGTCAAATTGAGAAACCTGACGACTGGAGAAGATTTGGCAATCCTTGGGAGATCGCCCGTCCTCAGTTCATGCAAAAAGTTAAACTCTACGGTCATGTAGAGCACGATTATGATGACCGAGGAGATTACCGTCCGCGTTGGGTAGGTACTAGAAATGTGGATGGTGTCCCCTATGATGTGGCGATCGTCGGGTATGGGGGAAAGACAGTCAATTTTCTCAGGCTATGGGAGTCCAAGGCTTCCGAGGAGTTTGACCTCGATGTTTTTAATCAGGGAGGCTATGTGGAAGCGGTTCGTGAAAAAGCAACCGTGGAGACAATTTCCAAAGTTTTGTATCCCAATGATGAAACTGAGAATGGGAAAGAACTCCGCTTAGTCCAACAGTACTTTTTCGTTTCCTGTTCTCTGCAGGATATGATTGCCCGCTATCGCAGAACTCACGAGGGGTGGGATGAGTTTACCAACAAAGTAGTGGTTCAATTAAATGACACTCATCCGGCTGTCGCGATTCTGGAGTTACTGCGCATCCTTGTAGACGAGGAGCATATGGAATGGGAACAGGCATGGAGTTTGGTTAAGAAGACATTTGCCTACACCAACCACACCCTTTTGCCCGAGGCACTGGAAACCTGGAGCGAAGGCTTGTTTGCAAAGGTTTTGCCAAGACATTATGACCTTGTTTTGGAAGTGAATCGAAGGTTTCTTACCCATGAGCTTGAAAAATTTTCACCTGGAGATGCTGAAAAAAAGCACCGCATGGCCATTGTTGCTGATGGACAAATTCGTATGGCCCACCTTTCTGTGGTCGGGAGTCATTCTGTAAATGGTGTTGCTGCACTTCATACAAAATTATTGAAGGAAAAACTCCTCCGTGAGTTTGCCGAACTTTATCCTGATCGATTCAACAACAAAACCAATGGGATTACCCCCCGCCGATGGTTGCTTGGTTGCAACCCCAAACTCGCCTCTTTGATTAATTCTACGATTGGAGATAGTTGGATTACCCAGGCCAGTGATTTGCGAGGATTATCGAAGTTTTCAGAGGATTCCTCCTTTAGGAAACTGTTTCAATCGATTAAAACTGAAAATAAGCAGGACTTGGCAAATCTGATTTCCAATCGTTTCGGTCTAAAATTAAATCCTGATGCAATGTTTGATGTACAAATCAAACGATTGCACGAGTACAAACGCCAGCACCTCAACTTACTTCATATTCTCACCCTTTACCGAAGGCTTTTGCACAACCCAGATTTAAAGATACCCCCTCGGGTTTTTATATTTGGAGCCAAAGCTGCCCCTGGTTACCACATGGCAAAAGTAATCATACATGCGATCAACCTTGTGGCCGAACGTATCAATTCAGACAGCCGAATTAAAGACATGATTAAAGTGTTTTTCTGGCCTAATTATGGGGTTTCAGCGGCAGAAAATATAATCCCCGCCAGTGATTTGTCTGAGCAGATTTCCACTGCAGGCAAGGAAGCTTCTGGTACCGGAAATATGAAATTTGCCCTAAATGGTGCCCTTACCATCGGTACTTTGGATGGTGCCAATGTTGAAATTCTCGAAGAAGTGGGAGATGAAAATATCTATATTTTTGGAAAGACCGTGGAGGAAGTAGAAGAATTGAGAACTGCTGGTTACGATCCTTTTGCTTATTACGAAAGTGATGAAGAACTCAAAGCCGTGCTCGACTGGTTATCCTCTGACTTCTTTTGTCCGGGCAAGGGCGGTTTAATCGCTGATTTAACCAAGGGGCTGCTTGACTGGGGGGATCCTTACCTTGTTCTTGCAGATTATCGTTCTTATATCAACGCACAGGACCAAGCCGGGCAATTATTCTTGGATCAAGACCGGTGGGCTTCGAAAGCAATTCATAATGTTGCTGGATCTGGAAAATTCTCCTCGGACCGTACCATTGGAGAATATGCCCAAGACATTTGGAACTTAAGTCCAGTTGCTGTACCTTGATTCGTAGCTGGTACCTGGTTGCTCTCTTTGCCGTGAGCTTGGCCCCCTTGTTGGCCAGTGACTCATCTCATCAGGGCAACAAACTCCCATTTCAGTTGGGGGAGCGTCTTGAATATGAGATGAAGTGGGGGTTCTTTCCGGTAGGTTCCGCAGTTATGGAAGTGGTGTCCCAACAAAGCGATGCCGAAAAGAGTGCAATCACAATCCGGTTCCATGTAAGAACTAACTCCTTTGCCGATACTTTTTACAAGGTAAGAACCTCGATTACCAGCACGATAGATTCTTCTTTTTCACGCACTTTAAAATACGAGAAATCCCAGCATGAAGGAAAAACCCGCAGGGAGATTGAGGTGTTGTATGATTATGCGAAAGGAGAAGTCTCCTACATTGAAAATAAATCCGAGCCCAGAGTTACCCCTATACCTGGCCCGGTATATGATCCTTTATCGATTGCATACTTTTTCAGGCTCCATCCACTTGATCCGGGGGGGGAAGTAATTTTACCAACTTGTGATGGCAAGCGCTATCAGGATGTAATTGTGCGTGCTGGAGAAAGGGAGAGGATATCTCTTCCCTCCGGAAAAATTTTTGCAATTGCAACCAATCCTGCCCTTAAAAACTTAGGGGGTGTTTTTAACAAAAGTCCCAAAGGGATGTTAAAAGTCTGGTATTCGGATGATGAAAGAAGAGTCCCTGTGCGGGTAAGCAGCAAAGTAATTGTTGGCAGTTTTACTGCGAGTTTGGTTAAGGCGACTCCACCTCTGCTTGGATATGAATAAATGAGAGGGTAGGGGGCAGGCTGAGAAGCTAATCTATTTCTGGTCCTTCCTTGAGCAATTCGATAAAAGAGCGCAGGGCCGGTGTAAGCATACGAGTCTGTTTGTAAATGATCCCTAAGGGGCGGTTATGGATTCCGCCTTCAAGCTTAAAACTAATTAATTGCTTTCGCTCGACCTCATTGACCACTGTGCTCGCAGGAAGAATTGCAAGCCCGGCGTTGATCTCAATGGCTCGCTTTACTGTCTCAACATTGTCAAACTCCATAACCACGGAAACTTGAATTCCTGCTTTCTCAAGTATTTCATCTGTGGCTTTGCGCGTAGGAATGTCTTTTTCAAAGGCGATAAATTCAACCCCTTGCAAATCTTTCATTGCGATCATTCGCTTTTTGCTGAGAGGGTGCTCTGGGCTCATCGCGACAATCAACTCGTCATTGGTAAAAGGGATGATTTCCAAGTCTTTTTGTGGAACAGGAAAAGCGATAAGTCCAAGGTCCGCGTTTCCGTGGAGCACATCATCATAGACCAGGTTTGCCCTCCGGTATTCCACCCGTGCATTCACCGATGGGAACTCTTTGAGGAAAGACTTGAGGTAGGGAGGAAGTACATGTAAACCAATGCTGTTGACCGTGGATATCTGTACGGTACCACTCACCACATTGCGCATTTCCTGAATTTCGCAATTGAGACGGTCATAGAGGGTTAAAATTTGTTTGAATGTAGAATACAGAGCCGTTCCCTGAGGAGTGAGCCGGAACTTTTTTTGGTTCCGGTCGATGATCAGCATCTGGTAATGAGATTCCATGGCCTTCAGTTGTTGGCTCACAGCGGACTGTGTGACCTCGTTTAATTTTGCGGCTTTGGAAAAACTTTTACTTTCTACTAAATCACAGAAGGTTTTGAAATTTTGAATATGCATTTGCTATTATCTGAACTTATTTAAAACTATTTATAACACAAGTAATACTTATGATTACCTATGAAGAATTTTTCTCCAATTTAAAATCCTTGCGGGAAAAGATTGCTCTAGCTTGCAAGGCATGTGGGCGAATTCCTGAAGAAATCACACTTCTTCCCGTTACTAAAAATTGGCCAGTGGATGCGGTGAAATACTGTAAATTAGCGGGAATATCGAGGGTTGGTGAAAATAAAGTGCAAGAGGCTACCGCAAAACAATCTGAAATTGAAGATGTGCATTGGGAGTTAATTGGTCATTTGCAGAGCAACAAGGTGAACCAGGCAGTGGGTCGTTTTTCCCGTATCCAAACTGTGGATTCCATCAAGTTAATTAAAAAAGTGCAGGCCGCATCCGAGAGGGTGGGTCACCAATCTTCCATTCTGCTTCAAATTAATTCGGGCAATGATCCTGCCAAATTTGGATTTAAAGTTGAGGAGGCGAGTGCTGCTTTGGATGAAGTGCTTGGATCATCGCATCTCTCCGTCGATGGTCTTATGACTATTGCTCCCTTTGTTCCCAATGATCTGTCCGTCGCGAGAGACGCCTTTGTCAAGTTAGCCGATTTGCGTGATGAACTTTCCCAAAGCCATGGGGCGGAACTCAAGGAGCTGTCCATGGGCATGTCTGATGACTTGGCTGAAGCAATTGCTTGTGGAAGCACGATGATCCGCGTCGGTTCGGCTTTGTTTGGCCAAAGAGGGTGAGCTATTACATTTAAATCAAATCTCTCAACTCGTTAACAGAAAGAGTGAGGTTTGCGGCTTCCGATTCCTCAAATACCTTTTCCAACAGTTTTCTTTTCTGGGACTGTAAACCAAGGACTTTTTCCTCAACCGTGCCTGAGGTGATAAATTTATAAGCAGTTACCTGCTTTTCTTGACCAATCCTATGTGCCCGATCGGTTGCCTGTGCCTCTGCAGCCGGATTCCACCAAGGGTCAAAATGAACCACTACATCTGCTCCAGTTAAATTTAAGCCGGTACCACCCGCTTTGAGGGAGATCAGGAAAACGGGAATGGATGGATCATCTTGAAAGCGGTCGACCTGTGCCATTCGATCTTTAGTTGATCCATCAATGTAGCAAAATGGGATGGAGGAACTGGTGAGCTCAGCTTGGAGGATTTTGAGCATTTGAACAAACTGGGAGAAGACCAGCATCCGATGCCCACCCTCCAAACAATTGTATAGGAGTTCTCGAAAGGCATTGAGCTTGCAGGATCGAAAATTCTCAATTTCCGGATGAACCAGGCGAGGGTCACAGCACACCTGCCGGAGGCGAAGAAGTTGAGTGAGTGTCTTCATGCGGATGCTTCCTTCGGAAGCTCCACTCCCGGCGAGTTGATTTAGTTCCTCTTCGGCTGATGTCCTTACTTTATCATAACATTCTTTTTGGTCATCCGTAAGGTCTAGGTAAAGCACTTGCTCTATCTTTTGGGGAAGTTCGGGGGCCACTTCTTTTTTTGATCTTCGAAGCAGATAAGGAGCTGATTGTTTAAGAATGCGTTGTTCGTGCCATACTCTTTCATCCCCTCTGGACCCATCCGGAAGCGTTGGGTTTGCTCCAGGTAAGAGGAAGGCCAAAAGGGAAAGCAGGTCAGAAATACTATTTTCTATGGGAGTGCCTGTGAGCAAAATACGTCCCTCTGAACTAAGAGCAGAGGTGGCTTTCGCATTTTGCGTTCTTCTGTTTTTAAGATGCTGGGCTTCGTCCCCAATTACGCAAAGAAACGGGAATTCTTTAAACATCTCAAGGTCTCTGGAGAGGGTCCCGTAGGAGGTGATGACTAAATCAAATTTACCGAGATAAGAAGGGGTGGTTGCACGGTTGGACCCATGATGGGAGTAGACGGAAAATGAGGGGCAGAATCTTTCTGCTTCTCTTTTCCAGTTTTCAACCAAGGACGCGGGGCAGATGACCAGAGAAGTTTTTACCGCTCCGCCCCTTTTCCTGAGGCAGGAAAGAAATGCCAGTGCTTGGAGGGTTTTCCCCAGTCCCATTTCATCTGCTAAAATTCCTCCGAGTCCGTGGTCGAAAAGGTGCAACATCCAGGCGGTGCCAATTGCCTGGTAGGGTCTGAGGATTTTTTCTAGACCATCTTGCGGGGTTGGCTGGCTCAGCGCAGAAAGGTTTTTTAGTGCCAGTCCCCGTTTTTTCCATTGAGAAGGAGTTTTAAACCTGGGATCGGCCTCGGTTAAGGTTTCCTCCAATGATGTTGATTGGAAGGCAGTCACCACATGGGTGGAACGGGAAAGGAGTGGGGTGTCGGCAACCCCTGAAGCTTGCCGTTGTACTTGGGCAAGTTTCTCCCTCAAATCTTTGGTCAGAAGGTAGGTGTTGGATCCATGGATAAAATGGTTTCTGCCTGTGGATAAGGCATGTTCAATCAATTCGATCGGAGCATCTCCCGCCTCAATTCTTGTTTCAATCTCAATGTGGTTATCCCCTTCCTTGGCTCGGACAGAAAGAGACGCACTTTTAATCTTGGCGGTATGTTTTTTGAAGTTTTCAGTGAAATGGGCGAGGTGATCGAGCTCCAATTCTTCCTGATGGTGAGCCAGGAAATCTAAGACTTTGGCAGAGTCCCTCAGCCACCACCAATGGCGGTGAGATCGGTCTCTGATAAAGGACCAATTTCTAAGAAGTCTGAGAACTTCTGCATAACTTGGATGCTCCGAACCGGGCAAAATAATGCGAAGGTACTCTGTGGAACCCTCAACCTCCATGGGGGGCCCTTCATATTCCGCTTCTGGTCTCGGGCGAGGTGGAGTTTCCTGCTCAGTTATTTCACTTACCTGCCTTATTTTTGGGGGAGGCTTGGGCATTTCCGGCTTTCCAATGTGTTCACTGACTCCAACGAGCCCGGATGGAGACCAGGAAATGGGTTGGTCGGGAGCGTTGGCAGGGAAAAAACACGCGACCTGGTCAAGCATTTTGAGCAGCTCCGCCGCTTGCTGCACATTGAGCTGTAAAAAAGAGGTCAGTTTGCCCCCACACCACTGCGATAAAGCAAAGAGGGCAGTCCTTTCAGCATTGGGCAAGTTGCCTAGGCTATCGAAGTCGCATTTTTCAGGGGGGATTCGAGCCCCAGAACCATCCTCGAGTTCAACTTTAGCAGGAATTGCATTTCGTTGGATCGAGCCAGCGAGGGTAGGGGGAAGCAAGATGCGAAGCTTCACGCAGGAGCTAGGAAACCAAGGAGTGCCTGGCAATCGCTTCAGCTACCCCTTTACCTGCCGCCCCTCCGCCCATTGCGAAGTCAGGCTTACCCCCTCCTTTTCCTCCAATTTGGAGGGAAAGTTCGCGAATAATTTCACCTGCCTTAAAGCCGCGGTCCATCGCATCGCTTGAGCAAATACAAACCAAAGAACACTTATCATCCTTCTCAGAGGCAAGGAGAACTACAGAGGGTTCAGTCCTTTTGTTCACTTGGCTTGCAAGACCGCGAAGTTCATTGGCGGAAACTCCATGCACAGATTGGGCAATGATCCTCACCCCTTGTTTTTCAATCGCGGATTGAATTAACTGATCGGCAAGTCCAGCCTGGTCTTTTTGCTCGATAGACCGGAGCTTTTTTTCCAATTGCTTGGAAGTGGTTTGAATTTGTTGAATTCGTGACTCCAACTCATCGGGTTTGCAGGAGAACTCTCGGACTAACTGGTTGAAGCGGTTTACCCGATTGCTCGCCCATTCATAGGCAGAAAAGCCTGCGACTGCCTCCAAGCGGCGGGTGCCGGATGAGATTGCAGATTCGGATACAACTCGAATCGATCCAATTTCTCCCCCTGAGCGCACATGGGTCCCCCCGCACAATTCCTGACTCCATCCACCGAGGTCAACCACCCGCACTACATCGCCATATTTTTCACCAAAAAAAGCAATCACACCATCCGGTTTTTCGGCAAATGGGACTTCATAAGAAAGCAATTCTTCATTAAGCAGCAGTTTTTCATTCGAGATTTTCTCTATGGTTTTTAACTGATCCTCGGACAGTGCCTCAAAATGGGAAAAATCAAACCTTAAGCGGTCGGGTTGAACCAAAGAGCCTGCCTGTCGTACATGATCTCCCAAAACCTCCCTCAGTGCCCAGTGCAAGACATGGGTGGCAGTGTGGTGCTGCTGAATGGTTCGTCTTCTTGAGAGGTTTACATCAAACTGGACTGATTTACCTACCCAATCTAAATCCTTGTCCCTCTTTTTTAGTTGGTGAAGGAACCTACCACTGGAATCTTTTACCACATTTTCAATCTCCAATACTGAACCTTCGATGCTTACCTTGCCGGTGTCGCCAACTTGTCCGCCCATTTCCGCATAAAATGGAGTTTGATCAGCCACAAGAAAGATATTCTCCCCGGATTGGACCAAGTCGGTGCAAGTGGCTGTAAAATTATTTAGGTTGGAGGTTTCGTATCCGCAAAATGTTGTGGCTTCGGTGTTTGCACTAGTTTTATTGACCAATATTTCGACCGATTTATGGGCTTCGCGGGCTCGGTTTTTTTGGGCATCCATCTGGGATTTGAATTCCTCATGATTGACCGTCAATCCCGATTCACGTGCCATCAAATCAGTCAGGTCGAGGGGGAACCCAAAGGTATCGTATAATTTAAAAGCAAAGTCACCAGATACCACATCCCCTGGCGTCAGTTCTTTGGTTTCCCGGTTAAACAATTCAATCCCACGGTCCAAAGTTTTATTAAAAGATTCCTCTTCCGATTTCAGGGTCTTCTCAATTAATTCTGACCTTGCAATGAGTTCAGGGAACACATCACCCATTTGTTCAATCAAAACTGGAGCAAGCTTGGAAAAGAAGGGTTGGGTAAAACCTAAAGTTCTTCCGTACTTTATCGCTCTGCGCAGGATGCGACGAAGTACATAGTTTCGATCGTTGTTACCAGGGAGGATGCCATCTGCAATCGAGAAACTGAGGGCACGCAGGTGGTCGGCAATTACACGAAAAGCAATGTCTATTTGCTCCTGAGCATTCTTGGGTTTGCCCGCTTCTGGCAGGGTCGATTTGTATACCTTACCGGAGAGATCCTGAAGCTTTTCGAAGATTGGAGAAAAAAGATCGGTATCGTAGTTTGAGGCTGGCTTGGAAAAGTCGGTGAAATTTTGGGTGGACTGCATCACCGCAGCAACCCGCTCAAATCCCATGCCCGTATCTACATGCTTCGATTCAAGGGGAGAAAAGGTACCCTTTTTGTCCGCGTTAAACTGAATGAAAACTAAATTCCATATTTCTATACAAAGATGTGAGTCTTGATTGACCAGCTGGCCACGGCTATCTCCTTTTGCGGTCAGGTCCAAGTGCAGTTCTGAGCATGGGCCACAGGGACCCGTTTCTCCCATCATCCAAAAATTATCTTTTTTGCCACCGGTAACCACATGCACTTTGGGGTCGAGACCCGCAGAAAGAAAAATATTTTCCCACAGCTTGTGAGCCTCTTCATCAAAATCAGCAGGATCTCCTTCTTCCGGCTTGTATACTGTCGCATACAAACGATTGGCAGGGAATTTCCATCGGTCCACCAACAATTCCCATGCCCAGGCGATTGCATCTTTTTTGAAGTAGTCACCAAAAGACCAGTTTCCTAACATCTCAAAAAATGTATGATGATAAGTATCCAGCCCCACATCTTCCAGGTCGTTGTGTTTTCCCCCTGCTCGGATGCATTTTTGCGTATCCGTAGCTTTGGGGAAGGGCGCTTTTTGGTCCCCTAAAAAATAGGGGACAAATTGATTCATTCCAGCGTTGGTAAAGAGTAAATTTGGCGATTGGGGAAGCAAAGAAGCAGAGGATACGACATGATGATTCTTTTCGGCAAAGAAGTCTAAAAAAGAGCGCCTAATTTCTCGTGCTTTCATCAAGGCAATAACTTATACAATTTTGGAAATAATCGCAGCACCCATTTCCGTCGTGGAAACGGAGGGCCCACCCATGGCAATATCCCCGGTCCGTAAACCAGACTGAATCGTCTCTTTCACCGCATTTTCGATAGAGAGTGCCGCTTCCTCCTGCCCAAAGCTGTACCGCAACATGAGTGCCGAACTCAGGATTTGGGCACAAGGGTTGGCCAAGCCTTTGCCGGCAATATCAGGTGCCGTTCCACCGGCTGGTTCGTACAACCCATAAGAATATCCCTGAGTGTTCGTTCCAGTGCCTAGACTCGCGGAGGCCAGCATGCCCAGTGACCCGCAAATGACCGCTAATTCATCCGATAAAATATCACCAAACATGTTTTCAGTAAGCAAAACATCGAATTGATTTGGATCGCGCACCAGTTGCATAGCCGCATTGTCCACATACATGTGGGTCAATTCGATCGATGGATCGAGTTTCTCGATGTATTCAGAGACTGTCTGACGCCAAAGAACTGAGGTTTCCAAAACATTTGCTTTATCGACTGAGCAGATTCGCTTTTCACGAAGTGCCGCTGCCTTTACCGCAACTTCTGCAATCCTTTCGATTTCACTGGTCCGGTAGACCATAGTGTCAATGGCCTCTTTTTGCCCATCTTCGAGGGTCCGGGTATCCTTGGGTTGTCCAAAATAGATGCCCCCGGTGAGTTCGCGGACGCACAGCACATCAATCCCTGCACCGGCAACATCTTTGCGGAGGGGAGAAAGATCCGCGAGTTCAGGAAAAAGGTTGCCGGGCCTAAGGTTTGCAAAAAGTTCAAATTCCTTGCGGAGTGGGAGCAGCGCAGCCCTTTCCGGTTGTTCTTTCGGAGGCAAGTTTTCCCACTTCGGACCCCCGACAGATCCAAAAAGAATGGCGTCCATCGATCGGCATGCATCAAGGGTGGAATCAGGAAGTGCTTTCCCGTGGTTATCAATTCCAATCCCACCCACATCGTGCTGGGATGTGACACACTCAAACCCAAAGATCTTACCCGCTTGGGTTAGAGCTTCCAAGGCTACAGACATTACTTCGGGCCCGATTCCATCTCCGGGTAGATTGGCAAAACGAATAGTTTTCATCAAAAAAGGGTACATTACTAATCGATCTGAAGTTTTCTGCAAAGAGGAAAAAAAAGTGATTTCAAGCCATCTATGTATTCGTTGACAAATTTTGTCTTACTGGTACTTTAAATTCTTTAATTACAGTCTAGTCCACAAGGGACGGGCATCTTGCTCGTCTTTTTTTTTACATCAATTAACCATTAAAATATCCAACCTATGAGCAGCGAAATACTCGCAGTCCTAGAATACATGGAAAAAGAGAAGGGGATCAGCCGCCCTGACATGATCGCTACGATCGAAAATGCTGTAAAGGCAGCCGCAGAACGTGGAGGGGCCAACTCTGAGCCCAGTGAGGTCAGGGTGGAGATTAATCCCAAAAATGGTTCCCTTCAGGCGTGGACCCTTCTTACAGTTGTGGAATCTGTTTCAGACACTGCCAAGGAAATTCATATCGATAAGGCCAGACTCTATGCAGATAATCCCCAAATTGGTGATACTGTAGAAAGAGAGATGGATCCCGCGTACCTTGGAAGAATAGCGGCAAAAACTGCGGAGCAGGCAATCAAGCAAAGACTGCGTCAATTTGAAAAAGAGCATATTTACGACGAATTTCGGGATCAAGTGGGTAACTTGGTAACCGGTACAGTTCGCCGCAAAGAGCGTGGCGATCTTATCGTCGAAGTCGGTAAAGCGGAGGCTTTGCTCCCCTGGCGTGAGCAAGCACCTGGTGAAGACTGGGTTCCTGGAGAGCGGATTCGTTGCTTGCTGGTAAAGCTTGAACAGCAAGGTCGTGGACCAGAACTGGTATTGAGCCGTTCTAGCCTTAATTTTGTCCGCAAACTCTTCGATATGGAAGTTTCTGAAATAGCAGACGGCACGGTTTCTCTTGCCGCAATGGCTCGTGAGCCTGGATACCGCACCAAAGTATGCGTGAAAAGCACAGACCCTAAGGTAGACCCTGTAGGTGCCTGTGTGGGTGCCCGTGGTGGTCGTGTCAAAAGCATAGTCCGGGAAATGAACGGAGAGAAAGTGGACATTGTTCGTTGGTTTGAAGATCCGGTTGAACAACTGGTTGAAGCCCTCAAGCCCGCCGTTCCTCAGAATGTTACCTTAGACAGGGACAAACGCAGAATGTATTTTGAAGTTAAGGAAGATGATCTTTCCGTCGCAATCGGTCGCAAAGGAATCAATGCCCGTTTAACTTCGAGGTTGCTTGGTTGGAAGCTTGATATTGGTAAGGTTGAGGTCAAGGAAGTCGGTTTTGACGAACGAAAAGCCAAAGCAGCTGAAGGGCTTACCTCTGTGGGAATTGAATTTGAAGTTGCGGATCGGTTGGTAGCTTTTGGTTTGGTCAGCCCTGAAGCATTTGAGGGGGTAACTCACACGGATTTGGTGGGCTTAGGTTTCGATGATGCAACCGCCCAGAATATTTTAACCAAAGTCTCCGCTGAATCTAATTCTGCCGAGACTGCATCCTAATTACAGACGTTTCTAAAAAATCCCTTTTTAAAATTTATGAGTGTACGAATTCACGCGATCGCCAAAGAGACCCAAAAAACGAGTAAGGAGGTCTTGGAAATCTTGGTTGAGCGTGGGTACGATGTGAAGAGTGCCTCCTCCACGATCGATAACATCACCGCTCAGTCTTTAATAGATGAGCTCAACAAATCTTCATCTGAATCTGTCGCACCCGAAACCAAAAAAGATGATCAGCCACAGGCTTCTTCCAAACCATCTGAAGTTCCTTTTGTAAAAACAAAACAGGACTTAGACAGGGAAAAAGAAGCAAAAGAAAAAGCAGAGCAGGCGGAGAAAGATGCTGCTGCAGCTGAGGAAAAGTCGACTTCTGCTCAGGAAGATCCAGTGGTTGAGGCAAAAGAAGCCACACCTACCACTGCTGGTGCAGCACCGAGCCTTCCCCCACCTCCAAATAAAACTGCCGGAGCACCGCCTCCTTTGCCGGTCAAAGCGAGCCAGCCAACCGAACCTGCACCCACTGCCGCTTCCGATGATGATTCAGTGGGCATTGTTGAAGGAAACCTCGTCATTGTTAAACCTCCTATTGTGGTTCGTGATTTTGCCGGGTTGATTGGGCTAAAACCATTTCAATTAATTTCTGAACTCATGGAGATGGGCATATTTGCCTCTATGAACCAGACGATTGAGGAAGATGTAGCCAGTAAGTTGGCCAAGTCGAGAGGGTTTGAATTAGAAATCCGCCACCGGGGAGAAAAAGCTGAACCTAAGGCTAAAAAAGAGAAGGTACAGGTGGATGAAAACGACGAAAAATTCCTCAAGCCCCGTCCGCCCATCGTTTGTATATTAGGCCATGTGGATCATGGTAAAACCACTCTTTTGGATACCATTCGAAAGGCCAATGTGGTAAGTGGTGAAGCAGGCGGTATTACCCAGCATGTGGGGGCGTACCAAATTACCCACAATGGGCAAAAGATTTCCTTTCTCGATACGCCCGGTCACGCCGCTTTTTCCAAAATTAGGGAAAGAGGAGCCAACCTCACTGATGTCAGCATATTGGTTGTTGCTGCGGATGATGGTTTTATGCCTCAAACCGAAGAAGCTCTTAAATTTGCTCAAAGATCCCAGTCATCCCTTATGGTTGCGATCAATAAAACAGACACAAAAGGGGCAGACATAGACAAGGTCAAAACTCAGATGCAGGAAAGATCAATTCCTGCAGAAGATTGGGGAGGAGATGTTGTAACCGTGCCCATTTCTGCACTCAAGGGGGATAACATTGATGAGCTTTTAGATATGGTCCTGCTGCAGGCTGAGGTAATGGAATTAAAGGCCAACCCAACTGCAATTCCTGAAGCCATTGTGATTGAGGCCCGCATGGAAGTGGGCCGTGGGCCAACCGCTACTCTTATTGTTCAAAAAGGAACCCTTAAGGTGGGAGATTCTTTCCATTGTGGGTCCGTTTATTGCAAAGTGAAGGCAATGATAGACGATCAGGGGAATCAGGTTAAATCCGCTCCACCTTCCACTCCTGTCAATGTCCTCGGTTGGTCCGAAGTTCCAGATTGTGGTGCAATTTGTAAGGTGGTTAAAAATGAGCGTGTTGCCCGTCGCGAAGCAGAGGATTTTGCAGTGATGGAAAAGAAACTTCTATCCATCCCTGAAGAACCTGCTCCTAAGAGTGAGGAAACTGAAGATTCGGACTCGGATAATACAGCTGCAGTTGATGCATTGTTTGCAGCCATAAACAAAAGCAAATCCACCAGTTACCGTGTCATCATCAAAGGAGATGTTCGCGGGTCGGTCGAGGCTTTGAAAGACTCCCTTGAACTTATTGAGAGTGATAAAGTTGCCTTGGAGATTATTCATTCTGATGTCGGTCAAATCACTAAAAATGATGTAAAAATGGCCCACACCTCCAATGCCGATATCTTAGGCTTTAATGTAAAGCTAGAGAATGGGGTTATGGGTGAGGCTAAACACCTGGGCGTGCAGGTCTTTCAAAATAGTATTATTTACCAAATTATAGATTTGGTGAAAGAGAACATGTCCGAACTGCTTGAGCCAGAAATGGTTGAGAATAAAACGGGCCGTGCTGAGGTCAGGCAGGTCTTCCGTGTGAGCAAAGGGAGAACAGTTGCGGGTTGTATGGTTATGGAAGGAACGATTACTCGCAACAAAGGAGCTCGCTTAGTGCGTGGTGGTGAAGTTATTGCTGAGGGCAAAATTGATACCCTTCGCCGGTTCAAGGATGATGTGACCGATGTGAAAGCCGGTTTTGAGTGTGGTATGAGATTAGATTCCTTTGATAAATATGAGGAAGGGGATGTCATTGAGACCTTTGAGATCGATAAAATCCGTCCCACTCTGTAACCAACCAACGAGCTTCACACCATGAGCCTTCGCTTGGCTAGAGTAAATGAGTTGGTCAAGCGTGAGATTGGCAATTATTTAAGCACACGCTACGGTGCTGAAACTGTCCGTTGGACAATCACATCTGTGGATGTAGCGGCCGACCTTAGAAATGCGACGGTTGCATATTCAGTGGTCGGAGATGAAATGAGTGCTCGTCAAGCCTTACAATTTTTCCGAAAACATGCTGGAGAAATCAGGGGAGTTGTCAGCAAGCATGTGATTTTAAAATATTCTCCTAAATTGCAGTTTGTCCGAGATATCGGGATAGAGCGGGGCAATCGGGTTATGGAAATTTTAGACAACCTTGACGATACTCCAAGCGAACCAACTTTAGATCCTTAATTTGGTTTGTGACACGGCGAGACAGTTTGTGCCATCAGGTATGTGCCATCCTGTCTCGAAAATCAATTTTAAGGATTTTTGCTCAAGAGATAAATTTCCGTAAGTCTTTGTCTTTTAAAAAGATAAATTTATTTTAGCAACAGGCACAATATGTGCAGACTATTCATTCGTGAGCAAAATATTAGGTATAGATTTAGGCACAAGTAATTCATGCATGGCCGTAATGGAAGCAGGCGAGCCCAAGGTAATTCCTAATTCCGAGGGAAATCGGACAACACCTTCTGTCGTGGCATTTTCAAAGAGCGGTGAAAGGATTGTTGGGCAGGCTGCCAAACGCCAAGCGGTTACCAACCCGCAAAATACGATCTTCTCTGCGAAGCGTCTTATTGGAAGAAAGTATGACGAGATTAAAAGTGAGGTGAGCAACCTTCCTTTTAAACTAGTGGAGGGCAAGAATGGTGCTGCTGTTATCGAATGTGAAGTTGATGGAAAGACCGAGAGCTTCATGCCAGAACAAATTTCTTCGATGGTTTTGGCTAAGTTGAAAGCCGATGCTGAAGCTTACTTGGGCGAACCTGTGACTCAGGCAGTGATCACAGTACCGGCCTATTTTAATGACGACCAGAGACGTGCAACCAAAGATGCCGGAGCCATTGCTGGCCTTGAAGTTTTACGGATCATCAATGAGCCTACTGCAGCCTCCCTTGCATATGGATTAGATAAAAAGGGAGAAGAAACCATCGCAGTTTATGACTTGGGTGGGGGAACTTTTGATATCAGTGTGCTGGAAATCGCAGACGGTGTTTTTGAAGTAAAAGCCACTAATGGAGACACTCAACTAGGGGGGGATAATTGGGATGATACAATTATCAACTGGCTGGTGGATGATTTCAAAAAGGAGCAGGGGGTCGATCTTTCTGGAGACCCCATGGCGATGCAACGATTGAAAGAAGAGGCAGAAAAGGCGAAAATGGCTTTATCTTCCTCTCAATCGACTGATATTAACCTTCCTTTCATCACTGCAGATGCTTCGGGTCCCAAGCATTTAAATGTGACTCTTTCGAGATCCAAGCTCGAACAGATCTGTGACGATTTGTATGAGCGGACCAAAAATCCTTTTAAATCTTGTTTGGAGGATTCGGGCCTGAGTATTGGTGAGGTGGGTAACCTTGTGCTCGTTGGCGGAATGACCCGTAGCCCACGTGTTGTTGAAATTGCCAAGGAACTTGGTGGCAAAGATCCTCACCAAGGAGTCAACCCTGATGAGGTTGTTGCCATCGGTGCAGCGATTCAGGGCGCGGTACTTCAGGGAGATGTGAATGATGTCCTGCTGTTGGATGTGACTCCTTTGACCTTGGGGATTGAAACTGCTGGCGGTGTTTCTACGGCAATGATCGAGAGGAACACGACCATTCCAACGAAAAAGTCCCAGGTCTTTTCGACTGCAGCAGATAACCAACCGGCTGTCGATATTGTGGTATTGCAAGGAGAGCGTGCCATGTCACAGGACAACAAAACCTTGGGCACATTCAAGCTCGATGGCATCCGCCCGGCACCCCGTGGCACCCCTCAAATTGAGGTCACCTTTGATATTGATGCAAATGGTATTCTCAATGTTACGGCAAAAGACAAAGACACAGGTAAAGATCAAAAGATAACCATTTCTGGTTCATCAAGCATGGATGAGCAGGAGGTTGAAAGGCTCAAAAAAGAGGCAGAGAAGTTTGCCGAGCAGGACAAGGAGAAGAAAGATTCTGTGCAGGTGCGCAATGAGTTGGACTCTTTGGTTTACCAGTGCGAGAAGCAACTTTCCGACCTTGGGGATAAGGCACCCGATGATCTCAAGTCCAAGATCGGTGACATGGTAGGAGATGCCAAAAAGGTTTTAGACGATCAAAGCGCAACACCCTCAGCGTTAAAAGAAGCCAAACAAAAATTGGAAAAAGGCTTTGAAGAGTTGGCCAAACAGGCTGCACAAGCCGGTGCGGACCCTGCGGCAGCCGCCGCAGCTTCTGCTCAAGCACAAGCTAAGAGTGGTGAAAAATCAAATGAAGAAGACATTGTCGATGCGGACTTTGAGGTAGTCGACGACGATAAGGAAGAGAAAAAAGGTTCCTAGTCATCCAACCCATCCATTTTGGAAGACGGTGGTTTGCACCCTCTTCCCATCTGTTAATCAATATATTATAACCTAAACCCAAAATTAAGGAATATGAGTAAACCAAAAATAACTCCACTGGGAGATCGCGTCCTCGTCAAGCAAGTCGATGAAGACGAGCAAGTAAAGGGCGGGATTATTATCCCTGATTCAGCCAAGGAAAAGCCTCAAGAAGCCGAAGTTGTTGCCCTGGGAACAGGGAAAAAAGACGACGCCGGTAATGATGTTCCCTTTCAAGTAAAGAAGGGTGACAAAGTCTTGATCAGCAAATATGGCGGAACCGATGTAAAAGTCGATGATGTCGAGTACAAGATTCTTCGTGAAGAAGACATTCTTGGAATCGTAGGTTGAATCTTTCACAAAACGTTAACTTCCAAAATTAAGAAGTAAAAATGGCTAAACAAATTCTATTCGACGAAGCCGCCCGCAAGAAAGTACTTAAGGGCGTGTCGACACTTGCTGAAGCAGTCAGCGTAACGCTTGGACCGAAGGGTCGTAATGTATTAATCGACAAAAAATTCGGTTCTCCTACAGTAACGAAGGACGGGGTAACCGTTGCCAAAGAAATTGAACTTGAGGATCCCTATGAAAATATGGGTGCTCAAATGGTTCGTGAGGTAGCATCCAAGACGTCTGATCTTGCTGGTGATGGTACCACAACTGCCACCGTTCTTGCTCATGCGGTATACCGCGAGGGCTTGAAAAATGTGGCAGCTGGCGCTAATCCAGTCTACCTGAAACGAGGAATCGACAAAGCGGTGGAAGCCGGTGTCGCCAAATTACTTCGTGACAGCAAAAAGGTATCGGACCGTGAAGAAGTCCGTCAGGTTGCCACCGTTTCTGCAAACTGGGACAATGAAATCGGTGAAATCATTGCCGATGCAATGGACAAGGTTGGAAAAGACGGAACCATTACTGTAGAAGAAGCAAAAAGCATTGAAACCACCTTGGATGTGGTTGAGGGTATGCAATTTGATAAAGGCTACCTTAGCCCTTATTTCTGCACCAACAATGAGACTATGGAAACAGCTTTGGAAGATTGCTACATTCTCATTCACGAAAAGAAAATCAGTGCCCTGAATGACCTCCTTCCTCTTCTTCAAATCGTTTCCAAGCAAGGTAAGCCACTGCTTATCATCGCTGAGGATATTGAAGGCGAAGCATTGGCTGCTCTCGTAGTTAATAAACTTCGTGGCACCCTCAACGCCTGTGCAGTGAAAGCTCCTGGTTTTGGGGACCGTCGTAAGGAAATGCTCCGTGATATTGCTATCCTTACAGGTGGCCGTTGCCTTACCGAAGATCTCGGAATCAAGTTAGAAAATGTTCAACTTGCAGATCTCGGACAAGCCAAGCGCGTATCTGTAGACAAGGAAAACACTGTTATTGTAGAAGGAGCTGGTAAAGCTTCTGACATCCAAGGTCGTGTGAAACAAATTCGTCGTCAAATCGAAGAAACCACTTCCGATTATGACCGTGAAAAATTACAAGAGCGTCTTGCCAAATTGGCAGGTGGTGTGGCAGTGATCAATGTTGGCGCTGCAACCGAACCTGAAATGAAGGAAAAGAAAGCTCGCGTTGAAGATGCTTTGCATGCAACCCGTGCCGCTGTTGAAGAGGGAATCCTTCCTGGTGGGGGAGTTGCTCTTCTTCGTGCCGCGAAAGCGATTGAAAAAGCAGCAGATGAACTTGAAGGTGATGAACAAATCGGTGCAGGCATTGTTCGTCGTGCGATCGAAGCTCCCCTTCGTAAGCTTTGCGACAATGCTGGTGTTGAAGGTTCATTGGTTGTGCAACAAGTGCTCAAATCCAAATCCACCATGGGATACAATGTCGCAACTGACACCCATGAGGACTTGATCAAAGCAGGTGTTGTTGATCCGACCAAAGTGACCCGTACTGCCTTGCAAAATGCTGGTTCAGTATCTGGTCTCTTATTGACCACGGATTGCATGATTACTGACATCCCTGAGAAGGAGGCACCTGCTCCTGCAGGACATGGTCATGATCATGGCATGATGTAAGAAACTTTTTCTTACTTCATTTTTTGAAAAGGCGTTCCTTTCGAGGGACGCCTTTTCTTTTTCTAAAACACCCTTAAGAGAGTCATAGAATTGGTCCTGGTGAGGAACGGATTACACCGAGGACGAGGATTCGACTAAATCTTTGGAATAGCGGTCAGATTGTTCATCCGCATGGTAGGAGGAACGAACCAATGGGCCAGATTCTACTACTTCGATGCCCAGTTCATGAGCCTCAGTTTTCCATGAGTCAAACTCTTCAGGAGTCACCCAGCGGTCGATCGGGGAATATTCGGCACTGGGTTGGAGGTACTGTCCAAGCGTCAAAATGTTTAAACCAATATGAGCAAGGTCTTGGATTGCTTTTCGGATCTCGTCCTCTTTTTCACCAAGTCCCAACATAATTCCAGATTTAATCGGGAACCCTCGGCTTTTCGAGTGCGATAACACATCGAGGCTTCTTTGGTAGTGAGCTGTTTTCCGAATGGGTCGCTGGAGGCGCTCAACTGTTTCCAGGTTATGGTTGAAAATATCAGGTTTTGCATCCAGCACCAAATCGAGAGACTCAAAATTTCCTTTAAAGTCAGGCACAAGTACTTCTATCGCAGTATTTGGGTTGCGGTGGCGGACTGCTCGAATGGTAGCTGCCCAGACCTTTGCACCCCCATCCGGAAGGTCGTCTCGTGCCACAGATGTGAGCACACAATGCTTGAGCCCCATCTTGGCGACAGCGTCTGCAACTCTTGGAGGTTCTGCTAAATCCAGTTCGGTAGGCTTTCCCGTTTGGATTGCACAAAAAGTACAAGCACGGGTGCAGATATTACCAAGAATCATCAGGGTGGCAGTTCCACGAGACCAGCATTCACCCATATTTGGACATTGGGCACTCTGGCAAACCGTGTGCAACTGGTTGTCGTCAACCAGGTTCCTAACCCTCCCATATTCAGGGCCGGAGGGCAGTTTTGCCCGTAACCAATTTGGTTTTCCAGATTTAGAGAACGAGTTACTCATTAAAATCTTTGAGCTCTGGGTGATTCCCTACAGTTTGTATATAATTTTGCGAGCCCTTTTCTTTTTGCAAAACTGAAAACCCATGCTTT
>Ga0255758_10001758_pt1 | contig 21338 bp, 27 predicted proteins | sample 011ome_24_FD_179958 | JGI IMG/M metagenome (GOLD analysis project Ga0255758, IMG submission 179958) | Coastal salt marsh microbial communities from the Groves Creek Marsh, Skidaway Island, Georgia - 011513CT metaG (version 2) | ecosystem: Environmental > Aquatic > Marine > Intertidal zone >...
AACATTTTAAAAAGGATTATAAAGTTACAGGACCTACTACAGTTGACGGGTCGGTACCAACTCTGGAGTATTGGTTGGAGCAGTTTTGTCAAGATTAATTTCTCTTCCACAATGACAAGCACTCACTGAACAAATAGTTTTCTTTAAATTCAAAGGCTCATCATCAAACAAGTTACCTATCTTTTGTCCTAGTTTTTTGTTGTCGTGTATTCTAGTGCAAGGATAAACATCGCCTAACTCATTTATAAAAACATACTTTAATCCTGCATCACATTCCCAACCATAGAAGTTATTATTTTTAGTATCTCTTATGTTTAGTGGAGTTATTGTTTTTTGTTCTCCGTTGTCGTATGTTACTTTCATTATGTGTCCCAATCCTCATCATCTGGATTATCAGTTACTCTAACCATTTCAAACGGTATTCCCACATTACGCAAAAACATTTCTGCTCTGTCTACTTCCCTACCAAACTTTTGGTCACCTAGTAATCGTACTCCAACAGGAACATTTTGAAATACCAATTCAGGAATCTTTTTATACAAGTCCTCGCTCTTTGGATCGTTCACGTGCCAACTTAACATTATCTCTCCATTGACTTGTCCATTACCTTTGCCATATTTTGATATACCTTTACAGGACCTGTGCCATTTGTTCTTATTCTAAAGTGTACATCTCTGGATACTAAGTGTGTAATTAAGACATCTAAGTCCTTAACTAAGAAAGGTTCGCCTCCAGTGATAGTCATTCTTATTTGTTTGTTAGGATCTATTTGTTTGTAGGCATCTATAATTTTGTCTGCTCCCTTTATCAATTGCTGTACATCAGGAGTGTCGCCTTCGTTCTTTGTGTGCCAATCTGTTTTACAATACCAACAGTCGTAATTACATCTCAAAATGATACGCCAAGTTATATCAAATAAGTCTAAGTTGCTGTCTATTTTAACTGGCTTCATTCTTACCCACTAATAAATCATCAAAACAATTACATACAGATGATGTACAAATTATACTTTCTGTTTCTAATTCTAGTTCTCCGTATATGTTTCCTTTTATACCGCCTACTCTTTGAACGCAATTTAATATGTCACCGTTAAAATCTATGTGTATAATTTCTGTGCCAGCATTACAGTTCCAACCTTTATAGTTTGTTAGTCCCTCACTCCTCATTTGGTTAGGATCCAACTTTACTACTTCTTTATTTCTTTTTGTTACTTTAACTTTCACCAAACTCTTCCACTATATCAATTAGTTCGTGCCATATATTTAACCCTATGCAACTGTTTATTAAGTTTTGTACCTCAGTTTTATACAAAGGATCGTTTAATATTCTTATTTTAAGGTCACATTCTAATTCGTATTTCAGTCTAAATATCTTTTGTTCTAATTCTTGTTTGTTCTTTGTTTCACCAAAGTGAATACTAATTGACAGTCTATCTAAATACTTACCTGCTTTGAGCATTTTATCTACACTAGATGAACCGTTTGTTAAAACATTTAAGTACGAACACTTTGGCTTTATGTGTTCTAACAGTTTAGGCAAGTCTTTTATTAAGAATGGCTCCCCACCCGTAATAGTTAAATTAACTTTGCCTGGATGTATTTTGCTGTATAGATTATCAAATCCTTGTATACATCTTTCTATATTTGGTATTAGACTTATGTTGTCGTGTGCTTCGGGCCAACAATAAACACAATCATAATTACATCTTTTTAGTATGTTCCATACAACTCTCTTAGAATTGTAAGCAGAGTCTACAGCAATGATGTCCATATTATTCTTTGGACTTTACATCTACGGGCCAACCGTTTGGATCAGTTATAATATCAACTCTAGTTGGTTCTACTTCAACATCTGCAAAACATCTTAACAGTTCCCATTGAAGTAATACTGTGTTCTTTGCACCTCTTGTTCCGTGAAGATGTAAAATTTTTGCATCGTTTTGAAAGTTGCAATTATTCCATTGGTTAAGTACCATTAGATGATTAGGATCTTCGAATGCATCAAATCTCATACCCATACATTGGAAAGCATATTCTGGTTTAAGCCAACGTTTAGGATTGATACCTTGACTATACATCATTTCATTAAATATAATTTGCTCTGTTCCCCAAATATCATAGTCCCAGTCTTTAGCATATTTCCAACCCAAGTCCCAAACTTCTTGACTCATTTCTTTTGGATAGTATCTTACTCCAGCATTAAAATAATGTTCGTGTTGTAATCCGTATTTGTTGTTAGCATCTTTGCCTTGCAAGTTTTTAGGATCTGTATAGTTAAACATTTGAAACTGTTTAAACTTACCAAATATTTCTGTTGGTCTAATAAACATTGTGTCTGTGTCTAAGAATAAAACATTGTTTCCTTCTTTCCACAAATCATATACCAATTGAAAGTTTTTGTGAAATACTTCTTGATAGTTGTCTACTTCGTATTCAAATATTTCAAACTCAAAGTCCTCTTGTATAAATTCACTTGCGGAGTGCATAACCATTTCGTGCATTGCGTGATACATATCATATGTTTGGTTTGCACCTATGTCTTTGTTGTACTCTAAGCCTTTATCTTCTTTGATACGGCATATTGCCATTGCTACTATATTACTCATTACTATCCTCAAATGGTTTATTATATTTAAGTAAATCGTGGTCACCAAAGTAAATTTCTTTGTACCTTTCTTTAAACTGTGAACTAAGATTATTCATTGATGTAGGCTTGACTGCATTTGTTTTGTAATGGTTTGCAAAACTGTTTACTCCAAAATCTCTACTCAACATATCAAATACGTTTTGTAAATTCTCATATCTAAATACGTTAGTTGTAGGTCCTATAAATTGTTGCTGTGGTCTTATATGGTTATCCATTGTGTAATTGTTTTTAATGTAACTGTTTAAGTATTGTAAACCTGTTGTGTTTATAGATTCTGTGATGTTGTTGGTAGCATTGCCTCTCCAATACATTTCACTCAGCAGTCTTTGAAAAGGATTGCGTACTACTGTAAATTCGTAGTCTATGTTATAGTTGTTGTGTACGTTTTTTAGTAAATCTTCATAGTGCCAATGTTGGGGATTACAAGGACTCCAATCTTTATGCCCTCTTCTAGCAGGCTCGACTAAAAACTCTATGTCCCAACCTGCATCTTCGAATGCTCTTTCAATAGTTGTCCCTGCACACTTTGGTATGTGGATAAACAGAACTGTTTTATTATCTTTCTTGAATAATGGCATTTATATACTTGGTTTTCTTTTGTATATATTCGTTTCTATATTCTATGGCAGGAGAGTATCCATCAAATTTCATATCACCAGAGTGAAAACCTCCTCGTTGTTCTGGTGCGGTATACTTCCAAGTGGTTCTATCATATGGATCCCATTTACCGAATGCAACCATTTGAGCATAAGCAAAACTACTCATCATTCCCGGTTCTTTATCAATGCTTACTGCTTCAGAATTTAAGAGTTTAGCCATCATACCTGCTTCTTTACTAGAGGTCCACTCGTTACGCCATTCCAGTACTTCTAAATCTAATCTAGTTCCGTGATACTCACCGGGAGATTTCCAAGTTTGGAATCCATATTTAACTGGGTCTGCTTCTATTTGTCCTTTACTGTCGAATGTTTCGGGCATATCATACAATGCTAAAGGCAAATATGTTCTAGCATCTAACAAACCTTCTGCCATCTCTTCTTTTAATGATTTAAACATATGGTCGTAATTATCATTACGCAACCCTACAATGAAACTACTGAATAGATGAACACCTTTTAAATCTTTTTTTAATCTCTTCAGTGTACGTTTTATAAGGTCTCTATCCATTGCCTTGCCTATTGTTTTACCTGCTTCTTTGTTCCAAGTTTCTAGTCCAAAATACATTCCCATTATTTCTGCATTCTTAAAACAAGCAAGTTGTTCTTCGTACTGTTTGGCTAAGAGTTCAATTCTAAAAAACCCACTTACTCTAGGTCTGTATGGTAAATTTTCAGTTGCTTTTTCAAATATTTTTAATTTTTCTATAGTTTCATTTACTGTGTCATCTGCAAAATAGAAATTAGTTACTCCATAATCATATGCTTGTAAGAAAAACTGATGTAACTCTTCTGCATCAGCAAGGTCTGGATTCTTTAGATTTTTAAAATCATAATTACAAAAACTGCAATTAAATTTACAACCTAAACTTATTTCGAAAGTTGCAATATCTTTTTCGCACCACATATTTTGTTCTGTGAATTTATGGATAACGGCAAAGTCTTTTTCTAATTCTTTATCTGTACCTATTACTAATGTTGAGCCTTGCACTCTGGTAGGTAATGCATCTATGTCACCTTTTAACCAAGTGTCAAAATTTCGCATACTTCTGCCTAAAAATATAGCATCTAACCAATTATCTTTATATAAAATACTTCTTTCTATTTTAAGAGAATCGGCATATCGTACCCCGCCTATTATGCATTTTGCTTTTGGATTACGTTCTTTGAATGCTACACCAAAACTTTGATACCTAGCAGAATTGTAGAAACTTAAAGATACACTAAATGATACTATAACTTCTTCACCGTTTACCCATTCAGTTAAAAGATTCGATAATTTATCGTGATCCCAACTACCAAAAAAGTCTATATTTTGAACTTCGAACCCATTTTGTGCAAAAATATCTCCTACAATTTGTGCTCCTGGAGGTCTAGCAATAACTTCATTATTACCAAAATGACCTGCACCCATATTGTTTTCGGTGATTACTATTGCTTTCATACCAGTATTTATCGAAGTTTTCGATTGTTTAAAAAGTTATTGAGTGGTGCAGTTAATCTATGCCATAACCTTTCGTGAGCATAATATAAGATAAACTTTACGATTAAATCTGCAAAGAACAATAAACCTAATGCTTTTGCTGGAATACCAAAACTAAATGCAAGTATGGTTGTTGCTATAGAGCCTATTATTCTCCAAGTAAACGATTTGAGTAAGGCTCTTGTTTGTTCATTTGTCATTTTCACCTTGTGCTACACGTTTTCTTAAACTGGTACTGCTAAAACTATGGTCTCTGCCATTATAAATTATTTTACATCCACGTGCTTTTGCTATATCCTTGCCTGTAAAGTCTTTTGTTTTATATTCATCTCCTAACACTCTAACATCAATTGGCAATGTAAGGAGTAAATCAACTAAATCTTGTTCTGTATTATAGATTACTATTTCATCTACATACTTAACTGCCGCTAATTGAATTTGTCTTTCAACAATACTTTGAATAGGTTTATTCTTTTCTGGGCGGTCTTCGGTAGGATCATTTTGTAACCCTACAATTAAATAATCACAATGATGTTTTGCTTCTTCTAGCATTGTGATATGACCTGCGTGTAATAAATCAAATGTGCTACAAGTAAATCCTATCTTTCCACAGTCTTTATAATTTAATTTCATACTATGTGCTGTTCTCTGCTTTTGTGTGCTGTGTGCTTTGTTCCACTTTTTGTTATGTATGGTTGTGTTATACCTTTTGTTCCTGCATCGCCCTTAATAATATTAATAAAGGCAAACGTATACAATGCTATAATAGTAGGTAAAATAACAAACATTAATATTACTCCGTCCATTAGTGTTTGGGCCTATTGTTTCTGTCTATCCAATAAAGGTATATCATAATTATTATAATTGCGTATGCTACTAAATCCATTAACTGTAATCAATCAACATCTTCCTTATCTCTAAGGCGTGTTGCTCCTCCATTCCAATTTGACCTCTAGCATATTCTTCAAGCATAATACTTGCATCAGCAACTTCCATTAGTAATTCTTTGTATGTTTCTACAGCCGCCATTTCGTGTTGTAAACTTTCTGTGAGAATTTGTTCAACACTATGATTGTGATTTTCTTCGATAGCAGAAATGTTTTGACTTGGATGACCGCCAAAGCCTGTGATGTATTCACCTGCCTGTAAGGCGTGTGCTAAACTTTCGTTTGCTTGTTCTTGTAAGAATTGAACTATAGGAATCCTGTTAGGTCCTGTTACCATCAGTGAACTGTGAGCATAACGTACAACTCCAGCCATTTCTAATTCCACAATTCTGTTAAGTATATCGCATACTTTGGATGTGTTTAATTCTTTCAATTCCATACGTCCTTATTTTCCTGGTAAGCCTGCTTCTATAAACTTACCGATTGTTTCCATATCTTGGTCACTGAGCATTCCTGCCTGTGCCCACATAGTACTACTCATTGCACCAACTTGTTCTTTGTTCTTGTATTGCACAAGTCGTTGAACAATGTATGCTTTGTCTTTGCCTTGTAAACTTGGGAAAGGTCCCATACCGCCACCATCTTGTCCGTGACAAGCGGCACAACCTGCCCATAAACTTCTAATACTGCTGAACTCATCTGCGTTAGCAAGTTCTTTTTTACGTTGTTCTATTTCAACAACTGTGCCGTTAAGTGCTACATATTGTTCGTAGCATTCTCCTGTACACGACCCCTGACTTGAATATCCTGTGTATTCTAAATCTGGGTATACTTTAAATCCAAAGAACACCGCTATTGCTAGTGTTCCTAATAAAGCCATTCCTAATTCTCTCATTTTACTCCGTAATTATCATCGACGTCTAATCTCACAATATCGTCTTCAGACAGTATTTGCCCTGCCCAAATTTCTACTAGTCTAAGTGGTATCTCTCCTGGGTTTGTCAACTTGTGAGTCTGTGTTGGTCTGATGTACACTGACTCTCCTTCGACTATAAAAAATTCTCTGTCTTCTATTGACCTGGTCCCGCCTTGCTTTATGTGTCCTGCGCCTTCTAAGACTACCCAATGCTCACTCCTATGTAAATGGAATTGGTCACTTAGACTTTTACCAGGATCTACAATAAGTTCTTTTACTTTGTAGCCATTTCCTTCTGCAAGTTCTTTGTACCTACCCCAAGGTCTTTCAACTATATTTATTTGAAAATCTTTAATTAACTCGCTACTACTAGCAATTTTGTGATTGCCGCCTATACCAAACTTCATATCGATATCATATTGTCTACAGATATCTTCCTCTCTAATCTTTTTGGTACTACTTCTATCGCCACCGTTACAAAAAACAATAGAACTGTTTGCGTGTGCTATAGCAAAGTTTCTAATAGCACTTGTACTGCTATCATCTGTATCATCTGTTTGGAGAATTGCTCGATGAACACACTTTAGTTCCTGTATGATTTCTACACGTTGGTCTCCTGGCATAAAAGGTTTCCCTTTCTTTCTAGTGAGCCAGTCATCACTATTAACTAATACAATTACTTCTTTTCCTATCTCAGATGCATCTTTAAACATCTTTAAATGTCCTAAGTGTAAAGGATCAAACCCTCCACTGACAATAGCATAGTCGTACATTAATATCTCTTCCTCATTTTTCTAACCATTTCTTGACGTAGGAATTCTTTACGTCTTTTCTTTTTAGTCTTAAGATGCTTTTGGTCTACTGGACTAGGCACAGGCATTTCACCTGCAAACTGTTTGTCTCTGACTTCCTTGTTCCAACGATTTTTTGCTTGATTCTTTAGACGTTTGCGTTTGGCACTAGGCTTCTCGTAGAACTCTCTTTTAGCAAGTTCTTTTTGCCTGTCTGCTTTTAGTAATATTTTCTTTAATATTCTTATAGACTTATCAACATTGCCATCGATAACTCTGACACTGGCACCTTTACTAATAGGTTCCCTGTTCTGTTTGTTGTCGAACTTTTTCTTATTGTTATAAGTGTCGCGAGTCCGATTTTTCCAATTATTATCTCTATTCATTTTTCTCCATTCATACAGTTTATATTATACTTCTTTATTTTAATTTGTCAACCTCAAATTCTTCTGTAACATTACCTAAGTTTAAAATAGGTTTATCTGTGAGATTGCTTATTTCAATTGATTGTATTTGTTTCTTATTTAATTTAGGCAAATAGTACATCAGCATTTTAAAACATTCTTCGCATAGGCTTCTTATGCCTCTAGCACCAACTTTGCTTTTCTTTACCTTGGCGGCTACGTCTTTATAAAAGTCGTCTAGTAAATCTAATTCTATGCCGTCTAACAAAAACAATTCTTGATATTGTTTAGTAACACTACGTTTACTGTTCTTCATTATGCTTACAAATTGTTCTTCTGTTAGTTCATCTAGTTTTGTAATAATAGGAAACCTTCCTACTAGTTCTGGAATCAATCCATACATTATCAAATCTTCTGGAATAAATTTAATCTCAGGCTTTTCTAAATCTACTACGCCTTTAAATCCTACTTTAGAACCTTTACTTAATCTTTTATTTACTATGTCTTCTATGCCAACAAAAGCACCTGCTGTGATAAACAAAACATTGGTAGTATCAAATTCTATTGTTGGACTCTTTGGTTGTTGTGCTTTACTGCCTTCTGCTATTTCTACTACAGTACCCTCAACCAATCTAAGCAATGCCTGTTGTACACCTTGTCCACTAACATCTCTAGTGTTTGTGTTTGACTCACTGCTTCTGCTTTTCTTATCTATTTCATCTATAAACACTATGCCACGTTGAGCATCTTCTAGATTGTTGTTGGAGTTTTTGTAAAGTCGTTGCAGTACACTTTCTACATCTTCGCCTACATAACCTGCTTCAGTTAATGTTGTTGCGTCTGCTACTGCAAATGGTACTTTGAGAAAATCTGATAGTGTTTTAACTAATAATGTTTTACCTGTTCCGCTTGGTCCTAACATCAATACATTACTTTTTTCTATTTCGTTGTGTTTTATATCATTAAACAAGATACGTTTGTAATGATTATAGGCAGACACAGCCAATGTTATTTTTGCATCATCTTGTCCTATAACAAATTCATCTAGGTGTGCTTTTATTTCTTCTGGTGTTGGAACATTCTCAGTATCTAGGATTGTTTCTTCTTCGTTATCTGCTTGTAAAATTCTATGTGATAATTCAATACACTCGTTGCAGATATAGACTTCAGGTCCTGCAACCAGTTTGTCTACTTCTTTTCTTAGTTTTCCACAAAAATTGCAACTAAAATTATCTGGTGTATTGTCTAGCATTGGCAAATATTTATGTTATTTTTTAATTGTAAACTTGGAACCTTGGTCTTCGTCATCATCGGGTTTGGCTTTACTGGCGTCCCAACTAGAACTTTGAGTAGATGCATTAGCCTTTTCTTGATTCTTTTCCCAGATGTTTGTTGCCACAGGTTTAAAGAATGTTCTAAAATTCTCTACAGTTGTGTTTGCTGATGCTAAAAGATTATTAATAATCTGTTGTTTGTTTTGACCTGGGTCAACTGTTAGTACTCCAAAGTATTCTGCAAACTCTAATAGTTGTCTTTTAGTTTTAGGTAGCAGTATGCTTTTAATCTCTGATGTTAATTCCTCTTTAACTACAGGGGTACGCATACCGTCGTGTGTTTCAATCTCTACCCAGTCTGCTTTTTCATCATCTAGTTTTTTAAGTGTCTTTTCAAACTTTTCATTTACTTCTGACAATGCTTCTTCTTTAGTAGGAACTAGATCGTCTTCTTTTACTACTTGAGGATGAAAGCCTAGATCTTGTTTTGTAGCATAAGATTCTGCTATCGCCAATGCGGCATCACTTACGGCACTTGGAGGATCTTGATATATTGTTTTTACTGTTGTATTTGTTGCTGGTTCATCTACACTTCCCCAATCAACTTTTAATTGTTCGTCAATTTCAATAGATAACTGATCCTGATACTCTTTTGTGATCTCTATATCAGGTAACTTGTCAGGATTTAGTATATCTAAAATTTCTTGTTTGTCTAGTTCTTCGTCTTCCTCCCAATATTCTTGTCCTGCTACTTCTACTACCTCTCTGCCAGTTGCTTCATCAATTTCGAAGTCTGGTTCTGGTTCCGGATCTGGCGTTGGGTCTTTAGGCTCAGGGCCTGTGCTTTCTAAGTTTATACCATATCTTAATAATGTTTGGTTAGCCGCAATAATTAACATAACTGCTAAAGGATCAAATACAAAAACAAATAGCAATATGAATATTCTTATTGCTTGATCCATTACGTCTTGTTCTGAACTACCATAAAGCAATTCAGCAACGTATTTTATAGGCCCTATTTCTCTGTCAATGTCTCTAACTTTTTCTTCTGCATCAAATTTTTCTTCTTTTAGTGAAGCAATTAAATTATAGATTGTATCTATGTCATTATTATATTCTGATACTTTTGCTAAATTGTTATCCTGCTGTGTAGCATTATTATTACGCAATCTGTTTATTTCGTCGTCAGCATTTTTAATAGATTCTTGTGCCTGTGCCCTATAGTTGTCAATTGCATCTTGGAACACTTTGATGTCTTTACTTGCTTGTTCCCTTAGTCTGATTTTTTCATCTCTGATTTCATCTCTTTCATCTGTTTGGCTATTTCTTAATTCATTTGCCTGTGCTACATAATCTATTTTTTCTGTTTCAGCACCCTGGAATAATCCACCTTCGTCAGTTGTGATTACTTCGATTCCTTTTGCTCTTAATTCATTTACGGCTTTGTCTAACTCACTTAGTCTAGCATCTTGCTGAGCAATATCTACTTTGAGTTGTTCTCTAACAGTTCCTATTTGCTCTTGGTTATAATCGATATCGCCTTGTACTCTTTCCCAAGCACCATCTCTAATTTCTTCTTGTTGTTTTATACTTTCGCTTACATCTATTCCGCCTTCGCCTAAATCAGCGATACGTTCTTGTATTATGGTAATCTTATTTTCTTCTCTTAATATTAATCCATCGACTCTTTCAACTTCTGCTAATGCTATGGCGCCGTCACTTGACACATCAGATGATGCTTTGGACAAGTATCCGTAGATACCTGCAGAAGTAATAAGCATTAACACAACTACGGCTGTGGTTAAATACGATTTCAGTAGAAAAGATGTTTCATTCCAATATCTATACAGCCAACTTGCCGTAAGCAGTTTACCTACTTCAAGAGTACCAGCCATAATGGCGATACTTAATGGCATACCGCCAAAGAATATCATTAGTCCTGCAATACTAAACCAAGCCGCAACTCCGGCTATAGCAATCGCTGTTATTAATGTAAGTATTCCAAACCACATATAATTTACCTTTTTAGTTAAGTGCTAGTATTTATCGCATTTTGTAAACTGTTTCTAATTATTTGTGAACTTAAATGAAGTGTACATAAATAGTACATATGAAAATACTAGTTACAGGCGCAGACGGATTTATAGGCAGTCATTTAGTTCCATTGCTTCAAAGCAAAGGACATCATATGTACAGCCTTAAAAGTAAATTAGAACAGCACAAATATGTTAAAAAAGAAGTACTTGACTTTTCACCAGATATTATTGTACACTTGGCGGCAAGAACAGAGGTAGAACAAAGTTTCTATGAACAAATAGACTTTACCCAAGTTAATTATGTAGGCACAGTAAACTTAATTGAAGTTGCAAGAGAAGTACCTAACTTAAAAAACTTTGTGTTTGCTAGTACAATGGAAGTATATGGTTGGCAACCAGTTAGTGATTTAATTAGAGATGGAAAAGAAACAGAAGAAGATATAATTGCGTTCGACGAAGACACTCAGCCAAATCCAAATGCCCCTTACGCCGTGGCAAAGTATGCCTGTGAAAAGTATTTAGAATATGCACACAGAAGTTATGGCTTACCTTTTACTGCTATTAGGCAAACTAATGCATACGGTAGAAAAGATAACGACTTCTTTGTTACAGAACAAATTATTACTCAAATGCTTAAAAACCCAAATGAAATAAATTTAGGTTATGGTGAACCATACAGAAATTTTATATGGATAGAAGACCTGTTAAAGGCTTGGATAGGAGTAATTGAAAATCCTAATAAAGTTGCAGGTGAAATATATTGCTTGGGTCCAGACAATGCAATTAAGATTAAAGACTATGTACAACTTATTGCAGATAAAATGGGGTGGACTGGAACAGTTAATTGGAATACTAAGAAAGAAAGACCAGGTGAAATATATTTGTTGAACAGCACTGGTAAGAAACTAGAAGATGCTATAGGATGGAAACCTAAAAAGAATTTAGAGAATGGTGTAGTCAACACCATTAATATATGGAAAAAACTAATCAAATAAAAATAAGAAGAGTTGTAATTAAAGACAATACTTTTTATGGATTATGCTTATCAGATTTACAATTAAATAATCAAAACAATTTTGCAAATGCTCAACCATTTGAATTTATAAAGTCAGTTGCAAATGAATTCAAAGAAACATTCAACGAAGCAGGCATCAACTTTTTAGAGCCTGTAAACATAAATGTTATAGAGCCTGAGCAAGATGTGATATACGAAATAGATTCTGTATCGTTTTTTAATTTAGACTTTATGCAACAAAGAATCTATTTAAACTTGCCCAATAAAATTATTTGTGATTTTGATGAAGGAGGTTATGACTTTGTTCATTCAAAACTGTTACAAGATAATAGTATTAAACAACTCACAATAGTTACAGCAACACAAGGATTAGCAAGTACAAACAGCAACATACAATTTGTTACGATGCCTTTCTTTGGTCTAATGAGCAACTGTGCTACACATAAACTTACTCCAAACTTTCCTAAGTATCCAACTACACCAAAGCAAACACAAAAGATATTAGTTCCAGTACACAAACCTAGACCAAGTAGACTGCTAACATTATCCAAACTGTGGCAAGAAGGTATGCTAGACAATGCTGATTGGAGTTTAACAATAGACTTTGAAAACAAAAAGATTAGGAGTGATTGGTTTCACTCTAAGAATGTAAGCGAACATAGACATAAGAAGTCGTTGAATCAATCGCAGTTGGTAATTGATTTTATTGAGCAACACAAACAACAAATACCTAAACAGTTAGTAGGTGTACCAGATGAATGGAAATGGTGTGGTGCTGTTAGTCCCGATTGGATTGGCAATTACAATGCCTACATAGGTATAGATACTTATAATAATCTTGACAGCAGAGTGCTAAAGGATGTGTGCTTTTATACTGAGAAAACATTTAAAGGCTTTCTACTAAATGCACCGGTGTACACAATAGCAAATGCAGGATTCAATAAATTATTAGAGCATTACGGATTTTATATGCCAGGTGACTATGACCATTTAGAAGGCGAAGAAAGAATAGATGCTGTGATAGAATCTATTAAACATACTGATTGGGATAAGGATAAGGTTGCTAACAATTATAAACTAGCAAACAATAAAATGTTCTGGGTAGAACTAATTACTACTACTCTGCTCGAACAACTCTAGTACATCTACATCTTCTATTACAGGTTCTGGTTCCCATTGAATTGGTCTTTTGTATCTTAAATCTTGTGGGAAATCCTCAGTAAAAATTAATCTATCCATCTTGTGTTTGTATGTGGCTAATGTCTGTATCTCTTCGATTCTAGTATCAACATACTTATTCATTCTTTCTTGATTCAAATAAATTTTTAAAGGAGTTTCCCAACTACTGTGCCAAGGATCTACATACTCCCCTAAATTTTTAACTAAAGGATTATATCCTTTCATAACTCTCTGAGTCTTTTCTGTTATATGCCTAGCAACATAAAAACTTTTAGTACACTCAACAAAGTTTTTTCTTAAAAGAATTGTTACAGTTGGATTCATTGCAAACAACTCCTCCATAAGATTTTTATATGTAGAATGTCTAATATGAGATGGGAATATTTTTACTATACTGTTTTCGAAGTCAGTACTTTTTAATATTTTTTCAGTGTGTTGTTTGTTATTTGTGTGAAATAGTTCGCCGTGATTTTGTATCTCTAAATCTCTAGATTGTTTTTCAACATAATAAGTACTGCCAGTTCTCGGCATTGTGAGAACTAGTTCAAACATTAATTTGAATAATGCACTTTGACGTGGTCGTTAAGTTCAACAGTTGCAGAGTTATGTCCGTGTTCTCTAACAGTTACTTCTTGTACCCAGCATCTACCATTTGTTAATTCTTTAACTAATTCGGTAGCATAATCAAAAATCATTTCTGCAAATCTTTCGCAACCTGTTGCTGGAACAATTCTTAAATCAACAAGTTTCTTTGCTTCTAATTCTTTGAATGTTTCTAATTCTGGATCATCTTGTGCAACTAGATATGTATGGTCAAACATATCTGCTAACCAAGTCTTTAATGGCTTTAATCCACCAAAATCCACAATCCAATTTCTGTCATCTAGTTCGCCGCCAAACTTTAGTTCAAACTGTAATGCATATCCGTGAATTAAATTACAATGACTATCTGCTCTCCATTGCCTAAATGCACAACTATGGCCCGTTGCGTGGGTGTAAGTTTTGCCTGAATAAAAACGTTTGCTCATAAGATACCTCAATAATAGTGTATATTATATATTCTTATCCAGTTGAAGTCAATAAGTTTATTGGTAATTATTTCTTTTTCTTTTCCATTATGGCAACTGCTTTATCATAGTCTGCTTTTTTAACTACGCCTTCTTTGAGCAATCGCTTTCTGTTTGCCATATGTCTTTCAATCAATTCTTCTTTACTACCACCATAGTAATCAACACAATGACCTGCGTCCATTAATGCATCTACAATACTGATTGGTTTACCATTTAAATCAATAATAAAGTCACCAAGGATACGTCCGAACTTGCCTTTCATATCTTCGCCGTCTTTGTTTATTTGGGTTTTTAGAATTGAGGTTTTACCTAGCATAGCCTTGAGTGCATTTTTTGCCGCTATACCAAAAAGTTTTTCTACCTTATCGCTTGTTCGACTTTCGGGTGTGTCGATTCCCATTATTCTTACTCGTTCATCGCTGAGGACAACACCAAAGCCTAAATCTATGTCTACGTCTACTGTGTCTCCGTCAACAACTTTGAGTATTTTACATCTATACTCGTACATTGTTTACTCCTACAAATCCATTTGGATTATAAGAGTATTTATCTTATAGAACGATAGAATTTATGGTTACCGATGTTGCCTACAAATATCATATGCTCTGCCCAATGTGGCTCTTCATCTATCCAGTTAGCAAAGTAATGATCCGCACCATCTGTTATACCTAGGAATTTGTCTTCTTCTAATACCATAACTGCAATGTCTAATGCTCTTGCCCAACTGTCTGGTTCTGTTGGTTCATCTGACTTACCATCGCAATACCAACTAAAATGGCATTCTCCTCTTACAGGATTATAAATTCTCAATGCATTTGGTAATGCTGGATATCTAGCAGTACGCCAACTTTCTTTAACTGGTCCTTGAGTTATTACATCACACACATTGTTTGGAAATGCAATACTCTTTACACGATTTATTACTACGTCGGCAACACTTGCCATACCCGCAGTAGGTTCGCTTCTTGATTCGTGGTAAATGTTTATTGCTAAACATTGTACTTCGTCAGTAAAGTCTACATCAATTACTTTTGCTTGTAAGTCTGCACCTACAAATAAAGCAAAAATCATTACAAAAATACGCATAATATTTTACCTCTATTGTATATTATAAACAAATCAATACGATTTGTCAAGTATTAAACAAGGTGTGTACTGTGTTCTTATAGTAGTCTATGTTGCTGTATTGTAGATAAGTGTTGTAATTATGTTCTAAAACGGGTCTAAGACGCTCTAAGGCGTCGTATAACTCGTTGTAAGACATATGATGTATTCTATTAAGTTCGTTTGCGGCTTTGGAAAAACGTATACAAGAGTCTATTTCGTTATCATAACTCTCGTCGATTATATCATCGAATGTTTTGTACCCTACCTTTTTTAAACTATCTAAGTGATTTGGTCCTGCAAAGAATATAGCAGGCATTTTCTTTAAAAATGTTTTAAGACTTTTTTCTGAATGCCATCCACTTAAAAATGTAGGGTATCCATTTTCAAGTTCTGAGTAGGGTTCGAAATGTGTTTCTTGAATTATATAAACTCCTGCCTTGTCATAGAAAGTATTTGGTAATGAGTCTTGATAGTCTGCTGGAAATTCTACTGCTCTATCTAATGTTTTAGGCAATTGTCGTAGTAATGCATCTACGTTATGTTTTTCTAAAACATCGAATATTTTACTAGTGCTATTGCGATGTCTTAAATAATCACCCATACTGGCTTCTAATTGTTGTATTACTTCTTGGTTCATTACATTGTTGTATGACCAAATGGTACTATCAAGCATATCGTTTTTATATAGATAATGCAGTATTTCAAACCTTGCATCAGTATGTCTTCTATTTGTGAATAAAAATTTATTTTGTATTAAAGAGAAATCTATTTCTCTTGGTACCAAAGGTATTCTCAAATAGTATGTGTTATAATAGAAGTTTTTAATTACAGGTTTATTAATTTTGTCTGCTATTCGATTGCATTCATCTTGCAGTAATGCATTGCCTGTACCTATTGCTACTCTATCATAATCTATGTTGTAGTGGTCACAAATCCAATAAATGTCTTCAATTATGTTGTAGTCTTGTCCATTAGCACTATATTCAAACCCCCAACAATCCATAAGTGAGAGAAATACTATTCTTTGTCCTCTTTCACTTATTAGTTTTAATACAGTATCGGATGTACCAGATAATTCTAAAGGTCTAGTTTTAAAATTTAAACTTAGTTTAGGATTTAAGCCTAACTCAATTATATCGTCTTTATGCCATTCCTTGTCAGACATACTTTTATTTTTTCCAAATGTTCTTAGAATTTCTTCAACTCTTTGATTAGTCTCAGGTTGTAGAAACATCCAATCAGGTTGAGATACGCCTGGATTTTCTGTAAAGTTTCCTTGCAATTGGCTGTAAGTATACATATTCATAGTTATTTTAGTTCGAATTCATAGTATTTACCAAGTCTTTTTATTTAAAATAGTAAATATTTGTGCAGAGGGACGAATATACAAATTAACAAAAGTATTATCGTGCCCCTCAAAATGACGCACTAACATAGAAAACGAGATTTGTCATCTCACCCTCTGCTTTTTCTTTATAGATAATGTGACCTTCCTGGTTCTAATCCTTTTAAGAATTGTTCGTTATACTTTCCAAACTCATCTCCCATCTGTTTGGCTTGATTATAAACTAACATAGCATTCTGTATTAGCCTATTCTTATTGCTTCTTAACCAATCTTGATAATACTGTATGTCTTTGTCCAGTAATGTTTTACAAACCTCAGACATTTTTAATACCCTTTGCTCCGGATCATCTAGTGTGTCCCAACTAAAATCTCCAAATAAGTCTCTACATATATCAATACCGTGCTCTTCTAAAATATGCATAGTATTTTTTTGACCATAAGATAACACAGGCATACAATTAACAAGAGGATTAGTAGTTTTTTCTGTGATAAAAATATTATCACCTTCGAATTCTGATTCTCCAACAACACATACAGCACTTTGTTGAAATGTTTTTACATTAGGAGGTATATAAAAAGAATGGTTAGGGTGGTCAAATATTGGCTCGTGTTCTGCTGTTCTTTTTTGTGCTAATAAATGTTCTAAATAATGCTGTTGTTCGTGAGGCAACCCAATTTTATCTTTAAAATTATTAAATGATATGTGCTGTTCTTTCCAATCCTTATGCTGATTCATAACACACTCAAACAATACTCTGTGATACTTTGGTTTATTAGTAAAGCCGCAGAACCATTTTGTTTTGTATTTAGGTATTAGTGTTGGAAATATTTGAGGTTGTTTTAATAATAATTGTGTAGATATACATTTAAAATTAGTGTGGTGTCTAATAACATTATTCCATTTTATAAAATTAATTTTTCTTAGGTGTTGTTGTTTTTTGTAAAACGATTTATCACCACAGTCATAAAAATATAACTCTTCTAAATTAAATCCAACTTCCACAGCACTAGATACAATGTCATCTATGGATAATTCTAAACCGAAACCATTATATAAACCTTCTAAGTGTAATGCTTCATACTCATCATAAAACATTACTCTGTATTTTTTATGTTTACAGTAATTAAATATTTTACTAAAAAATTCTTTGCTGAATGTTTCTACATCATCAATTATTCCAGATGTACAAATATCAAATCTTTCGTGTTTTTCGTTTATAATTGTAGCAAATTCTGTGTGTTTGCCTATAAGATGATTATCAAACTCCAAAACATCGAATATATTTTTAAGTTTAGATGTACTACAAGAATTAATAAAATATACTAATGTTCTTACTTGTTGCATAACCCAGTCTCCACTGCACGTTCATAGAGTTGCTGGCTTGCCAAGTTCTTTGCTTTTGCTTCGCATTGAATATCAAAGTTGTCCCAAAAACTTAATGCCCAATCATTTGCATCTTGATTAGGATAGTAGTCTGAGTGTGCCCTAAGTTTTTGCTTCTTACCACCTGCTTCTAACAATGTTGTTAGTTCGTGCAATGTATCGTGTTCATACCCTTCTGGTATCCACTCATCTCTACTGTAACTGTAATGCAATGCTGGACGTACTCCACGCCAACTGTCTATAACTTGTTGTATCCTGTCGTCATTAGGCTGTATGTATTCCTCATCACGTATCCAATGATGATGTATGTCTAACACCAATGCAACTTTGTGTCCTACTTTAAGGCTTTCATCTAATCCCCAACACATCTCATCATTCTCAATAGTGATTGTGTTTCTTGCTTCTGGACTAAGACGCTCTAGTGTTTCTAAAAATCCTTCTGCACCACGCCTACCTGATATGTGTACGTTGCATTTAAAGTCTTGGAACTCTTTGCCATACCCCATCCAACGTGCCATATTTGCGTGATACTCGAACTCTTCGATACTGCGTTCAACTACATCAGGCTTATCACTTGCAAGTACACAGAACTGCCCTGGATGAAAACTGAGGCGTACATCTTTCTCTCTAGCAAGTTTACCAACTTTAGCAAACCCTTCTTCTAGCATTTTAATGTTGGTAGGATCTTCCCACATATATTTCCAGTCTTCCTGTGTTGCACCTGGCAATTGATTACTGCCTAGTCTTACCATTCTGCGTTCTGCTGGAAGTGTGCTAACCCACTCAACAAGATTGTATGCACTTTGCATATTGTGTGTAACAATATCTAGCATACGTTCTTCTGCTACATTCTTTTCTTGATTGTTAAGCCAAGTAATAGTAGTCATACGTTCAGTAAAGTTCTGCTGTATTTCTTTTAGTATCTTAGGCTTTTGTGTTTGGTCAGGATCCAAATACTTACAACAAAAACCAATACGTTTAATGTCTTGTGCCGTCATCGTCTTTGTCCTTTTTGTATGCCATCAAGTCTACTACATTATCTTTATCTTCTTTTTTGTTAGGAGTGATACTGATATTTCCTAACTTGTCATCTAAATCAATTGTTACATTAAAAATCTTTTCTGCTTTGTCTTTGTTTAAAGAAAATGTATCCAGCATACTTTTTTCATAATCCAAAAAGTTTTCGTAGTATTTACCGCCCGGTTGAAAGTCAATAATACTATATATTTCACCGTTCATTAAACCTTCGTTTACATCTCCCAACATCAGTATAATATTATTTTGTACATCTTCTGCATCAAACCCAAAAGGAGTTACAACTTCTTCTGAGTATGCAATAGGCATTCCTGCCTTATTGAATAAAACTTCTCGCACTTCAAATATTTCCTTAGAGTAAATATTAGTTGGATCAGTAATAGGTACTCTAAATATTCTATATTTCCACATTATATCTGTTTGCAAAATTTATCCAATCTTTGTTTATAAAGTGGTTGTAATTGTGTTCGCATATTTGTCTTGTGCTGTCATACATCTGCTTTATTTCTAATAAAGATATATTATTACATAGTTCTACTATATTGTCAAGTTTTATATTTGGGTCTGTTTGTGTGTCAAAACTTTCATCTATAACACTATCAAATGTTTTAAAGCCTTCACGTTTGAGTATGTCATATACTCCGTATTTGTTATTGCTCATATAGATAAAAGGTCGTTTGCTAACAAAACATTTAAACAATTTAGGACTTATAAAATGCTGTCCTTTGTTATTACTTGCAGGTAAATCACAATTGGTATCGCATACTATCTGAAACAATCCATCTTGTATTAGTGCAACATCATTTGCATTTAAATCGTATATGTGCTGATAATTGTTATCTGCTATCTGGGTATACTTGGCACCATTCCAATGCTTTCCTGCTATTTTATTATAGTTTTCTGTTAAATCAATGTAGTTATATTCTGTCTCAGTTTCATCATAGGAAGGATTATTGGGATTTATAAAGTTATTTGCTGTCCAATTCATCGTGTGTGATACTTTATCTAGAAGTTTTAAAAGTAATATAGGTCTAGGTAGCCAAGGATTACCGTTTAACATAGTAAAATGTTTGCTGGGTAATCCTGTTTCATTGTATTTGTGTTTGTTTTTTAGGGTATCTTCTACAAAAACTAAGTCGTAAACAGTATTTTTATATCCAAAATCTTCATAATTAAAAGTGCAATGGGTTATAAACTTGTTTGCTGGACAGTTTTGTAGTGTGTTCTCTGACACAAAGCATTCTCCATACTCTGGATACCTGTTAGAACTGCCATTTACTTGTTTTATAAATTCTTTCATACACTACAATAATTGATAAATACTTACAAGTATTTACAAATTACAGGCTACGATTATGAAATATACTGATTTACAAATTAAACAAAAAATAGACGAACTTTGGGGCGGTGGCGGAGTACCAGACTATACTACAATGCCTGCATACAAATTAAAAAAAGCCAGTAAGAATGGTAAAAAGTTTTTTGTACCAAGCAACGAACCAACTCCCAAAGGAGTAGAAGCAATAGAGGGAGTACTTACAAAATCACAATATGCTCCAGTGGCACCAGGTGGACAAACCAGTGCAATCCCAGGTGGACAATCCAGTCCAAGAAAAGCAGTTCCTAATGTAGGAAATATAGTTACTTTAGATAAGCACGAATACAAAGTAATAAATGTATCACAAGATAGAAAATCATTTGATGTAGTCAATGTAAACGACCCTAGAGAAGTACACAAAGGTATACTAGTAGATAGTAATCCATTTTTTATAGAAGGCAAATCCCCACATAAGAAAGGTACTAAAAAATACAAAAAACATATGGCGGCAATGCACGCCGAATCAGAGTCTAATGTTAGAGAAGCAGAGTTTGGTGGAAGATTTATTACACAAGACTTTAACGATATTTTAAGAGACCCAGTGCTTAAACTACCTCAGAATATTAGATTTGATAATTTCTTAAAATTTTTAGAATTTGCTATGACAGACTCGCAATACAAAGGTATGAGTTTAGAAAAGTTCGGTGATAAACTAAAAATGATATTCAGTCAATGGAAAGCAAATTTAGTACACGGAGTAGACAAACGTAATAAAAAAGGTAGTATACCTG
>Ga0255758_10001768_pt1 | contig 21300 bp, 11 predicted proteins | sample 011ome_24_FD_179958 | JGI IMG/M metagenome (GOLD analysis project Ga0255758, IMG submission 179958) | Coastal salt marsh microbial communities from the Groves Creek Marsh, Skidaway Island, Georgia - 011513CT metaG (version 2) | ecosystem: Environmental > Aquatic > Marine > Intertidal zone >...
CGGACAATAAAGCATGTATTTCAAATATATGTATTGAAGTTCAAGATTTAAATGGTCCATCTGCAATGATTGTAGATACCTCTATGGTTAGTTGCAATGGTTTTAATGATGGCTCAGCAACAGTAGATATGATTGGAGGTAATGGTTTCTTTACGGCTTTATGGGATGTTAATGCTGGAGGGCAAACAACTCCAACAGCTTCCAACTTATCGGCAGGGTTTTATGCTGTGACGATTACTGACTCTATTGGATGTAATGCTTCCGTTTCTATTGAAATTACAGAACCAGATTTAATGATTTCGATTCAAACTTTCTACAATACTATTTGTTTTGGATCGTGTGATGGTATCGCCTCACTTGCAACAATTGGAGGAACACAGCCTTATTCTTACAACTGGTTGGATGTAAACAACATTACTGTAGGAACTGCTGACTCCATCGGGGGATTATGTGCAGGAGCTTATACATTATCAATAGTGGATGCTCAAGGATGTACCGATATACTGAATTACGCTATCGGAGAGCCTGATCAAGTAACAGGATCTGCTAGTGCAACAGAAATCTCTTGTTTTGGAGCCTGTGATGGTACTGTTACTGCAGCGGGAATAGTTGGAATAGCACCTTTTAGTTATCAATGGGGAGCATCTACCGGTAATCAAACAGGAGCTACTGCCTTTGGATTGTGTCCGGGGAATTATATCTGTACAATAACAGATGCAGATGGCTGTCAAAATACGGTTTCAGCAATTGTAACGCAGCCAACTGTCCTTGAAGCAGCAATTAATTTAACAGGTAACGTTAGTTGTAATGGTTATAATGATGGTTTTGCAGAGGTTACTCCTTCAGGAGGTACAGCTCCTTATACCTATTTATGGGATAATGGAGCTGGTTCACAAGTAACAGCAAATAATCTTTTAGCTGGAACTCACACCGTAACGGTAACAGATGCAAATGGATGTGTCACAACAGCTACAACAACGATTACTGAACCTACCCCATTAGCACTTATATCAACTACGATTGATGTGGATTGCTTTGGGAATTGTAATGGTTCCGCTAGTGTAATTGCTAGTGGTGGTTCAGGTGGTAATACATACCAGTGGGATGATCCAACATTTGCTACTACTGCTGTAGTTAATAACTTATGTGCAGGAACATATACTTGTATCATTACAGATGCAAATGGTTGTACAATTTCAGAAACTGTAAACATTACACAGCCAACTCAAATTGGAATGAGTGTGTCGTTTACAGATGCAAATTGTGGATTTGACAACGGTTCGGCTTGTGTAAATGTCTTTGGAGGAACAACTCCTTATGTTTATCAATGGAATGATGCATTAACACAAACGACTGCCTGTGCATCTAATTTAGTTGCTAATTGTTATACTGTGACAGTAACAGACGGAAATGGATGTTTTGAAGACAGCGTAATTTGTTTAGACGATATTGAAGGACCAACCGTTACATTTGTTACCTCTTCAGATGTAACGTGTTTTGGTGACCAAGATGGTTCAATGCAATATGTAGTTACAGGAGGAACAGGAGTTCCTACTTTGGAATGGGTTGATGGAGTTGGAAATCCAATTCCAGCAGGAGCCAATTTAAACACTTTGTTTGGATTAGATGGAGGGTGTTACTCATTAACCGCTACAGATGCTGCAGGATGTGTTAGTTCAGAATCAGCATGTATAACAGAGCCAACTCCATTGAATTCAGCTATATTGACCTCTAACGTTAATAATGTCTCTTGTAATGCAGGCTGTGATGGTGATGCGCTTGTAAGTGTAAGTGGTGGTTTAATCACAACAGATTATGGGTACAGTTGGAATGTTGGTCAGACGACTCAGCAAGCAACAGGATTGTGTGAAGGAACTTACACGGTAACAGTGAATGATGATAACAACTGCACAAGTGTGAGTTCAGTTACAATTTCGGAACCAACACCAATTGTTATTTCAGTTGATAACATACAAAATGTGTCTTGTTTCGGTATCTGCGATGGACTTGCTCAAATATCCGTGATGGGTGGAACCGCTCCTTATACATACAACTGGACAAGTGGAAGCACAAGTAGTATAACAAGCAATTTGTGTGCAGGTCAGTATAGCGTTACAATCACAGATGCAAACGGTTGTACAGCAGAAATGGATATTACGATAACGGAGCCAACTCTATTAGCACATACGGTCAGTGTAGTAAATGCTACTTGCTCTGATTGCAATGGAGAGGGAAGTATAACTGCATCTGGAGGAACAGCTCCTTATTCTTACAGCTGGTTTGGATTAGGAAATTCGCCTGGTAATAGTAATAACGCTGGCTTGTGTGCAGGTCTTGTTCCTTTTGAAGTAACAGATGCAAATGGATGTATTATTAGCGGAAGTGCTGATGTAATTGATGAAGCAGCTCCAGTGATTGATAGTATTACTTTTGTAGAACCACTATGTAATGGTTATAGTACAGGTAGTGCATCTGTATATACTTCTGGAGGAACAGCTCCTTTTACCTATCAATGGGATGATCCTGCAGCACAAACAGCACAAACAGCTTTAGCACTGCAGGATGGCTTGTATGCTGTTCAAGTATCAGATGCTAATGGTTGTACTGCTTTACAATTGGTAAACGTTACTGAGCCATCGCAATTAGTTGCCATTGCGGATCTAGACAGAATTATTTGCTATGGTGATTCTACTCAGGTGTGGGCAAGTGGTCAAGGAGGAACTCCTTTCCCAGATGGTAGCTATACAGTTACTTGGGATAACTTGCCGAATACTGGTTCTGACCCTATTACGGTAGCTCCGCTTACAACAACTCAATACTGTGCTACAGTTGTAGATGCAAATGGATGTTTACCGGTAAATTCATGTGTAACGATTACGGTTACTCCTCCTCTTGCTGTAACAATTACAGCTCCAGTTGATATTTGTGTTGATGCTGCTGTAGATTTAGTTGCCACTGCAACGGGTGGAGACCCGCTTACAAATCCATATACATTTACATGGTATGATGATGCCGGAAATAGTGTTCCAAGCACACAATCTGGGAATACCTCTACTGTAAATGTAAACCCAAGTGCGCCAACAACCTATTATGCGGTACTTTCTGATGGATGTAGTATTAATGATACAGTATCAACTACTGTTTCGATTAACCCAAATCCACAAGCATTTATTGCTGCATTTGATTCAACAGGTTGTGCTCCGTTTACGGCTCAATTTGTTGCTAACTCGGATATAGGTGTAAACTTTGAGTTTGATGTTGATTGTGATGGTATACCTGAATACTCAGGACCAAATAATACATTTAATTATACCTATACAAACCCAGGAACATATGATGTATGCTTAATAGTAACAAGTGCAGATGGATGTTCTACATCAGTAAATTCTACAGCAATGATTACTGTTCATGATTTACCGGTAGCTAGCTTCGGTGTTACAGCTGAAGAAACTTCTATATTAAATCCAGTAATTGAGATGATTGATTATTCTGTTGGAGGTTCAATATATGCTTGGGACTTTGGTGATGGAACATCAATTACCGGAAATGGAGATAGTATCTTAGTTGATTCAATAAATACTGGACTTATGAGCGACCCAACTCACTTATATTCAGATACTGGCTACTTCGATATTACGCTAACTATATTCAGTATCAATGGAACCGACACTTGTGAAAGTAGTTATACACAAACAATCCATATTGAAGGTGATTATATCTTCTTTGCACCAAGTGCATTTACACCAAATAATGATGGTAAAAATGATGTTTTCATACCAAAAGGGATTGGTATTGATGCAGTGACGTATGATTTCTATGTGTTCAATCGCTGGGGAGAACAAATTTTTGAATCACACAACAAAGACATCGGTTGGGATGGAAAACATAAAGGAACTCAAGTTCAAGTTGATGCTTACGTTTGGTTAGTGAGAACGCAGGATAACAAAGGAAAAGCGCATGAATATATAGGTCATGTAACCGTGGTTAGATAAATAACTTGAAAGAAGTGAAACCAAAAAAGGCAGTGCAGATAGCACTGCCTTTTTCTATTGCAATAAATAGGATTACTCTTTGCTCTGTAAATAAGCCACTAATATTGTAACCCTAAACTCCATATTAAAGTATTAATTTAGAATATTTCAGATGAACAGGTGCAACAATCTTGAATTTACAACATCAGAGAATTAATAATATATATTAAACTGAACATCAAGAGTTAATAAAAAATAAAATACCTTTACATAATGAATATACTATATCCTACACTTCTAATCTTATTCTCGTTATTTTTAAAGGATTTTACAGCACAAACATCTGAAAGTAAATTTGTTCAATTCATGATGACAAATGTCGATTCAAGGGAAAAAGTATTGGAAATAGATCAATTTATGCGTAATCAGCAAGGAGTTGAAATTTCTCGAGCCGACATTATTAGTAAAAAATATTTATGCATTTATTCATCTACAAGCGATTTAGACAGAGTGAGTTTTGAAACATGGATGGAGGAACTAGGAGTTGAAATCAAATGTTTTAGAGAAGGTAAATACGGTATAGATAAGGTAATTGATCAAAAAATGGACTGCGAATAGTTATGAAATATTATATCCATACACTACTTATATTTGCTATCGCATCTATTGCTAATGTTAGTTATTCCCAATGGGGGGATTGTGACAATTCAATTGAGGCATGCACCAATCCATCATTTGCGGTCACTCCAAATGGTTTTGGTAATATCGAAGAATTTCAATCAGGAACAATTACAAACCCTAGCTCAAATCCGAATGCTACTCCTGGAAACAGCGGATGTTTGCTTTCTGGAGAATTAAATAGTACATGGCTTTTAATTACAGTAACCTCTCCTGGCACACTAGAATTCAGCATGGGTGATTTGGCTTCGCCTGGTTGTTTTGACTGGATTATGTGGCCTTACGATGCCAATACATGTGACGATATATTTAACAATGTACTTCCTCCAATTGCATGTAATTGGAATGGAGCCTGCAGTGGACTAACCGGAATGGCAAATATTTTACCGATTGGTGCAAGTCAATCAGATTTTGAAAATGAACTTAACGTTAATGCAGGGGATCAATTTATGATTTGTTTATCGAACTACGGAGGCGCAAATAGCAACATCCCTCTTAATTTCTTTGGAACCGCTGGAACAACTTGTGGTGGAGCAATTGATGCAACGATATGTGAAGGCGATACGGCAACAATCTCAGCTCTCGACGGAGTAACATATGTATGGGAAACAGCAATTTTTGGATTTATTACAACCAACACTAATGGAGACACTGCTTATGTAAATCCTTCTATAACAACAAGTTACCCTGTAGTCATTTCATTTGCTGACGGAACATCCGCAAACGACACTGCTGTTGTTACTGTTATCCCAGCAATCAATGCTACAGCAACAGTTGTTGAAGACCAATGTTACGGAGATGACACTGCATCCATTACTATTGCCACACCTGGAGGTACAGCCCCATTTACTTTTGAATTAACTGGACCGACATCAAGTAATAATACCAATGGAATTTTTTCAAATTTACCCTCTGGAAATTATACAATTGACATTACGGATGATACGGGTTGCTCTGATCAAATATTGTTGACTGTCAATCCAGGTCCATTGTGCTGTGACATAACTATATCGACTACTAGTGACTCCGTTAATTGCCAAGCGGACTGCTCGGGTATGGTTATAGTTGACACAGTAAACTCTCATCCCCCGGTCAACATTCAATGGTTTGATGAAAACAATAACCCAATTATTGGAGCTTTTAATGATACTTTATTTTCAGCATGTTCCGGTACTTACTATGTTGAAGTTTCCGATATTGTTTGTATGAAAAGGGATACTGCAACTATTGATATCAGTCTACAATTACCAACTGCAATTTCATCTAATGACACAACAATTTCTGTTGATCAAGAAATACAGCTATCGACATCAGGAGGATCTACCTATATGTGGACACCAGATACTTATTTAGACTGTTCAGATTGCGACAACCCTATTTCCACTCCCGGAAATGATATCATTTACTTTATCGAAGTCACAGATTCTTTGGGTTGCAGTGTTGAAGATACAATAGTGGTCACAGTTATCTACTATCCGCTTTTTATTCCGAATGGATTCTCCCCGAATAACGACAATGAAAATGACATTCTATATGTTAGAGGTGGCGGTATTGCATCTATTCAGATGCACATCTTTGATAAATGGGGTAATTTAGTTTTTGAGACATTAGATGCTGAAAAAGGTTGGGACGGAACGTTTAACGGAAAACCTGTAAATACTGGAGTTTATGTATATAGAATGGATGCTACATTGAAAAATGGAGAAACGCTAATGGAATCTGGGAACATAACATTGTTTAGATAGATATGAGAATATACCTACTTTCAATAACGATATTGGTTATAATTACAACGCATGCGCAGGACACTGAGTTTTCTCAGTTCAACAATACGCCGTTGATTCAGAATCCTGCTAATACAGGTATGGGGAGAGGATATAATAGGGCAAATTTACTGTACCACTCGCAGCATTCTACGACAGGAAATGTATATTCAACCATGTATGCATCTGCTGATGCCCCTATATTTTCCCATAAAATGCAAAGAGCAAGTGGATTATTTGCAACTGGATTGCATTTCTACAACAACACTGAAGGTGATGCCAAACTAAGCACACTTAACGTAGGGCTATCTATTGCTGGACATGTTGACTTAGATTATTACAATAAAGGGAGTGTAGGAATTCAAGGAACCTATAACCAACAATCATACAATATAAATGCGATTCAATGGGATAGTCAATATAATGGAACTTCCTACGATCCTACTTTACCCTCCAATGAAAATTTTTCTGGGAATAGTAATGTGTTTTTTAATATGGGAGTTGGTCTTTTATGGAAACATTTTTCGAGAGAAGAAAATCTGACCGGTATTGATAAAGGTAGTTTTCAAATTGGATACAGTTTAGTTAATATCACTAGACCATCTTTATCTTTGATGAACAATTCAGACAAGCAATACTTTAAGCATAATGTGCATTTTAGAAGCCTATTTGCCATTGGCGAAAAGCACATAGGTGTTGGTCCTTCTGGAATGTTTTTAATGCAGGGGCCTCATCTTGAATACTCCATAGGTAGTTCATTTCTATTTTATCTTAAATCGGACACGAAATATACTGGATTTATTAAGGAAGCATACGTTGGCATGACTATGCATTACAGACATACAGATGCAATTATCCCTGGAATAGTAATAAAGGTAGCGGATATTATTATCGGTATGTCATATGATTATAGTATTGGGAAATTGCAAAACTTTAATGGAGGAATGGGTGGATTTGAATTTTCTCTGCAGTTTAACGACACCTATGGCACCTTATTCAATCAAGGAAATATGCACGTAACAAATGGTGCACAAAACTCTAGAAAATTATAATTGATGAAATTAATTATATTAACCTTCTCCTTGATGATTGCTTTCAATTCTATTGGTCAAAATATAAACCCCAAGGTAATTGAGTCTCTAGGCGCTGAAAAAGCGCATGAATTATTTTCAAATAACCCGGAAAAATATAATCATTTATTGGACTTCATAGATCACTCTTGGTATGTTCAAGATGTTTCTTTTAAAGACTTATCGGATTTAAAAGATTTTAGAACTGTTAACTTTAAGGGCACTGGCCTCAATTTATTTGATGATGGGCAAAATTTCCGAATAGAAAATTTCAATCCACTTCTTTACGAAATTAAAATTGAGGATAAATATCCCACAGTATATAAACTGGGAGAAACTGGAAAAATAATCGTTTTCTATTCAAGAGAATATTTCATTGAAAAAGCCAAGGAAACTAAATGATGAGAAACGCACTTATAATTCTGTTATTAATATTTCCATGGCAATTTAATGCTCAAGATTTTTCCATTACGGATGGAAACATTGCAACTTGTTTAGGAACTTTATTTGATTCAGGAGGCACTGGAGGTGCTGGGTATTCAAATAATGAAAGCTATACGGTTACAATTTGCCCTGATAATGCCAATGATGTAATTACGCTAGATTTTATTAATTTTGCGCTGGACAATACCAACACGGCTTCTCCACCTGCAAATAATATAGATAATATAATTATTTACGATGGTGATAATACAGGTGCTACAACATTAGGAACATACACTGGCAATCAACTACAAGGATCAATTGTTACTTGTACATCACTTAACACTACTGGATGTTTAACTCTTGTATTTACTTCAAATGATGCTGGAACTGGTGTATTTGCTGCCTCAATTACTTGTGCTACACCTTGTCAAAGACCATTTGCACAAGCGATATCAAACCCGGATACAATTGCTAAAATTTGTATAGGGGAATCTGTTAGCTTTGACGGATCTTCATCATATGCTCAAACCGGATTTAACATTGTTGATTACCATTGGGATTTTGATGATGGTACAATTGATAGTTTAAGTGGCGCAACTACAAGTTACGCATTTAATGACCCAGGTGTATTTAATGTGCAACTGCGCGTAATTGATGACAATGGATGTATTAATTCTAATTTAACCGACCTAAGCATTTGGGTTGCCCCTCCACCTGTATTTAATCCGATAGAATTTGACACTAGCATGTGTATAGGGGAAACCGTTACAATGACTGCTCATCCTGAGCAATATTCACAAACATGGACGGCTGTTCCAGATGGGAACTTGGGAGGACCTCAATATGTGCCCGATCAAGTAGGACAATGCTTTGCGACTACTTTAGATTTCACAGCATTCACTCCTGGTCAAACTCTTGGAAACATTAATGATTTCTTAGATGTATGTATCAATTTTGAGCATTCATTTATGGGAGATTTAGTAATTTCGTTAACCTGCCCTACAGGTCAAAGTGTCGTTCTGCACCAACAAGGTGGTGGTGGAACAAATCTAGGTGATCCTGACCAGATAGGTGGTGCTCAATTTCCCGGTATAGGATGGGACTACTGTTGGAGTCCAGCTGCTACTAACGGAACTTGGGTAGATAATTCTGCAACAAACACAATTGTAAATAGCAGTGGATCCACATCTTTAATTCCTGGAACTTATGAGAGTATCAACCCAATGAATGCTTTAGTAGGATGTGACCTCAACGGAACATGGGAAATCGAATTTTGCGATTTATGGGGAGCTGATGATGGTTTCGTTTTTAGTTGGGGTATTAATTTCGACCCAAGTCTATTTCCTCCTTTAACTTCTTTTACTCCGTCAATTGGAACCGATCAAGATTCTTCTAGTTGGAGTGGTTCTAATATAATAAATGCATCTAGCGATGGAAACGAAATTACAGTTGCACATACTACTCCGGGAAGCTATGATTATACATTTTCTATTACCAGTGACCATGGATGTGTTTCAGATACAACTATTACCCTCGTTGTAGAGCCAGGCCCAGAAGTTTTTGCGGGAAATGACACAAGCGCATGCACAGGTCAACAAGTTCAATTAACTGGAGAAATATTAAATACTCCACCCCCTGCTCCTCCATGCGTATTTACGATAGATATGGTAGACACTTTTGGAGATGGTTGGAATGGAGCATCTATTGATGTAATCATTAATGGAGTAATAACAAATTATGGAATGGCCACTGGTTCTAGCGCCTCCTATGCATTTACACTAAATGATGGTGATTCGTGGGAAATCATATTCATTTCCGGAACATTTGACAACGAAATCATATATACTTTTACCGATTGTAACGGAAATCAAATATTCACAGATGGGCCAAACCCCATGATTGGATCTGCTTTTACCTCTACCTATGGAAACCCCGTGAGTTACACCTATGATTGGAGCCCTCCAACAGGTTTGACAGATCCAACTATAATTGATCCTATCTCATCTATAAACGGACAAACAACATATATATTAAGTATTTTTCCAACGGGCCACCCTTTGTGCGTAACTACAGATACTGTTGTGGTTAACATAAACGACCCTTCTGCTGGACAAGACTCAACTGCAACAGTTTGCCAATCGGGCACTGGATTATACCTATATGACTACCTAGGTGACTCTTTAGATATTGGAGGAACCTGGTACAATGGAACAACAATCATCACAGATATTTTAGATCCGTCCAATTTGATTGCTGACACTTTTACATATGTTATTGGAAACCAAGGATGCATGGATACTGCAACGGTTATGATATATGGGTCGATTCCGGTTCCTGTTTCATCAAACGACACATCCATAACGGTGGACCAACAAATTCCATTATGGACTTCTGGAGGATCATCTTATATATGGACGCCAAGTATTTATTTGGACAGCACATTTTCCAGTTCTGTTATATCTACACCGGGAGAGGATATTACTTATTACATAGAGGTTTATGACTCATTAGGCTGTAAGGCTATTGACACTATAAATATTACCGTAGAATACAATCCGCTATTTATTCCAAATGGGTTCTCTCCCAATAATGACAATAATAATGATGTCTTCTATGTTCGTGGAGGAGGAGTTTCCCTAATTCATTTTATGATTTTTGACAAATGGGGAAATTTGGTATTTGAATCTTTTGATATGGACAATGGATGGGATGGAACTTATAATGGTGACCCACTAAATACTGGAGTTTATGTTTATCGAATGGATGCAACATTAAAAAATGGGCAACCCCTTTTTCAGAGTGGAAATGTCACATTATTTAGGTAAAAAATAAAAAGCATAAAAAAAGGTTATTCAGTGAATAACCTTTTTGTTTTGAAACTATCATTAAATTAAGCATCAATATTCGCATACTTTGCATTCTGCTCAATAAACTCTCTTCTTGGTGGAACCTCATCTCCCATTAGCATTGAAAATATTCTATCAGCTTCGGAACTACTTTCAATTGTAACTTGACGTAGCGTTCTAAATTCCGGGTTCATGGTAGTATCCCATAGTTGCTCAGCGTTCATCTCTCCAAGACCTTTATAGCGTTGTATACCAACACTTGAATCAGACCCTGCCCCTTTCATCTCTTGAATAAAAGCATCCCGTTCAGCATCATTCCATGCATAATTACTTTGTTTACCTTTTTTAATTAGATACAAAGGAGGAGTAGCAATATATAAATACCCATTTTCGATTAGTTCTTTCATATAACGGAAAAAGAACGTCATAATCAAAGTTTGAATGTGACTACCATCAACATCGGCATCACACATGATAATCACCTTATGATAACGAAGTTTCTCCATATTCAGAGCTCTTGAATCTTCTTCTGTCCCCACTCTTACTCCTAAAGCAGTATAAATATTTTTAATCTCTTCATTTTCGAAGATCTTATGTTGCATCGCTTTTTCAACGTTCAATATCTTACCTCTTAAAGGCATAATTGCTTGAAACTGTCTATCTCTTCCTTGTTTTGCTGTACCACCTGCAGAATCTCCCTCTACAAGATATACTTCACATTCTGAAGGGTCTTTTGAAGCACAATCAGAAAGTTTTCCTGGTAACCCAGCACCACCCATTGGGTTTTTACGCTGAACCATTTCTCTTGCCTTAGTAGCTGCATGACGAGCCGTTGCAGCAAGAATAACTTTTTGAACTATCTGCTTTGCATCATCTGGATTTTCTTCCAAATAATCGTTTAACATTTCACTTACTGCTTGACTAACCGGAGCAGTTACCTCTCTGTTTCCTAATTTTGTTTTAGTTTGACCCTCAAACTGAGGCTCTTGTATTTTAACAGAAACGATAGCCGTTAATCCTTCGCGAAAATCATCACCAGAAACATCAAATTTCAATTTATCAAGCATTCCCGATTTTTCGGCATACTTTTTTAACGTACCTGTCAAACCTCTTCTAAAACCAGAGAGGTGTGTTCCACCTTCATGCGTATTAATATTATTTACATAAGAATGAATATTTTCAGCGTAAGAGTTGTTATAAATTAAAGCAACTTCAACAGGTATACCATTTTTCTCACCTTCGACACTAACCACCTTCTGTATCAACTTCTCTCTGGTTCCATCTAAGAATTCAACAAACTCTGGCAAACCTCTTTCAGAATAAAAAGTCTCAATTGGAGAATTCCCTTGATCATCTTTAGCTTCTTCTCGTTCATCCGTCATCACAATTTTCAACCCTTTATTCAGGAATGATAATTCCCGCATACGGGTAGCCAAAACATCATAGTGATATTCTAATACTTCAAAAATTTCTGGGTCTGGGTAAAATATTACTTCCGTTCCTCTTAGGTCAGTTGCACCATCTTCTTTTACCAGATATTGCTCCTTACCTTGCTTATATTCTTGTACATAAATTTTACCCTCTTTATGTACACTTGCTTTTAAATCTCTGGAAAGAGCATTCACACAAGAAACACCAACACCATGTAACCCTCCGGATACCTTATATGAGTCTTTATCGAATTTACCCCCAGCGCCTATTTTCGTCATTACAACTTGTAACGCAGAAACACCTTCTTTCTGGTGAATTCCTACAGGAATTCCTCGACCATTGTCCATTACTCGAATACCATTACCTTCCAGAATTGATATATCGACTCTATCACAATGACCTGCCAATGCTTCATCAATAGAATTATCAACTACTTCATATACTAAATGATGTAATCCTCTAGAACCGACATCACCAATATACATCGATGGACGCATTCTAACATGCTCCATCCCTTCTAGGGCCTGAATACTATCTGCTGAATAATTTTTCTCTTCACTCATCTTTATATCTCGTTTTTTGACAGTTTCAAAGATAAGATTTCGCGCACGTTAAAACACATTATTCCTTGACCATTATACACTACTTATTAACATTTAAGGAGGTTATACACGGCCCAAACCAAATGGCAAAACTTTATAGCTTTTTTTCAAATAAAATAGACTGTGAAACTATCTAAAATGCCAAAGTAATCCCTCCTAACAAGTTAAAACCTTGAACAGGGTAAGCTGTCCACTGATAGTACTTTTTCCCAGCAAAATTATTGAAATTGATAAATGCTGATAATTTTTTATTGTACCTGTATTCAAAACTTAGATTAGCATCTACAAATGGTTTTAGATTATAGATATATTTACCATTTTCTTTTGGCTCTACCCCATCAATTACATTAAAACTATATGTTTGTCGGTTACCAACCACAAATATATTTGCACGAACCAATATCTTATCAACCAAATCATACGTTCCTGAAAGCGTTAATTTAAAATCGGGTCTATGCCAAACAAAATCTGAACCATAGACGAAGTACTCTCCTTTACCATATAACTTTAATTTTTCCAGTTTCTGGTATGCCAATTGACCACTAATTGTTGTTCTTGATAAGGTATCGTATAATACTGTAAACTTATTACCATAAGAATAAGTAGAGTCTATTCCAAAAATTGGCATACCTTCTATTTCTTCATGTCCTATTGCTAAATTAAACGATATCTTTGAGCTAACTGAACCACGGATCCCTCCATAAATCTTTAGCTTTTGATTGGTGTTTTGAATAGTAGCATTTTCAAGAATAAACGAATTCTCTAATCGCATAGAATTAAAAGTGTTTCTCTTAATACCTCCGGTCATTCCAATATAAGGAATAAAAATATCATTAAACAGGCTGTAATTTGCCTCTAAACATGGATAAAAGTGAAACTTAGCAACCGTCCCAATATTTGCATAAATACCTAACCCTGCTTTTACAGACCAATTATTCCCTCTAGAGAAAATATATGGAGTTAGCTTGAAAATAGTATTATTTGTACTTGTTGATAAAAGAGAATCTCCGATTGAATCCGAAATCATTGAAGGAATATTTTGTTCTAATCCATTAAAATCTAACATCACTTCAGCCCCGATTTCCTCTTTGTCCATATATTTAAACAAATTTGCTCCTATCTTTAAATTATGCTCGTTGGTTTTTGCTAAACCATTTAAAAAATTATAATCTAAGTCAAGCAGATGATTCAGCTTAGCACTATCTTTTAGCATACTTTTAAGCTCCGTATGAAACGAAACTAGATCATAGACCTGCTTTATCGTATCTGCAGTTTCTTTATATACCGATGGAATTAAAGGATTCGTTGCATCAAACCCATAGTAATGAAAACTATTCCTATCATAATTTAAAGATGCTTTTAAGGTGCGATCCTTAAAAAAGTGTTTGTAATATCCGCCTAAATAATTATCATTAAATTTATTAACACCTAGGTCTTTTATATTACCTAGAGAACTATGATGAAGCATATTAACACCCCATGCTCTTTTTTTAGAACGCGTAGAATTATAATATCCTTCTAAATAAGTAGTAGTGTACATACCTATTGCTGCTTTAACATATCCTGAGTATAATTTGTCTAAAGGCTCAATAATTTTTAATCTTGCCGGCTTAATTTGTTGCACCTCAAATGAAACATTGTACTGAACAGGTTCCAGATAATACTGAAGCTTAGGAATCTCCATTACTGAATCTTTCGATTGTGGCATCGTACTTATCTTTTGCGACGTTACAGTTGTACGTGCAGCTGCATCGGTGCCGCTATAAACATCAGAATCCTCGTCTTGAGAAACTATATCTTGGATGCCCATTGAGAAAAGTACAACTAATATTATATATACTGTTTTCATCATCTAGTTATTTGGTTCTTTATTCTGTTTCTGCTTCTCCTCCTCTAATTCATCCTCAAAAAGCTTTTTATCCTTTTCATCTACACCTTCAAAATCAATTTCCACATCGTCTTTTTCGGTAGACTTTTCACTTTGACTTTCCAAATCAAGTATATAATCAATTTTTGATTGAGCCAACGCCACAATCTCTGCCTGATCTTTTCCTTCATAGTTATCTATAACACTTTGCAGACTACTTTTTGCGTTGAAATAATCTTCTTTTACAATGAAATTATCCCCTAGCAAAATAATTGCACTAGCTATCCAATAATCGTAAGAAGGCTTCTGCTTTACCAACTCCATAATAGTGATTTCGCACTCATCATTCTTTTCTTGCTCAAATAGTATTTCCGCTGCATTATACTTGGCTTCTGCGCCTTTAATACTTTTTGTGTTTTCGCTTAAAGCAATAAGGATATTATAAGCCTCATCTAATCTATCCGTTTCTTTTAAAGAAAGTCCATGAATTAGTGAAGCTTCAATTTCTGAAGGCTCATCAAGATTACTTAATAATAGTGTCTTGTTAGAATACGCAATTGCCGACTGATAATTATTTAAGTTCCAAAATCCTCGCATCTGACCAATAACAGAGATACGAATATTCTCCTCTGAAGCTGCTACCCTCTCTAGCGTTGAATAATGACCTATGGCTTGATGATAATCCCCCAGGAAATAACTGATATTACCTGCATATTTTAAGGCATATTCATAATTATTATTGTTTACCTTATCAATAACCATATTATAGTGCGAAAGCGCTTCTTCTAGGTTTTCTTCTTGATGAATACACCGAGCCATATAGTAATGTGCATCCGCGTTGTGCCTTCCGTTTTCAACTTTACTATTATATTCCTTTCCTTTTAGAATAATATTGGCACAGTCTCCTCGATCCCAAGCATCTTGAACAGGTTCCCAAAAAACCGAATCTAGTTCGGATTGAGCTACTTCTCTTCCTTGCTCTACTAGCCAATCATAATATCCTGCTAAATCATCTCTACCTTTGTAAATATCTTTCATTAATAAGACTGCAGACTCATTTTCGGAAGTTGCATTGGGATATTCAAAAAGAACTTTTTCCAAATACTGTTCTGCTTTATCATATTCTTTCATACTTAAATAAACACTTCCAACATTTACAATGGCTCTAGCCACATATTTATTTTGAGGATATTCACGAATAAACTGTTCATACGTATCAATAGCTTTTTGATGTTCACCCTGCGCTTTATAGGTATCTGCTAATTCTCGAATAGAAAGAATTTGGTAACTAGAATTTGGATACCTTTCGGTTAACTCTTGCAAGGTATTAGCCTTACCTTCATGATCTTCTATATAGCCCTGAGAAGTTGCTTTTTTAAAGTAAGCATAGGATAAATCGCCGTCTCCCTTTTGAATAACCATATCGAAATATTCAATAGCCTTTGCATCGTCTGACAACAGAAAATAACAATCTGCTAACCTTAAAAAGGCATCAATCAAAGGTTTCTTTGCTACTCTATCTTCTAATAAAACGAAATTTCGAAATGACGCAATACTGCTGTTTAAATGAGCACTTCTCTCAACGGAAGAAATCGTCTTGTTTCTATTATAATTAAACGGAGTTGATTTCAAAAAATAAGCATAGCCTATGTTATAATCTGCCTGATGGAAAACTGTTGTAAGAGCAGCGCCTGGTTCCATTCGGAATTCTTCATACTGGGAAATAGCCTCATCCAACTCCCCCTTATGATATTTGCATTCAGCAATCCAAAATAGGCTTTCTGCGTTCAATTTTTTATCAACGGGATACCTTTTCACATCTTTGAATCGTTTCAGCGCTTTAGCATATTCTCCGTTATGAAATAATTGCACAGCTCTGTTAAAACTTACCGTTTGATAGGCTACCTTCATTCTATCATCTTTATTTTTCACTCTTTCTAGCGACGCTAGAGCATCCTCATAGTTTTTAGTGGTCATGTAAACGCGTATTAAAAACTCATAAGCTTCTTCAGCCTGAGACGAATTTGGATATGTTTCAATGTACTCATGAAAAGCTTTTATTGCTTCATCATAAGGATTGTATGATAATTCGTAAGCAAGTTTTGCATAATTAAAGAGTGAATTCTCGGTTATCTCAGGATTAAAATCCAGTTTACTTGCAGCTCTAAAGGCGTTGCTGGCATAATCTTTTTCTTCTAGTTTTAAATAAGATTCTGCCATGTGGTAATATGCTGTTTGAGATAAAGCATCTTTCTTTGTGGATGCTTTAGCTAGAAATTTGACCGCACTTTCATAATTTTTAGTTCCATAGTAAGCAAAACCAATTTGGTAATTATCAAACCTAGTAGCTTTAACTCCTTTTCTGAATTCCATTAAATAAGGAATCGCATCGCTGTACTTTTTCTCATAATAATAAGCGTCTCCGATTAGTTTAGCGAATTCAGATTTTCTTTTCGAACTAATCGAATCCATATAAACCGGAGCATATTCAATAACCTTTTTATACTTTTCTTGTTTATAATAAATTTGAGTTATATAATAGGGCGCAATAGATTTAAACATTGACTCGCAGGAAATTGTCTGAAAGCCTTCGAGTGCAGTTTGGTAGTTCTTATCAGAATATGCAATGTGACTATAATAATAAACTGCAGGAGCTTTATATTCAGTATCTTTATCTAAAATCTCGTAGAAGTTTCCTTTCGCCAGAACAAAATCTTTTTGTTTGAAATAACTATATCCTAATTTGAAATAATATTCGATTCTTTCATCCACAGATAGGTCGTAAGGATCAACTTTAGTTAAATACTCGATTACCTTTTTTGATTTTTTTAACCGATAATTGTGTTTTCCTAATTGAAAGAACACGGACTTGCCTTTTGGATGGTCTGGATGTTCAGTCACAAAACGATTCAACAAAAACTCTGCATCTTTATGAAATAACTCCAACGCACAGATAGCAAAGTAGTATTCACTGTTGATGCGTATTTCATCTTGATTGTTTTCAATATGCTTTACTACTTCTTCAAATTTATCCTGCGCCGCACTATATTTTTCTTTATCGTAAAGATCTTGACCTTCATTATATGTTCTATAATTATCTGTATAAATAGCCGTCTTTTGTCCAAAGGAACAGACAACACTAAACAACATTAGTACAATTAGAATTTTTCGAATCCCTATCATAAAATATATTTTCCAATGGGACATAACTTACCCATCATGATTTAATGGTTAAAGATAGTAAGGTGTAGGGGGACTGTTTGTGCTGATTTGATTAATTGTTAACGCGTTTCTGTTAAAACTATTGCATATAAATAAACATTGAAGAAAAATAAATTGGCATCTTTATACTCTATAAGAACCATTTATTTGAATTTTGACTTCAGCAGAGAACAGCATATCTATCAGTAATATCAATGTCTCTCAACGAGAATTATTGGTGCTCAAAAATGTAGAATTAACCATCCAAAAAGGAGAATTTGTTTACTTAATCGGTAAAACCGGCAGTGGAAAAAGTAGTTTACTTAAAATATTGTACGGTGAATTAAGGCTAAAAGATGGAAATGCTACAGTGGCTGGTTTTAATTTAATCAAACTACGGAAAAGAAAAATTCTTGCTTTAAGAAGAAAATTAGGAATTGTTTTTCAAGATTTCCAATTACTTACCGACCGAACCGTTGAAGAAAATTTAAAATTCGTAATGCGGGCTACCGGCTGGAAAAACAAAAAAAAAGTACAAACACGAACCTCTGAATTATTGGAAAAAGTGGGGATGATAGAAAAGGGCTTTAAATTCCCACATCAGCTATCTGGTGGGGAACAACAAAGAATTGCCATAGCAAGAGCTTTAATAAATGATCCTGAAATTATTTTAGCGGATGAACCAACTGGAAACTTAGACCCAGAGACAACTGAGGAAATTATGCGTTTGCTTTTCGAAATAAGTGGTACAGGTAAAACAATATTGATGGCTACACATGATTACGATATGATGCAACGTTTTCCATCCAGAACTTTGCGTTGTGAGGACGAAGCAGTTACTGAGATTAATTTGGCAGAAGCGCCTGAATTTAAAGTAAATAGGGTTTAAAATAAATGTAAAAATCGAAATTCAGTAATATTAACCAACATCTAAAAATTACAAACGAGTTTCAGAATAACCCTAAAAAACCAAATCAATTAGCTTTTCAGCATTTCCCAAATTATTGAATTTATCTAACAACAATTTATTCCGCAACTCTATATCCGGAATTTTAAATTCTTGTTTCATTAATTCGACAATTATTTTCCGAAACTTTGCCGGTGTATTAGCTTCATAACAGGCTTCTTCTAGCCCAGTATTTTGAACCATACTTTTATTTACAACACAAAACCTACCTTTGTATAGTGCAGAAAGTAATTTTAATTTAATTCCAGTTGGTTGAAAGGTTGGAAGAATATTAATATGTGCATCTGCTATTAAAGTTTCCATTTCTGTAAAAGAAATGTCACCACTTAAGCTTACATTTTTGGATTGACCAACTTTTTTAACCAACTCCTTACTTGGATTACTTCCTGCCAGAACTAAAGGGTAGTCCAACTTAGAAAAAACATCAATTAAATAGAGACAAGCTTCGTTGTTTTCTCCAACAGCTAAATTACCATGATATAGTGCAAAGGTCCCTCTTCCAATTTTTGTAGTTACCTCTTCCCCAGAATGAAATGCAGGTAAGTACTTTGCATTTTTATATTTCGAATTAAAGTAAACGGTGTCATTCGGAGAAATAGATAGCAATACATCTGCCATCTTCAAAACCGATTCAAAAGCTTTTAGTTTTTTTGCTTCAGAAAGAAAAAATTGCTTTTTGAACAACGATTTTTCGACTTTTGCCAAACCTTTGTAATAATCATGCTCAATATTGTGGGTCCGAACAGCTACAAAACGTTTCGAAGGTTTCAGTTCATCCAAAAACCAGCAATTGTGCAAACCTTCGATTAAAATTGGATACCCGTTTTTATTTAGGTTTTTAAGCAATTTTTCATTTTTTCGAGTAGCAACTACAAAGGGTAATTTCGATAATAATTTGGCTTTACTTTTATCGCGTTGGTAATAGGTAACCGATTCGCAATACTTATTCAATTCCTTTTGCTTTCCTCTTCCATACTCAAAGCAATGCAAGTGAATTTTTACGCCCAATTTGTAGAGTGCCCTAATTTTATAAAACACATCAACTGCTCCTCCGTAATTTGGAGGAAACGGCACATCAAACGAAACAATATGTAGCTGTTGTTCTTTCATAAGTTTTTATAAACTTCTAAGAGTGTTTCCACTTCTTGTTCCCACGTTAATTCTTCCGCTGCTTTCTTCGTGTTTTCTTTGTATTGCAAGAATATATTTTCATCTTCCCAAATTCTCATTAAACTTGATTTTATCTCTTCAGGAGAATGATTCATAGTTATTGCACCAATTTCATATTGATTAATAATTTTCTTTAACTCCACCAAATTGCTTGACAAAATAGGTAATCCCGCTTTGATATAATCAAATATTTTATTCGGTAAACTAAAGCGATAATTGATGTTTGTATCTTTATCCAAAGTAACTCCAACATCTGCATTAAAAGTATATTGCATCATTTCAGTGTATGGTAATTTTCCAACAAAAACAACTTTATTCTTTAAATCTTGGGCCTTACTTCGTTCTTTTAATTGATGCAAAACATCTCCGCTACCAACGATATACAAAATCGTATTATCCATTATAGCAATAGCCTCTAAAAGCTCTTCAATACCCCTATCAATATTAATTCCTGTTCCTTGAACAAGAACGATTTTTTTATCTAATGGAATTCCTAGGTCGGACCTTGATTTAGTCTTTTTCAAATCGTCACTCTTAGGAACATTTCGAAGTACCTGAACTTTTATATTATATTGGGCTCTATACAAGTCTGCAATTGATTGATTAACTGTAAATATGTATTTCAATTTTGGAAAAATAGACTTTTCGATTTTCTCCCAAGCCTTTTTAACTTTTGGTCTGTCCTGAATTTCTGGAACACCCGTAAAATATTCATGACTATCATAAATTAGTGGTTTTCTACGCAATTTGCTAGCCCAACTATTTGCAAGTAATGTATCCAAATCGTTTGCATGGAAAACATCAGCCTTGATAAAAAGTAACTTAAAAAATAAGCGGAGATTAAAAAAAGCATAAAACCAAACACCTTTTGTAAATAACAAATTCATCCTAGTAGTTTGATAATCTCTTGAAATAGGTATACTTTCTTTAAGCTTTCTTCCTATTAATAGGACATCAAAACCATTATTTGTTAACGTAGTACACACTTTATCCACTCGTTGATCGAAGGATAAATCATTTATTACGGATACTACTACTCTTTTCAAATACTCATTATTTCGTTCGACTTCAAAGTAACTACTTTGAAACGCCAAATAGAAACTATTATTATAGAGATTTAAAACATCTATAGTGAATAAAGTTTAATTTATTTTGAACACAGTAGCCAAATAACAATTAGGTTTGTTTTGTGAGCATTATTCGACAAAATATTTCCTTAAAAAATTACAATACTTTTGGCATAGACGTAAGTGCAAAACTATTTGGAGAGTTTACCAGCATAGAGGAATTACAAAACATTGTTACGGA
>Ga0255758_10001780_pt1 | contig 21181 bp, 17 predicted proteins | sample 011ome_24_FD_179958 | JGI IMG/M metagenome (GOLD analysis project Ga0255758, IMG submission 179958) | Coastal salt marsh microbial communities from the Groves Creek Marsh, Skidaway Island, Georgia - 011513CT metaG (version 2) | ecosystem: Environmental > Aquatic > Marine > Intertidal zone >...
TTTCTCCTGCAGTGACAGCTTGGTGGGGTCCAGGCCAGCATTTTGTCCACTATGTGGTTGGGCAAGGTCAATGGATGAATTGCGTCTGTGTTTTAGGGGCGTCCCAGTGGGCCGAGGAGTCTTGGGTTCAACCAGGCGAGATCACCGACGTCTTAGCAGATTTTAGAGATTGGCATCCCAGCTTAAGGGCATTAATCGAAGCAGCCGATGTGCCTGATATCTATAAATGGGCACTCTTTGATCGACCGGAATTGCCAAGGTGGGGTGCAGGCCCTGTTACTTTACTCGGAGATGCCTGCCACGCAACATTGCCATTTCTGGCTCAGGGTGCGGCAATGGCGATTGAGGATGCGGCGGTTTTAAGTCGGTGTTTGAGTGAAGGTGCGGACATTCCAGGCAGCCTTAAACGGTATGAAGATCTTCGAAAATCTCGCACGACTTATGTTCAAAGGGCCTCACAAAGAAACGGCTGGGTTTATCATGCGCGTCCTCCTCTGACTTGGCTGCGGGATCTAATCACGCCTTGGGCGGGTCAACGGACCATGACCCGTTTATATGATTACAACGCCCTTTAAGACCATCCTGAATCAATGGCAGTCCTGCTAGGGACGCTCAAAATTGGGCTTTGGAACCTTGGTCGTTGTGACCGAACGGCTCTTAACTTAGTCTTAAACCCATGGATAGATTGCAACCAAGTCAGCTCTCCATCACTATGGACGCAAACACAACGGCCCGATAGGGGTGGACCGTGGGCTAGCGCGTAAAGTCTTGTTTAAGTTGGCGCTCGCTAGCCGCGATTTCGACCCATGCAAGGAGAGATCAATGCAAGCTGTCCTAAGCGAAGATCAAATGCAATTCAAGCAGGTTATCGCTCGGTTTTTTGATACCCACAGTACGATGCCGGCGGTACGCAGATTGTCAGAGACTGAAACAGGCTTTGATCCAGTGGTTTGGTCCGAATTGAGCGAAACCCTGGGGTTGCCGGGCACTCATTTGCCTGAGGAATATGGTGGGCATGGATTCGGGCCTACTGAGCTTGGCATCATTCTCGAAGAAATGGGTCGAACCTTGTACTGCGGGCCCTTTTTTTCGTCGGCGGTTATGGCGGGTTATGCGTTGGCGTGCTTTGGTGATGAGGCCGCAAAAATCGAAAAGTTGCCTCAGATAGCGGCAGGGACCACTCGTGCGACATTAGTCTTGGATGATCTTAATCACCCCAGCAAGGTTGGGCGTCTGATTAAGGCGAATCAGGCCGGCGTGTTGACTGGCACAGCGCCTATTGTTTTAGATGGCGGCAGCGCTCAAGCGTTTCTTATCGTTGCTCGCGAGCCAGCAGGCTTAGGGCTTTTTGAGCTCTCGCCAACTTCACCAGGTGTAGAGATCACCTTGCAAGAATCGATCGACATGACCCGGAAAATCGCGCGTCTGACATTACAATCTGCACCCGGCCTTCGGTTGGGTTCGGTAACAGAGCAAGGTCTCTACCAATTTTGGGATCTAATTAGTGTGGCTTTAGCCCATGAGATGATCGGTGGGGCCGCCCGCCTATTAAATGACACGGTTGAATACACCAAAGGGCGGTATCAGTTTGGTCGGCCGATTGGTTCTTTTCAGGCCTTAAAGCACCGTTGCGCTGACCTGTTGATGAGCCTTGAATTTGCCAAGGCCGCAACCCACCATGCCGGGTTTTGTCTTGCAGCCGGGGAAGAGACGACAATATATCCGAGTATGGCCAAAGCGATGGCAGCGGACTGTTTTATGGATATGGCGCGCGCCGCCATTCAGCTTAGAGGTGGCATAGGGTTCACCTGGGAAGATGACACGCACCTTTGGTTTAAGCGGGCAAAATGTGATGAGGTGTTGCTGGGCGCGCCCTATCAACAGCGTGCTCGAATGATGGATATCTTACAGGAGGCTCAAGATGTCGCGTGACGAGATTAAAGCGGAACTTGAACAGTTTCTAGAGGCTGAGTTTTCACCAGATCTGTCTCTGATCGAATGGCGACAGCGTCTGGTGTCAGCGGGTTGGGCGGCGCCTCTCTGGCCAGAAGCGTATTTTGGGCGGGGGTTTTCTCAAGCTCAAGCTGCAGTCGTAACGCAGGTTTTTGCTGAGCGGCGTATCGTTGGCGCAGCCCAGGTAGGACCTCGTCGGTTGGCTGCTGAAACCATTCTCGCTCATGGCACACATGAACAAAAGCTGCGTTATCTACCCAAAATCTTGACCGGCGAGCATGCATGGTGCCAATTGTTTAGCGAGCCCGGAAGTGGATCGGATTTAGCCGGCGCTTCAACCCGAGCGGATCGCGAGGCCGATCATTGGCGGATTAACGGACAAAAAGTCTGGAATACCAGCGCGCATCACGCCGACTTTGGTATTTTGGTCGCGCGTTCAAACTGGGATCTGCCAAAACACCAAGGTCTGTCTTATTTTTTGATCGATATGCGTCAGCCAGGCGTTGAGGTAAGGCCCTTAAAACAGATGAATGGTCATGCATCGTTTAACGAGGTGTTTTTGACCGATGCACAAGTGGCCCTCGACGATCTTGTAGGTGGCGAGGGCGAAGGCTGGGCTGTGGCTACAACAACGTTGTCGATTGAGCGCCAAGGTTTCGCCAGGGGCCGCGGTCAAAGTACTCCGGCAGAGCCCTCGGCGGGTCGAGTTTATCGTGAGCTCGCTCAAGAACTTGAGATCGATAACGAACCCTACACATGGTATCCCCAACGGGAAGGCCGCCCAGATTTAGTTTTGCAGCGGGCCCGAGAAACCGGCGCCATTGAGTCGGATGCTGTTCGTCAAGAAATGGCGAAATTGTTTTGTTTGAGCGAGGCTGCGCGTATTTCGGCAAATCAGGTCTCTGCGCATCAAAAATCCGGCGCCCAGGGTGTGCTTCCTGCTGGATCGATTGGCAAGCTTGGTGCCAGTGTCATAGCGAGGCAGGCGGCGCACGTTCACACCATGATTTCAGGAGCAAGTGCAATGTTGAGTGGTCCTCGGTCTGCGGCAGATGGCATGATTGCGGAAACCCTCGTGTCAGTGCCAGCGATTTCGATTGCTGGAGGTACCGATGAAATCCAGCGAAATATCATTGCCGAGCGGGTGCTGGGAATGCCAAAAGAACAACGTATGGATACTGGGCCCTTCAGAGATATCCCGCGTAATTCGCAGTAGCCTGTTGTCTGGGTTAAGAGATGCCAGTGTAGGTTAACCGTCATCCAAAGTGGTAGAGCAAAAAAGGAGAGTAACATGAGTTTCAAAGGGATAGACCACGTCGTAATTCGAGTCGCTGATATCGAAGCGGCGATTGTGAATTACAATAAGATTTTAGGCTTTGAGCCCGATAGGGCGCACTCAGAGGTACTGAAAGCTGATCAGGCTTTTTACCACTTCGGCAATGGCACCTTTCTTGAGTTAATTTCTCCAACTGATGACGCCTCACCTCTTGCAGGACCTTTAGCGAAACTCGGTGATGGGGTGCATACCGTTGCCTTTGCTGTCGATAATACGAAATCTGTTGCTGAAGCATTGTCAGCGGAGGGTGTACGAACAATTGGCGGCGCCTTCATTCATCCCGGCGATGCCAATGGCTTGTTGGTACAGCTAAGCGAGGCCCAATAGCGCAGTCGAGAATCGAAGGAAATTGGAGAACTACCATGACTGAAGCCCTGGAGGCATTTAGATTAGAGACCCGAGACTGGTTGCGCGCAAACTGTCCACCTGGGGCGCGGGGACCGGGTGAAATTCACTCCGGGAGTACGAAGTTGTCTTTTCAGCCAGACACCATTGCTTGGCTTGAATCGATGGCTGATCGGGGATGGACGGTGCCCATGTGGCCAGAGGCGTATGGTGGTGCTGGCCTAACCCTTGAGCAAACCCAAGTCCTCTACCAAGAAATGCAAGCCATTGACGCTCGGTTACCGCTCGTCAATATGGGCACTCGGATGTTGGGCCCGACGTTGCTTGAATATGGCAGCGAATCTCAGAAACTCAGACATCTCCCACTGATTGCCCGGGGCGGCGCTGCCTGGTGCCAAGGCTACAGCGAACCCGGTGCGGGATCAGATCTAGCGGGTTTGACCACCAAAGCCGTTTTGTCAGGCGATCAGTTTGTAATTCACGGGCAAAAGATTTGGACCTCCGGGGCCCAAAATGCTGATTGGATGTTTTGTTTGGTTCGGACCGATCCAGAGGCGCCGAAACATCAAGGCATCAGTTTTGTGTTATTACCCATGGATCAACCCGGAGTCACAGTAAAACCGATTCGTTTGATCTCGGGTAGTTCGCCTTTTTGCGAGACATTTTTAGACGGTGCAATTGCAGAAAAATCAGATCTTGTCGGTCGTTTAAATGAAGGCTGGGCAATTGGTAAACGATTACTTCAGCATGAACGATCTGGACAAGGTGGCCTCGGCCCAGCGCCGGCACGCTCTCGACCAGTCGGCGTTACAATCGACCTTGAAATGCCAGAAGTGTTAAATCGTTATGCCACCGATCCCGCCCAGAAGGCCAGTCAGCGAGATGCGGTAATTCGTTGGCAAATGCGAAGCCGGGCATTTCAATTGACCCAAGCCAGAATGGGCCAAGAAGTCCGTGATGGAAAAACACCAGGCGCTGCAACCTCCATGTTTAAGCTCTACGGCGCAAGTCTTGCCCAAGATAAGCAATCATTGACCGCAGAATTGATGGGCACTCAGGGCATTGGCTGGGAAGCAGCAGGGTTTACGGAAGAAGAAATTGGCGCCACGCGCTCTTGGCTTGCGAGTCGGGCGGTGACGATTTACGGTGGCACTAACGAGGTGCAAGCGAACATCATTGCTAAGCGAGTGCTTGGCTTGCCCGATTAACTTGGTCTAAGGTGGGGTATCGGGTTTGCCGAGGCCTGCGTTGATCAACAGACGCAATTTAACCACCTCCTGGCCGATTTTCAGTCCATGGCGACTGCTGGTACACTTCGCCCTCAGATCATCAAGAGCATTAACGCATGCCGGTCCAATTTGTTGCCTCCTGCGAATTGCCAACTCAGTTTGGCAATTTCGTTATGCATGGGTTTGAAGATCCCGACACAGGCCAAGAGCACGTGGCATTGACCTTTGGAGAGGTTGCGGATCAGCAAGCGGTCCTGTGCCGAGTGCACTCTGAGTGTCTAACCGGAGATTGCTTATTCAGCTTGCGATGCGACTGTGGCTCGCAATTACAAACTGCGCTTAAGAGAATTTCAGAGACGGGTGCCGGTATCATTTTGTATTTACGACAGGAAGGTCGAGGGATCGGCTTGATTAATAAAATCAGGGCTTATCAATTGCAGGACGCAGGCGCCGACACCGTAGAAGCCAATGAGCACCTCGGATTCGATGCAGATCTGCGAGACTATACAATGTGTCGAAATATGTTCGCCCATTTACAAGTCAAATCGGTTCGTCTGATGACGAACAATCCCGTCAAAATTAATGCGCTAACCAAGCTTGGGGTAGAAGTTGTTGATCGGGTTCCAATTGAAACTGGCCACAATGACCATAATGACCGGTATCTAAAAACCAAGGCAGGGAAATTAGGGCACTTGCTTGGACAATCAAAGCTAAGGTGACAGGGCCGCAGACGCTACCCTAAGAAGGCCTCTCGATGTGCAGAGATACGCGCAACGATGCCCTCTATGTCCAACCCACAAGCACTCAGCATATTTTCAGGCTTATCCGGCTCGATAAAAGCATCTGGGACCCCAAGATTTAGTAGCAAGCCGCGATAACCCGCCGCGGCCAGATATTCATTGACGCCGGATCCAGCACCCCCTTGAATCGCATTTTCCTCAATCGTGACAATGAACTCATGGCTGGCGGCGATATCGTTGATCATGGACTGATCTAGGGGTTTGACAAAGCGCATGTCTACAACCGTGGCATCGAGCAAATCTGCGGCCTCGAGACTCGGCGAAACCATGCTACCAAAGGCAAGAATAGCGATTTGCCGGCCGAGTCGCCGGCGAATGCCTTGGCCTAGGATTAAGTCTTCGTTGGCTGGCGGGGTTTGGCCGGTGATCGAACCTCTGGGATATCTAACGCAAACAGGCCCTTTAATGTCGTAACCTAATTCGAGCATCGCGTTAAGCTCGAACTCGTTAGAGGGCGTCATAATAATGAGATTAGGCACGGTTCTGAGGAAACTGTGGTCATAAACACCTGAATGGGTGGGCCCGTCTTCTAGTAAGCCGGCTCGATCGATGGCGAACAACACGTCCAAGTTTTGGATTGCAACATCGTGAATTAACTGGTCGTACGCTCTTTGGAGAAAGGTAGAGTAGATGGCAACAACTGGTTTCATGCCTTCGCAGGCAAGTCCGGCAGCGAGGGTGACCGCGTGCTGTTCTGCGATGGCGACATCAAAATAACGCTTGGGAAATTGTTCCGAAAACGCAACCAAATCGGAACCTTCACGCATCGCTGGGGTAATGGCCATTAAGCGATCATCTGAGGCTGCTTTGTGGCAAGCCCACTGACCAAAAATATTAGAATAGGTCGGGATTTTTTCATTTTGTCCCGTGGTGGATTTGGGCTCAATTTTTGATAACGAATGGGTTCCGATTGGCGAAGCCTCGGCTGGCTCATAGCCTTTACCCTTTTGAGTGACTAAATGCAGGAACTGAGGCCCAGGTTGATCTTTGATATTGTTAAAGGCAGTGATTAATGATTTTAGGTCATGGCCATCTATCGGGCCCATGTAGTTAAGGCCCAGTTCGTCGAAGAGGGTACCTGGCACTACCATGCCTTTCATGTGCTCTTCGGTTTTCCGTGCGAAGGCTCTGGCAGAGGGAATGTGGCTTAAAATCTTTTTGCCGCTCTCTCGTACGTTTAAATAAAACCGGCTGGATAATATGCGCGCGAAGTAAGAAGCCAATCCGCCAACGCTTTCCGAAATAGACATGGCGTTGTCATTAAGAATCACTAATAAATTCGCGTCTGAGGAGCCGGCGTGATGCAATGCCTCAAAAGCCATGCCTGCAGTCATTGCACCATCGCCAATAATTGACACAGTGCGGGCTTCGACTTGCTGAGCCTTCTTCGCCAGCGCCATGCCAAGTCCAGCGCTGATCGAGGTTGATGAATGGCCCACGCCAAAGGTGTCAAATTCACTTTCTTCGCGTGATGGGAAAGGTGCAAGGCCACCTTTGCGGCGTAACCCGCCCATTTGTTCACGCCGGCCTGTGAGAATTTTGTGAGGGTAGGTTTGATGCCCAACGTCCCAAATTAAATGGTCGGTTGGCGTGTCGAAACAGTAGTGCAAAGCAATGGTGAGCTCGATGACACCTAGACCTGCACCGAAATGTCCCCCAGTCTGACCGACGGTATAAATTAAAAAGTGTCTGAGCTCTTCTGCCAATTGCCCAAGGTCGGCAACCTCAAGCGCCCTTAAGTCCTCGGGCGTATTAACGGTATCGAGTAGCGGGGTGTCAGGACGCGTCGTTGGAATTGAGTAGAACATAAATTCGAGGGCTGAGCGCAGTAAATGAAGTTTACACCAGAGCTATCGAACTTGCTTTAGTTTAGTAATTTCTCTGCCGCAACCAAGCGATTAAACCGATTAAGTTGGGCGTTGCTAAGCCGCTTTGTTTTAGGCTGTCGGTAGCATCGGCGATGAGGTTCGCCAATTGGTTTTGGGCACCGTCAAGACCGAGGATTGAAACGAAGGTGGATTTGGCTTGGGCTTTGTCTGAGCCTTGCTGCTTTCCTAAGGTTTCAGTGCTACTCGTTTCATCTAGAATGTCGTCCTGTACTTGAAAGGCAAGCCCGAGTTTTTCTCCAAATTGTTTCAAGGCCTTGCTATCGCTTGCGTTGCGGTCTGGATGGAAACCCGCGCTTGCAGCCGCGAAACTGATCAGTGCACCGGTTTTAAGGCTGTGTATTTTGGCGAGAACATTGATCTCAAGGGTTTGGTGCTCGCTCATCATGTCTAAGGCCTGACCACCGACCATACCCTTGGCGCCTGCAGCTCGGGAGAGCGCGGCAATCAGACCGACCTTAGTTTCAGCAGATAATCTGACATCGTCAGCAATAACTTGGAACGCCAGTGCTTGTAAGGCATCCCCAGCGAGGATAGCCTCAGCCTCGCCGAAGGCAATATGTGTGCTCGGCTTACCGCGTCTCAAGGCATCATCGTCCATTGAGGGTAAGTCATCATGTATCAAAGAGTAGCCATGGATGAGTTCCACCGCCATCGCCGTGCTGTCCGCATCATCAAGACTAAGCCCAAGGGCTTCGGCGCTTAAGTAGGCAAGGCAAGCTCTAAGACGTTTGCCACCTCCCAAGCAAGCGTAGCGCATAGCTTTGCCGAGCGAAGATGCATCGCTGGCGCTTGTCAATAAGTTACTGAGCTTTGTTTCTATGCGGTCCCGATACTGGCTTAAGGGATCAGTCGTCATCACTAGGTTCGAAGGGCTCGGCTACAACGCCATCTTGGTTAGCTAGCAGAATGTCCACTTGTTGTTGAGCTTCGTTCAGGGCCTGCTGACAAGCGCGGGTTAGTTCAATGCCCTCTTGAAAGGCCTTAAGAGACTCTTCCAGACTGAGATCACCCGACTCCATGGTTTCAACGAGGGCCTCTAACTTCTGCAAAGAGGCCTCAAAAGGGAAGGCTTTGGTTTTCGGCATGGGATGGCCCGATCAAGGTTTGGTGAACGATACTGCCCAGTCCTTGGTAGGTCAAATCGTCGATTAAAAGGACTTTGTCGGACAACCTATTGGCAGCAGCAGTCATGCGCTCCCGATGGTGAGGGAACTTCCCATCTTTTACTGGCAGGTTTAACTGGCGCTGGTTCCTGCGAGCTGCTCGCAGGTCTACGCAAGGTACGCTGGCGCTCAATTGTCTAACCATCGAAGGCGGCGTTGATGCAGGCTGGACTGGAGCAGTGGGTATCAAGTCGAATTTGAGTGATCGATAATCTTCAGTTAGACCAGTTCGAGTTGATAGCTCAAAATAAAGTTGCCGTGGCCTAGGCGATATTGGGGTAGCGTATCAGGGCCGCAACTAGCGCCACCAACGCCCCTTTGCTGTACATCTAGACTAAGCAAGGTTTGATCGACGGGAGCGATGTCATAAGTATGAAAAGCCGGTAGTAACATTTCTTTTGGGTAGTGGCTGGCGGATGCTTCAAAGGGTTGGTCTCCTACAACTTTAAACATTGACTGCGCAGAGGCTCTGAGGCAAAGCCAACGCACGTCGGTTAGGTTGCCATGGTCTTGAGGCAAAATATAAGGGACGTATTGTTCAGTGACGGTGCTCTCGTGAACCTTCAAAACACCCGATTGCTTGCGGTCTTGATAAGTTTCATGGGGGCCTCTGCCGTGCCAAGCTAGCTGCTCAAAACCCGGCTGCAGACAGTAGCGAACCCCAATTCGGGGCAGATCCTCAAGGGCTTTGGGTACCCGAAAGTGATGCCGCACCGAGAGTTGATCGTTGGCGTTCAAGGTGTACTCATGCTGGCAACGAATTTGGCCGCCAGGCATTTTGATCAAGCTCGATTGTGACCAACCTAGGACGCTGGGGTCTTGGCGTCTAACCTTCGGGGCGCTGTAGGAGGTCTCGGCCTCAAAAAGACCTTGCGCTTGCCATCGGCCGAGTGCTTTACCTTGTTGACCGGTCCAACCTTTGATGCCGTCGTTATCAATCGGTGCCCGCCAGATATTCATTTCCATGGGGCTTGCAAAAACCGATTGACCGGCGGTGGTAAGATCGGTGAAGCCGCGATTGGTAAAGGTCAGCGAGATGCGGTCGCTCTCGATATGGAGACCAGACTGGTTCCGTTCAACGGACGGCGACCATGGTTTAGATAGGGTCATTTTAGTCGGTTTAGGATCAATGGTCTTAAGCATGATTTGCTCCCACGCGACCATATGTCCAGCCTGACACCAAGCGGTTTCTTGAGTCATTGTAAATTCAAAGATTATGCTGTGTTCACCAGGCAATCTCTTGCAGTGCGCTGGGCTTGATATCAGTACCTGAGTCGATCCTTGTGGACCGACACTCGGCAAATGCTCGGTGTCAGAGACCTGACTTATGCCGTCGACGAGATAGTGCCAGGTTAGTGTGAAGTCGGATAAATCGATAAAATTGTGCAGATTCTGGATGCGAAAGTATTTGCCTTGTGCCTGTACTCTAATGGGCTGAATCACCTTTTTATATTCGATCAAACTGCTATGAGGGGTTCTGTCAGGCCAACATAAGCCGTCACAAACAAAGTTTAGATCATGAATGGTTTCGCCAAAATCCCCGCCGTAAGCCCAGTAGGACTGCCCTTGGCGATTGTCCTTCAAACCGTGGTCAATCCATTCCCAGACAAAGCCTCCTTGTAAACCCTTGTGCCTCTCGATGGCCGCCCAATACTCTGCCAAATTGCCGCCGCTGTTACCCATGGCATGGGCAAATTCACACAGTATTACCGGGCGAGGATCTTCGCTGGTTGTAGCGTGTTCGATGAGATCATTGACCGAAGGGTACATCGGGCAGACTAAATCAGAGCCTTCTGGATTGGCGTCCCAATCGCGACCTACGCCCTGCTCACAAATGGCATTCTCGTTATGAATAGGCCGGCTCGGATCAAAGCCCCGAATCCAGCCCGCCATAGCCAATTGATTAGGTCCAAAGCCCGTTTCATTGCCGAGACTCCAGGCGATGATAGCGGCATGATTTTTGTCCCGCTCTACCATGCGCGCGGCTCGCGATAAAAACGCAGGTGCCCAATGACTATCTTGACCGAGCTGCGCGTAATGGTGGTGTGCTTCGAGATTGGTCTCATCGATGACGTACAGACCATACTCGTCACAGAGTTCTAGAAAGCGTGATTGGTTGGGATAGTGGCTGGTTCGTACTGCGTTAATGTTGTGTTGTTTCATTAATTCGATGTCTTGTCGCATCAAATCTTCAGAGATAACTTTGCCGGTTAGATCGCAATGATCGTGGCGGTTTACGCCCCTTATAAGGACCGCTTGGCCGTTGATTAATAGTTCGCGGTCAGCGATTTCGATATGTCGGAACCCAATGTTGAGCTGAGCGCATTCGAGCACTCGGTCCGATGGGTCAAACAGTGTCACTGTCAGTCTATAAAGATCCGGCACCTCACTTGACCAAGGCTTAACGCGATTCAGCTGTTGGTGACAGTGGATTACAGCGCCCTTGCCAGTGACCGGGTAGAAATTAGCTCGACCAACCGCTCCCTCCAAGTTGGGCGTTAGATTACGTTTGCTGCCGACGGCAGTTAAGGTTGCACTAATCCGATGGGCTATCGCGTCTCGGCCTTCTGCAGCCAACCGCACTGTTAGATCGAGCGCGCCGCTGCCATCTTGAACATTGAAGGTAGGCTTGGCATAAACGTCTCGAATATTCACGGCAGGGCGTTGGGACAATCGAATAGGCCGGTGGATGCCCGCATGCCACCATTGGTCTTGATCCTCAATATAACTGCTGTCGCTAAAGCGCAACACCATGAGCGCGATAAGGTTGTCGCCGGTTTTTAGATAAGGGGTCAAATCAAACTCTGCCGGCAACCTTGAATCCTTGCTAAAACCCACTTCGGTTCCGTTGCAGTAGACGTAACAGCAATTTTCGACACCTTCGAGGATAAGAATGCTGCGCATGCGGCTATTCTTATGTTTTAACTTAAGGCGGTACAAACCTGTTGGGTTGTTAGCCGGGACCTTGGGCGGTTCTTCACGAAACGGCATGCGGACATTAGTGTAGATCGGCTTATCTTTTGAGTCAGGGTCCATGGTCCAAAGCGCCGGTAGCGTTACTGGCTTGAAGTGATCGTCGTTAAAATCGAGGGCTTGCCAGTGCTTTGGCGCGTCATCTGGGCGCTCGATTCGGTGAAAGCGCCAACCCTTGTTTAGCGTCTTGTCCCGAGAACTTTTGCCCGCAAGGCTCTGATCAAGACTGGCAAATCGATGAAAATGTGCTGCCGCAGGTAGTCGGCCAAAAGCGAGGGTTTCTGGGTTTTCCCAGTGGGGATGAGTCACAAAATACTCCAATTTACGTGTCTAGTCAGGGTCAATCGAGATCTCGATATCGAGGCATATTAAACAAAATCGCGACAAGAATAATCAGCCCGAGCGCCGAGCCGCCTACCGCCCATTGTGGACCATAGAGATCAGCTAACACGCTAATCGGATAAATACTGATCGAAAGCACGGCCATTTCCAACATGTAAATGCTCATGACCCGGCCTCTGAATTCGTCGTCGACATAGGATTGAATTAACACGTTGCTAAGTGACATTCGAGTGGCTTGGCCAAAACCAACAATCGTTAACAATATTACCGATAGCCAATAGTGGGTAGAGAGAGCAAACCCGAGCAAACTGATGCCCATAATGCCGGCGCCCCACAATAGGATTCGGGCTCGTTTTCGATTGCCGAAAGTAGCGATATAGAGTGAACCCAGCAGCGAACCGACGCCTGAAAGCGAAATCAATAGGCCCAACCGCTCCGGACCTGCATCCAGCACATCTTTGGCAAACCCTGGCAAAATCATGAAATAGGTCAAACTAAAAAAGACCATAAGAAAGTTGCAAACCAGCAACATAAAGATGATCGGTGTATCGAGCACGTATTTAAACCCAAGGCGCAGCTCTCTCAACATCGAGCCCGTGGGTATGTCAGCGTCGGCCTTATCGATGACATCGATAAATGACATGAGCGCAGCGGACCAAAGGTAAAGAGCCGCCATTAAGAAATAAACCCACTTGGCTGGATCGATATTGCCATCTCCGCCACCAAGAATCGCCACCAATCCTCCGGCCAGCCCAGGTAACAATAATCGCGCGCTATTCATGCCGGACGTGCTTAAAGCGATGGCGTTGGTCAGTCGATCCAAACCCACAATATCCTTGGTGAAGGCTTGGCGGGCCGGCATCATCGCATTCATGACTAAGCCTTGTAGGATCGATGAAATCAACAAGTGTACAAATGCCAACTCACCCAAATAAATGAGCGTGCCGATCCAGCCGGTGATGAGGGCGTTGGCAATTCCGCTGATTTGGAGCACGACTTTTTTTTGCTTAACCCGATCGGCAACTACTCCTCCCAAAGGTGCAGCAATTAATCCTACAAGGCCACCGGCAGCGGTCATCCAACCTAACTTTTCATAAGACCCAGTAATCTCATAGACGAGCCATCCCCGAATAAACATCTGAATGTTCATAGCCGCGAAATTGCCGCACAACGCTAGGAAAAACCATCGATAGTTTTTGAGTTCAAACGCAGCGAAGGTGCCGCGCCATTTTGATGACCGCCCTGCTTTTGGACTGAGACGCTCGTCGGCTGCCGAGCTTGTATTTTTGCTCATCTTGGCAATATAGCAGTTGCGCTTGCTGAAGATATAGCGCTGACATTGACAAAGGCGCTGGTTTTTAGCATAGGTGACCAGCAAATTCGGCGCTGAGGCTTGAGGTGTTTTGAGCCATCGAGATTAATGCTTCAGTGCCCGCTTTGGTCCACCTTCGTCCTTATTCAGTAAGGCCTTATTGAGTAGGGTCTAGCCGACAGTCGATGCAGTGGCGTCGTGCCTTTGGCTTAACGTGGCAGTCTAAGCGCTGACAAAGCGTCCTCGGCGATTTTTGTCGGCAGTAGCGTTTGCGACTGCTCAAGGTCTGAAATTGCGCCTTTGGTTCGCCCCAAGTTTTGGCGTGCCAATCCTCGGCCCAAATAGTAGCGAAAATGTCGATTGTTGATAGCAATGGCCTGGGCGAAAAACTGTTCGCCAGCGGTCGCGTCCTCCCGGGCAAGGGCGATCTGTCCGGCTAGCCCGAAAAGGTAAGCCTCAGACTGGGTCAAAGTGAGCGCTTGGCGAATGAGTGCTGCCGCGTCGTCGAGTTCGCCGGCGCTTAGCTTAGCTGCTGCCTGATCGCCAAGATCATAGGCGGGGGATAGACTGCTAAGGCGGTCTAGTTTGGATTGATAACGATCAAAGCCTTGAATCACATCTCGGGTACGGCCGGCTTTCAGTCGCGCAGCAGTTTGCTGATTTCGTTGCACCCGTTCTTGAGATGGGGGATGGCTTGCCAGTAGGCCGTCTAGCCAAGAGCCAGATCGACCTTTCGATAAAGCCACGAAGGTTTCTTGTAGGGTGACCGCGGCTTCCGGGTCAAAGCCCGCCCGTTGCATGTAGACCATGCCAAAAGCGTCAGACTCTAACTCGGCCTCTCTGCCGTAAGAGCTAACTATAAATTGGGCGCCGAGCTGAGCCCCGTTCTCGAAAACGGAAGCATAACGGTCGTTTTGCGTCTCGATGGCTGACCCGGCGGCGCTAATAACGGTCGACAGTAAAATATTTCGTTCCACAGATTTCGCACTGTGGCGTGCTGCTGCATGAATGATTTCGTGACTTAGCACGGCGGCAAGTTCAGCCTCTGAATTCAATCGCGTAAGCAGCCCCCGATTAATCGCAATTTTACCCCCGGGCAACGCCCAAGCATTCGGTGTCGAATCGTCAATAATGACAAACTCGTAGGGAAGGCGCCTGTCAGCGACACGGGCTAATTGTTGGCCAATATCCTCGACGTATTGAGACAAGGCAGGATCACTCACATAAGGCCCACCTTGAGCTTGCTGGCTTGGCTGATACTGATTTTGGCCAAGGTTGATCTCCTGCGCTTCACTGAGCAGGCTGAGTTCATTCTTACCGGTTACAGGATTGACGGCGCAACCAGCCAATCCGAGTGAAGCGAGTAAACCGGCGAGGTAAAGGAAGCGTAATCGGATGATGTTTTTCATGAGGTGATGCGTTTGTTTAGATGGCCACAATTCTCTATGAAAACCCACTTTTGATCTAGCGTGCTATGCTCGTCGTTCTAAACGATGCGTCAAACCTTAAGTGAATTGTCCGTGCTAGATATCATCGAAATCGAAACCTTATTGAGCAGGCGCCGGTCGGTTGACCCGCCGGTGAGTGCGGGTCAACGTCAGGCGGCAGTTGCATTGATATTAGATCCCCAACCCGACGGTCTCGAAGCCTTATTTATTCTGAGAGCAAAAAAACCCGGTGATCCATGGTCGGGTCAGATGGCAATGCCTGGCGGGCACCGTGACCCTGATGATGAGTCGTTACAAGCAACCGCTAGCAGGGAAACTTGGGAAGAAACGGGTCTAGATATCAGCGAGAAAGGTCGTTTCCTTGGGTCGCTAGACGGTATTCGGGCGAACCCAAGATCAGGCATTGATCTAGTGGTAACGCCCCAAGTATTCGTTCTTAATGAATCCAGGCCGGATTTGACACCCAACGAAGAAGTGGCTGAGGTCTTATGGGGTAATCTCAATGGCATGAAGACTGGCGCATTAAAAACCGAGGCACAATTTCCAGAATTTCAGCGGTCCGGTAGTTTCCCAGGCTATCGAGTCGGAGATCAGGTCGTTTGGGGGTTGACCTTTCGCATGCTCAACGATTTTTTTGATTTATTGCCGTGAAGGTCATGGGTAGGGCTGTCTAGCAGCGCTCTTTGGTGTCGACAGATTTACCCACAACATCAAAGCGGTGAGCGGAGTGGTAGGCTGACCTCTGATCAATGGGTTTACAATCCGATACGAGACAGCGGCATAAGCGTTGCACGTCTTAAATGTTCAGAGGTATAAGCACTTAGAAGCTGTTAGCACCACCGTAAACTAAACGCATCGCCGCGTCGGTCGACGTACGCGGCATGACTGGGTCCAAAATGGGCCGGCATCAATAGCAGATTATCCTCCGCGCAAGTTTCAAGCAGGGTTCGCCGGGCGTCGATGGCTTCGTTCGGAAGCTCGCAATAGGCACTGTTCATCCAAGGTTCATAGGCTTGCAGGGGATGATGACAAATATCACCACAAAACCGAGCGCCCTCGCCCTCGCTGGCGACGCTCAAGGTTATCGAGCCGGCCGTATGGCCTGGAGTGAGTTGTATGGAAAGCCGATCGCTGATGAGGTCGTGGGATTCCACGACAAGATCCGTTTGGCCAAGGATGGGCGCGATACTGTCGTAGTAAGTTTTTTTGTTAACCAGAGCGAATTGATCGCTGTCGTCAAGGTTTTGAAGAGATTGCTCGAGTTGCGCTAACTCGACCTTTGAAAAAACGTAGCGCGCCCTAGGAAAGGTCGGTTGCCAACTACCGTCGATGAGCTGAGTATTCCAGCCAACATGGTCAACATGTAAGTGAGTGCATAGAACATAGTCAATCTCTGCAGGTGACACTCCCGCGTATTGCAGCTTGGCTGGCCAGTTGGTCTGCATTTGATGCCAGTCACGATAAGGGTTGCGATCTTTATCATTACCGATACAGCCGTCTATTAAGATTTTATGATGCGGCGTTTCGACGAGCCATGAGTGCATTGAGGCGATGATGCGGCCAGAGGTCATGTCGAGGTGGTTGGGCAGCAGCCAATCCTGATGTTTTTTAATGAGGTCTTTATGAAAGTCAGGAAAAAAACGAACCGGATCGAATAATGGGCCGATGAGTTCCTCGATACGTGTGATTTTGGTATCGCCTAATTGCCAGGATAGATTCATAGGGTCCATACCTTTTCTTAGAAGCCTATGAGACTATAAATTAATTCGATCTCGAGGGGGACCAATGAAGAAAACAGTCGCCATGCAATTACCAGCAGTCGCCAAAGAAGCGCCTGTTTCGGCGCGTTACGCGCTCGAGCTAGAGGCGCTTGCTCCGATCGCAGACATTATAGAAGTCGATGGCACAACGCCAGAGCGGTTTATCGAAGGGGCAAGACAAGCTGACGCGGTGATGACCTCTTGGGGAATCAACATTGATGCCAATATTATCCAAGGTCTTGAGCGCTGCGTGGTCATTGGCGTTGGCAGTGTGGGTGTTGATATGGTCGATGTTGATGCCGCAACTGAAGCTGGCATTGTTGTTACCAATGTGCCGGATGTTTTTATCGAAGAGGTCGCTGATCACACGCTGATGTTGTTGCTTGCCGCCGGTCGTCGGGTCAAGTTGATGGATAAAATGGCTGGCGATGGGCGCTGGTTTGAGGGTCGGCCCGTGCTGAATCATGTCCCGCGACTCTGGGGACAGACGCTCGGATTGATATCCTTTGGCAACGTTGCCACAGCAGTTGCTCGCCGGGCAAAAGCATTCGGGTTACACATCATTGCTTATGATCCTTTTGTCTCAGAGCTCAAGATGACCGGTGAGGGTGTAGAACCGGTCTCTTATGCTGAGTTATTGGCGCGCAGTGACTATCTGTCGGTGCATCCAGGTTTGAACGATGATACCCGGGGAATGCTCAGTGATGCGGAATTCGCCGCTATGAAAAACTCGGCAGTCGTCATCAATTGTGGACGGGGCGCCGTGATTGATGAAGCGGCGCTGATTCGTGCGCTGCAATCGGGTGAAATTGCTGCCGCGGGTTTAGATGTTTTAGAGCAAGAACCCCCGGAACTGAATAATCCGCTGTTAGCGATGGACAATGTGCTGATTACACCTCATGCGGCTTCGGCAACAACGCGGATGCGCACAGAAACGCGTCGCCGCAATGGGCGAGAGGTGGCGCTTGCCTTATCCGGTCGTTGGCCAATGAGTTGTGTCAATCCAACGGTCTTGCCCCGAACGCCATTACATCGCTGGCAACCTTATCCCATGGATCGCGGCCCCAATCGATAAAGGAGTAGTAAAGATGCAAGTGACTGAGGCAATTGCTGAAATTCTAAAGCAGGAAGGCGTTAAGTTTATTATTGGATACCCTGTTAATCCCATCATCGAAGCCGCAGCGATCGCAGACATTCGGACCATTATTGTTCGTCAAGAACGCGTTGGCTTGCATATGGCAGACGCAGTCAGTCGGCTCAGCAGCGGTGATGATATTGGGGTCTTTGTCATGCAGCATGGTCCAGGTGCCGAAAATGCCTTTGGAGGTGTTGCTCAAGCTTATAGTGAATCGGTGCCTTTGCTGGTAATGCCCGCGGGTTATCAGCGCCGATTGGCACACTATTACCCTAATTTTAACTCCACGCTGAACATGCAGCATGTGACCAAAATGGCGGAACCGGTGACTCAAGGTCGCGCATTGCCAGAGGTGATGCGACGGGCTTTTTGGCAGCTTCGCAATGGTCGAGGCGGCCCTGTTCTGGTCGAGGTTCCCTTAGATGTGTTTAGAGAAGAAGTGCCCGATTTTACCTATGTTCCCAGCTTTAAGGTGCGGAGTGCTCCGGATCCGAAAGATATTGAAACCGTAGCGGAAGTCTTGGCTGCAGCAGAGAGGCCGGTGATCTATGCTGGTCAAGGGGTGCATTATGCTAAAGCCTGGGATGCTTTGCGGACGCTAGCCGAGCGTTGGCAGATCCCGGTGACCACGAGCCTTGAAGGCAAAAGTGCCTTTCCTGAAGACCATGCTTTATCGCTAGGCTCAGGGGGGCGGGCAATCCCCAAACCTGTAGACACATTTTTAAAAGACGCGGATGTGATTTTTGGTATTGGCTGTAGTTTCGCGCTAACGGCATTTGGTGTTCAGATGCCAAAGGGCAAGACCATTATTCACAGTACGCTGGACTCAAAGGACTTAAATAAAGATGTGCCCGCGCAATATGCCTTATTGGGTGATGCCAAGCTTACGCTGGAAGCGCTCAACGCGGCACTGGAGGGTCACGCTCGTGATAAGGCGCTTGCGCGCTCAGGCGTTGCTGATGACATCGCTGCCGATAAAGATGCTTGGCTCAATGATTGGATGCCCAAGCTTACATCAACTGAAGCACCCATCAGCCCTTATCGAGTGATTTGGGAGTTGCAGGCGCAAGTGGATCCGGCGCAAACGATCATCACCCACGATGCTGGGAGCCCAAGAGATCAGTTATCGCCGTTTTGGCAGAGTCGTTTTCCTTTGAGCTATATTGGTTGGGGTAAGACCACGCAGCTAGGTTACGGTTTGGGCTTGGCAATGGGCGCAAAGCTTGTGCGTCCAGAAGCGCTTTGCATCAATGTCTGGGGTGATGCCGCAATTGGGTTTACCGGTATGGATTTCGAGACTGCGGTTCGCGAGCGATTGCCAATCCTATCGATATTATTCAATAACTTTTCGATGGCTATAGAGTTACCCATTATGAAGGTTGCGACGGAGAAATATCGAAGCACTGATATTTCAGGGCATTATGCCGATATGGCCAAGGCCTTTGGCGGTTACGGTGAGCGAGTGACAGATCCCGAGGAGATTGCTGCTGCGATCGCCAGAGGCATTGCTGCAACCGAGCAAGGACAGCCCGCTTTGCTAGAATTCATTACCTCACAAGAACTGGCGATCTCAAGTTTTTAGCTGCATCGTCAAGCCGCGTCGCGATAAGACTCGAGGGGTTTGACCCTCCGAAGCCCGGCGGGCAGACTGAAGGCTCGGTTGAGCTTAATTTGATTGGCGTTTAAGGGTTGGTTTTCCCAGCCAGCGGGATTTTGATGTGATAGGTTCTTAAATGGTTTAGCTAAAGACAGACACAGACCGATACAGATTGATAAATAGATAAATAGATAAATAGATACATACATATAGATACATACATATAGATACATACATATAGATACATACATATAGATACATACATATAGATACATTTAGATACAGATAGACTTAAGCTGAGATTATGGTCGTGTCTGTGAGTAAAAACTTAACAACCTCAGATTTTTTTGGAGAAGTGTAAATGACGGAACATCAAACTTTTTGCCGCTATTGCCACGCCTACTGCCCGATGGTCGCAACCGTGTCTGAGGGCAAAGTTCAGTCGGTCAAACCTGACACGACCAACGCGATGTATGGCGGCTATACCTGCATTAAAGGACGGCAACTGGTTGAACAGATGTATCAACCGCAACGGCTCACAAGCTGCCAGAAAAAAACTGAATCCGGGGAGTTTGTGACGGTCACGAGTCAGCAAGCCTTTGATGAAATTGCTGAGAAAGTGCGAGAGATTGTCAGTGAGCATGGTCCGCGCGCAGTCGCCACCTACAACGGCACCGTGGCGTTTCAAAATTCAGCACAGTTAGCCTACAGCCGAGCCTTTCATAATGCGCTAGAGTCGCCTTCCTATTATACAAGTGTGACCATCGATCAACCGGCAAAAGTTTTTGTGGGTTCAAGAATCGGTTTTTGGACGGCCGGTAGCCACAGCTTTCACGATTCCGATGTGGTCATGATCATTGGCAATAATCCTTTAGTTTCCCACTATGCGCCGCCAGGCGGTGTCCCATCTGTGAGCCCGGCAGATCAGTTGCGACGAGCGAAAAAGCGTGGACTAAAGCTGATTGTTATCGACCCAAGGCAAAGTGAGCTAGCCAAAAGAGCAGATCTTCACGTGCAAGTTAGGCCGGGAGAAGATGCCACGCTTCTTGCCGGGATGCTAAAAATTATTTTTGCTGAAGGCCTTTATGACGCCGAATTTTGCGAGGCCCACGTGGGTGGTTTGGCAGAACTCAAAGCAGAAGTCGAAGCTTTTGACCTTGAGATGGTATCTGACCGCACCGGCGTCCCAAAAGACACCATTATCGAGGCTGCTCGCTTATTCAGCGCTGGACCAAGGGGGTCGGCGATCACGGGTACCGGTCCGGAAATGGGTGCCCACCCGAATCTGACCCAACACCTGGTCGCTTCGTTAAACATAGTTTGTGGTCGTTTTTATAGAGCTGGGGATCAGATTCCCAACCCAGGAATGTTAGCCCCGCCAGCGCCCAAAGTTGCGCAAGTTGCAGAAGTACCCCTTGCTTGGGGCCGAGGCGTGCGTTGTCGAGTTAATCCGGAACTCGGTGAGCTGAGGCTAGGATCTTCCAAGGAAATGCCAACAGCACAATTGGCCGATGAGATATTGGCCCCCGGGGAAGGTCAGGTAAAAGTATTGTTTGTCATTGCAGGTAATCCGCTGATGGCTTGGCCTGACCAAGAAAAAGCCCTCGCTGCCATGAAGTCGTTGGACCTCCTAGTGTGTATTGACCCGTATTTTTCAGAAACGGCCGAGATGGCGCACTTTGTTCTGCCACCAAAGTTAACCTTAGAGCGAGAAGATGTGACGCTGTTGTCGGATGCTTGGTATGAAAAACCTTACAGTCAGTATACGAAAGCCGTCATAGAGACAGAGCATGACGTCATTGAAGAGTGGGAACTCTATTGGGCGATTGCTGATCGGTTAAACCTGGAGGTGACCATCGGCCGGACGCCGATTCCAAATCAACCGAAACCTAGCAAGTT
>Ga0255758_10001788_pt1 | contig 21104 bp, 37 predicted proteins | sample 011ome_24_FD_179958 | JGI IMG/M metagenome (GOLD analysis project Ga0255758, IMG submission 179958) | Coastal salt marsh microbial communities from the Groves Creek Marsh, Skidaway Island, Georgia - 011513CT metaG (version 2) | ecosystem: Environmental > Aquatic > Marine > Intertidal zone >...
AATAACTGAACGCTGACGGCGTTGGATATAGGGAAGGATGATTGATTGCTCGGAAATGTTTACACGATTGATTAGAGGCTTAATGTTCGTAATAGAACTATTAAGAAGTGCAACTAAACCGCGCTCCTGGACACCTAGCATAGAAGCTTCTGCTGAGTTCGCTATCACACGAGCTAAGTCAATTTCCTTATTGGAAAGTGCTTCAAATTCCGCAGGGGTTAAACCCTTAATGGAGGCGTTAGTAAGTGTGCAGCCAGTTGAGTCATCAACTTTAATGATGCGACCAAACCCGGCATCGCGGACAAGGTTCGATTGACTGATCTGCGTTGAACCCGGCTCAACAGATTGAGCTGGCGCTGGTACGTTTGGATCGTTAATAGCCATGTTATTATATATTGTTAGTTACACATTTATTCGTGTAACATAATAATAACAGACAGAACTGCTAAGACCTACAAAACGGGCAAATTACCTACATAATTTTAATATTTCACAAATCAACCTATCGTTAGTGCATTTACTAAAAACAGATTTTGGCTTTTAGGTTATATACCTAAAGTTGTAAAAAGTGCGTTCTTTTTCTCCGTTGGAGCAGGTTGGTTAGGGGATGGCCTAGCGCTTGATGGAATTGATGGAGCTTGTTGCCTTTGAGCGGGTTGCGCAACTTGTGCAGCCGGTTGTTGTTGCCCCATGTATGCCTTTAGCATTTCTTGCTGTCTTTGGAGACTAACATTAATGGCTTCTTGACTGCGAATAGCAATCACCTGCAAAAGATCATCATCACTCCAAGTGTAGTATTCACTTCGCTTGCTCTCGGGTAGTTGAAAGTAGCGCTCACGCCTCATAAATACTTTTCCGTCTCGATGAGTTTGACCGCTATTAATAAATGCATCCTGTTGCTGATTTACCCAATCTAGTAAAGCAACATGATCGTTGTTGGCTGGGTCGTAATTTACATTACCTGTTGTTATATCAACCAAAAGGTTTGCTGATGCCATAGCTTGCCCTGTAACTGCATCAATTGCGGCAAACTCCATAGGCTTAGTTTTGGAAAGCTTATCCAATCCGCCCTCTTCCTCCAAAACCTTACGGAAATCTTCGGGTATAATATTTTTCACAACTTGCTGAACTTGCGCCTTCTTATGCTGAACTTTGGGGGCAAGTGCAATTTTTTCCTGCTCGCGCTTAACTCGCTCAATCTCAGGTCTTAATTTCTCCCTTGCTCGTGCTTCCGCTTTCTCCAGTAGCATTTCTTGCTCAACTTTTCTTGCATCACTAGACCCAAATTTTGGGCGATTTCTTGCTATAAATGTTCTATACTCTTCATCCTCAGACAGATTAAGGTGCGGATCATCCTTTAGTCTTTTTTCTATATATTGCCTGGTTCCAGTAAAGTACTTCTTAAATTGTTCATCTGCCCCTTTATACTCAGGCATATTATCAGAAGCATATTTAGCTAGATCATAAACTTCTTTTTCTTCAGGTAATAAACCATTTTCAAACTCATCGATTTTGGCTTCAGGCTCTTCAGCTAGTGCATTCGCATTCTGTGGTCTAAAATCTTCAGGGACATCAGGGTCAATTACCTGCTTAACTTTCTTCTTCTTAGGCTCTGACTTCTGAGGCTCAATTGCCTGTTCCGTTGGTTGATCCTCTACCTCTTCCTTAACCTCAGGTTGCTCAGGTTGCTCATCAAGTCTATCAACCGCATCTGTAAGCGAAACTACATCTTCTGACTTTAATGGCTTAAACTTCTCCTCTTTTTCATCCTGAACTGCGTCTTCCTCTGCTATATCAAACAAAGAGGAGTACAGGGCATTTGACTCCTCGACTGGCGCCTCTTGCGCGGGTTGCTCTTCTACTTGTTCTTCAACTTGTTCTTCGCTCATACTTGTACTTCTTGCTCGGGTGATAATTGTGGTTGTTGCTCAGGTTCCATTGAAGGGGCACCTGGTGATGGTTCAGGACTTGCCCCGGGTGGGACTCCGCCTGCTGCTTGTTGTGCGACTTGCATTAATTGCTGTACTGCTTGTAGCACTTGGGGCCACTGCTCTTTGAGTTGCTCCATAAATTGGTGAGTCTCGATACCCATATCCTCGTCTTCTGCATCTGCCTCATCTGTTTCTAACTTCAAGTCATGAGCTCCCGACATTCGGAATACTTCATTTGCTAAGGTGAACAATCTTTCCTTGCCCAACGCTTGAGCTATTGGTTCAGTCTGCATAATTCCCTGCAGTAATTGACTTAGCACTTGTGCAGACTGGGTATCCCTTGATCGCTCAGCACCATCACGCGAAGAAAATAGATACTCGTGTACTAGCGTACTAGGCTCTCCGATAATATTTCGCCTCAAAGCTTTCTGTGGGTCTCGGTCATCCTCTGGCTCAAACCCAGCCTCCTGAATTGCCTTAACACTATACCTATTCTTAGCCGGTATCATGAACTTCTCAGTTGAGCATGAGACTAGGTGTTCGTAGATAACTTTTTTCGCAGCAGCGCGCATGTCATCAATTCCTTCCGATATAAAGCTATAGATAGCATTCGTTGAGTTTGTTATCTCAGCTACTTCTGTGGCACTAATCTCCCGAGGAGCGGGCTGTCCCAACTCTTGTGGAGATAGGATCAGCAACCGCTCGACGAGATTAAGCAATTGGAGGACTGCTTGGATTGACTGGTTTATGCCAGCCGAAAGTTCTTTTTGGGCATCTACTACAGTTATAAAGTCTTTGTTATTTATGCCTAAATCTGCAGCTTTTTGCCCTGAGTAAAACAATGCCTTGGGTTTTGCGTAAAAAGTGTCTTCGGATAACCCATCCTTAATATACTCTTTTACATCATCATCTAGTGCATCTTGATCAATGCAGAATATTTTCATCATTCCAATCTTCATATCGTGAAGCATTTTGGACATGATATTATTTAACTGATCCTGAAATGGCATGATTTCATGAGCTACTGAGATATTAGCCATGCGGTCATCGTTTTCATTTATGCCACCATAAATAGCAGGCAAAGAAGGTAAGTACTCAGCATAAATTACCGTATCATCACTTGCTACAGTAAGTTTCAACCATACATCATGCGGGTAATCACCCAACCCATCCCGATGGGGATTCACTCTCATGTACATCTGGGATACAAACATTCCTTTATCTTCATCCTCCGATGAGTAAATGCCAACCTGAGCTGTACGCTCATTTTTAAACGGATATGGATCTTGTAGTTTAGGAAAACTTACATTACCTGCGTCAAAATAATATCCAAAGAAGTCTGCATTTGCATTGTAAAGCGAACTAAGACTATTCGTATAGCTTACATCATCAGTATTCCATGTGCTTGGATTATTACTTATATCTCCAAATCTAATAATATCCCAATACCCTATCCACGCTGGACCATCATCCGTATTAAGGTCATGCAATGGTCTCGACTGATCCCTCATAACCCTTGTTGGGTGAGGAGTCCTGAATTTAACTCCTGACTTCACTACTTTTGATTTAAGTGAGTCCTCTCCGGATATTTGATCCTTTTCTTCAGTCCATTGCACAGTTTCATTCCATGACGAGTCAACAAAGGCAACGCTATGCCCATACATAAACATTTGCCTTATTATCTGCTCCCATAGATGCCTGTATCCAAATTGATCCGTCATGACCTCAACTCGCTGAGACAAAACATCAGCCCGAACTTTATCCGATACTGATGTACTTCTAGGCTCATACTTAAAGTATGGGAACAGGTTGGAAAATCTACTTACCTGTGCAGCCACACGACGAGTTACATATGAACGAATGAGATTAACCTGAACCTCATAAAGCCTTAATGTGTTTATTGCTTTAAGCTCTCCTTCGTCACCGTACTCACAAAATTTATCTGCGAGATCCATGTCGGAAAGCTTACCTTCACACTGCTCTATGTCGATCTTGCCCTGTGCATACTGTAGTAACGGTATCGTGCTCTTGTTAATAGGGAGTGAGTCCCAGGCTATATCTACCGATTGAAATAACTTAGCATCTCGAGCATTGAATGATATACCTTCGTGTATCCTGCTCTGAACCAAGTCTTCAAATTTTTCACGTACTTCATGGTCTTTTCCTTCTGTTGCTGTAAAAATCTCACGAAGCCTAGCTTGCGTGCATCCATGTTTTTCTAAAATGTCTAAACTAATCATGAGAAATTAAAAATGTTTTCAACTACATCTTTCGTGTAGTTTCTTAAGTATGTTGATTCCAGGAGTGTTAATAATAGACATGTCGTCATATTCAGCCTCTTTCCCTCATTTACCCGCTCCACCTTTGAACCTACAAGGGTCTCCAGTTCGAAACGTGTTATATTCAAAAAACGACATAAACGATCTACCCTTTTCTTGTCCCACCTTGATCTTATATTAAGCTTTGCGTACCTTGCTGAAATTAAGAGTGATGCAGATGTATGATCACTCTTCGGTTTCTTCGGTATCTTCTTCGTCTTCTTCGTCTGAGTCATTTGATTCGCTTGAAACCGATATTATGCTTTCAAGTGGGGCTGAGAGCCTTGATTCGGACAATTGAGACACGCGGAACTCAGCCGTTACTTTAATTATGTCACCCGGTTCAACCCCCTCAAAATCCTCCATGAGGTCAGGATTGTTCTTCATATCTACATTTAGAATACTTTCCATGTATGTAACTTAGGATTTATTGTAACTAAAATCAAGTCCCTAATTCAACTATCTGAGAACCAGATGTTCTACCCACATCAACATACTGCGTAGACTCATAATATATAATAGGATAACTTAGTGCATCGAACGAGTGAATGTAGATACTTCGCTTTGGCTTGAACGCAATATTTGGCTCGTAGTTCTTTCCTGGCTTCTCCGATACAAGATTCCTAAACATCTTTGCACAATTAACGCAAGGTACGGACATCATAAACTCCTCATTACTTAGTTTCGCTATCACCAACCTAACTCTTGCCTCTACTGAACCACTAAATTTGGGAGCTGCCTTCATTTTGATTGGATCAAGCTTAAAGGTTTCACTCTTAGTCCTGGATATTTCTTCTATGTCCTTAACATCATACGAGCCCGTCTTCGCCCGATACTGATTAAATGCAGAGTTATCTGAGATATGGATAAATTTAAACTTATGATCCATCCTTCTGTTCCAATATGCCATCTTGCGCATAACCATTGGAATAAGTGTTGTGTAAGGTAGTTTTTTATTAATCACAACAAACTCATCAAATACCACCCATATTGTCTTATCTGCACCAGGTAATGCTTGCATGAAGATTACCGCATTATTAACAGAACCCGGATCCCATCCGCATATTATCGGATATTTCGTGGATGGTAGTATTCCGCTTTTAGCGTCTCCCCTTAAATGTAGTGACTTATTAAAGTAAGGACCGAATATTGCGTCTCCCGCAGGGCGATCGATCCACTCTCCTCTAACCATCCTAGCTTCCTCAACGGGGTCAGATTTAACCGCCTCAAGAATACGATCATAATACCCAAGTGGTAGGTTTTTAACATTCTCACTAATAGGAACATGGTAGATAGAGTAATCGTCATTCCAGTTACCATCTTCATCATAAGGTTCCTCAAAGAATCTTTTATATACCCAATGGCTCGGTCCATCTGGGTTGCACGCCGCCAAGTATTGTTGCGGGCCGTGGATACCCTGTCGCCTACCGAGCTGCTGAACAACAGCATTAAAATAATCTGACGTATCGAGATTGGTAAGCTCGTCCACAAACACTAGGCTTGGCTCAAAACCTTTAACTCGGTCTTTAATAAATGACCCATAAGGAACAGAAATAAGAACTACCCTTGAGTGACCACCAAACCGATTTTCTATATCTATGTATAAATTCTTTTGGGTATCTTGCCTTTCATCTGTATGGTTTAATCCGATCCCATCTTTCCACTCAGGTAATATCTCAACTTGTAGTTTATGCCATACGCCACCAAGAGTAGCCTGTGATCGTACGCCAACTATAATTAAGGCGAGTGCATTAAAGTTTTCATAACAGTGACGAACGAGTTTATGGCCACCGAGTGAAAAAGTCTTTCCGGAACCCCGTTCTCCATAAGCGAGGATATAATTTGAAGGATCATCAAATATAAGTTGCTGAGTAGGACTGAGCGAAGGAGACCAGGGAATAGCTTCCTGCTTCTCACTTTTCTCATCCTCGATGACTTTAGAAAAGCGATCAGCTAGTACCTTGTTCTTCAGCTTCCTTGTCGACATCTTTTAATTCCTTTAATGGTCTAAACCCTGGTTTCTTTTTAGTCTCAGACTTTTCATTCTGATCATACAACCTAAGCTGAAATTCTAATCCCTTTAATAATCTGTCATGAAATTTACCTTGTTGCTCGCAAGCTTGGATAAATAGCCTTGTCTTTAAGGCCTTCTCCTCCAAGTCCATAGTCTCATCCTGAAGCTCCTCTTTTAGTTGCTCAGCAACCTCAAATAAAGAAACATTCTGCCTTATGTTAAGCTTTTGGGTAACCCTTAGGGCTTCAGCCATAAGCATACCAACGGAATCGTCAAAGTGCTTAAATACCTCTAGCTTCTTAGCGCTTTCAGGAGATGAGAACATAGAGTTTATATCATTCTCAAATGCATCCCTCCCGTTCTTTTTCAGATTCTTAAGCATCCGCTCATTGCGTTGCTCTGGAAGTTCTTTCCTTGCTAGTACATCAATCTCATCGGGGATGTCACTAGATGTTCCATTATCAACCCAAATCGCCCTAAGGTGCGGGTCACCAAGAACACGATCACGCACATAAAGCTTTCGTACTTTTAAATGATCGGCTGTTTTGGCGTAGTCACCATCATACTTCTTTAAGACTTCACCCAAAAGCTTGGTGTCTACCTTATGAGCTTTTGGCATTTTCTAAAACTTTAATTAAGGGTAAGAACACTTCCCTCCAATGAGGCGATTGGCGTAAGTAACTAAACTTAGCACCCTTTCTTGAGTAAGCACGCATGCGATTCCTGTCCTGCCAATCAAATGGATCGAAATTACACCCGTAGCAAAATCGCATTATCTCGCCAATAGGAATGGGATCCCATGACTTAGTTCTACTTATCTCCTGAATCCTAGCCATAGGAAACTCAGCCTTAATGGCAATTTCTTGATCAGATAAAGCTCTAATGTGCTTTATGCCAATCTTCTCGCGAGCAAGTAACCTTATTAGTGGAGGTGGGTATTCATTCAGAATCCCCCACGGGGTTCGCTTTTTTCCATTTTTTAACTGCATCATAAGCTCCTTGTAGTTTATTCCATCCATTATCCTTAGAGCCCATTAGTACTCTGCTTCCGCATCCGGGTCTAATGCCGACGATAAACCATTCATCCAAGAACTCTTCTACATTTGGCCGTATAGTCTCATACAGTTCAAATGTCTCCGATTGTAATTTATTATTATCCTCCATACCAAAAGCAAAAAACAAAAAACGAATTAGGTCAAGTGAAACACGAATTTAAGTGTAACTTTGACACTATGACGAATTGACAAATTGACAGATTAAAAAATCAGTTTGTAGTGCAGTTACACTACATCCTCGCGCGCGCGCGTGTAGATAATATAGATATATCTATAGATATATCGTCTTCGACTACATTTTGATATTAAAGAACTCATCAGACTCTTCTTTACCCACTCTGTTATTTTTATAATTAGAAAGAAATACTTCACTGCTCATATGCCCCATCGTATCGAGAGCCCACGCAAAGTCTCGCCAATACCCATAACTCCCAAATGAATGCCTTGCACCATTTGCAGGATAATTAAAACCTTTCACCCCTCCCCCGCCACGCCTTCCATTATTCTCCCAACCAAATGCTCTTTTGGCAGCTAATGCTCTTGCCTGACTAAGTGCATTGTAGGTAACGGGATTTACCATCCCTTTTCCATTTTTTGGAAGCCAACTCCATAAGTTCTCGGGTGGTATGATCCATCGCTCCCTCCCGGTCTTAGTTCGTTCTGCCATTAAGCCTATACGCTTGCCCCATTGAATATCGGAATATCTGAGCATTTCCATTTCAATCTCAGCACGGATACCTGTGAAAAACATAACCGCAAGTGCGGGCCGGTACTTCTCATGAATAGCACCGAGTATCCCCTTTGTCTCCTCGATCGAGCAAATACCTGGCAACTTAGCAAATTCCTTCTTTGTAGCTTCGATCTGAAGTCCCTTGTTAACGGTAGAATACCACTGCTCCTTAATTTGCCCGTAACCTTTGGATCCGCACCATGCCATAAAAATCTTAACTGCACCACCATACCCGAGCTTTGTTTTGTGCGACCAGTTCCCGGAGTTCACATACTCAATGTAATCCTCCGATGTCACCTCACTAACCAATCGATCCTGACCGAACCATTTGATGAACTTCATGACTCGATCCGAAGTAGTAGCTTTCCCCTTCTGTCTTGGCTTGTGGTCATTATCATTTCTTTTCCCGTAAGCTAAAATGTATTGATCGAATGCAACCGATAGAATTGTCTTATCACCCGCCGGTTCTTTTTTGGACTTGCCCGCTATCCACTCATGCTCATCAAACATCTTAGCCTCGGCATAACTATCGAAAAACTTCCTGTATCGCTTGCCCGATTTGCGGATATTTATAACCCAGCGATCCTTACCTCTTACATTTACTTTAGTTGGTTTTGCCATTTGTTGCCCTTGTTGCCCATTCTGTTGCCCATAAAACACCCATATCGTGGTATATTTAGGTATAGAGTGGTAAAATATAAGTCTACCAAAAAAAAGACCCTCCCGAAGGAAGGTCTTTATTTTAGCGGGATTCCCGCTATATATGAATGGCACACCCGGAGGGAGTCGAACCCCCAACCTCCTGGTCCGTAGCCGGGGCATGATCCTCTTATTTACTAGCTTTCGGGATGGTGTTGCCAATTTGTTGCCAGTCATTAGCTTTGTTATCCCAAAACCAACCGAGGGATAACAACTTATTCCCCCTTTTTGCATTAGAGCTTTGGAGTTGAGCTATTTTTTTTGAGAATCGGTGCTCGGTAGTATCCATGTGTAATGCGATCTGTTCCTTATTATTTGCTAGCCAAAAACCAATGTAGCCCATACCACCAACCGCAAGTATCGCTAGAAATGTAGCGGCAAATGCAAGCACTTTGATAATTGATGTCATACTATCGGTCTTAAGTGTTAGATCGTGAACATCATTTAATTTTTTCCCATCCACCCAAACTTCTTTTACTGGTTCATCAAACTGAGTTTCCCATTCTTTTGCTTCGTGGAGGATTGTTACTGTAGATTCTTGAGATTCCATATTATTTTTTGCTTAACTGCCAGGCAAATTTGTCAATTTGCATGGCTTTAGTTTCTGGCACCTTATTGCCAGTGTTTGTTATTAGCTGGGTGTATTGTTCTATCGAGTCGCCTACATAGGCGCCTATAGTCTTTTTTGTCACAAGAAGGGATTCTTGCATTAGTTCGTATATTTCATGCGGTATGCGTGTGTTAATCGCGATGTAGTCTTTTTTTGATGTCTTTTTCATTAGTGTGTCACTTTGATATTATTAATAATGAATTACCTTCAAGTGATATAAAATGATAAGAATGTCAATAATAAAGAATAAAAAGTTTTATAAATGAAATACTTTTCATTTTATTTCTTATTATTTTTAAATATTTAAAGATTTTTCTTTTCTTTATCAAATCGTGCGTGTACAAACCACTACATGACAAGAAAAAGTGTGGATGAACAAACAATGATTAAGAAGGGAGAAGCAGCACGGTTACTAGGATTCGGCAATACCGCAGGATATAAGTATCTCGATTTCCTCGCCCTTCATAAAGTAATACTACCCGTGTTTCTGCCGGGGATAAAAACCCCAAGATACATGCGAGAAGAGGTCTTAGCGATCGCGGATCGAGAGCCTGCAGAAATACCCGAGTTTAAAATAAATTAACAAAAGGAGGATTGTTATGGATATACCAAATCTAAGCGGTTTCGCTGACCCCCAAAATGTCAGCAAAAAAGGTACAGGAAGTTTTTCAGCTTCCTATATAAATTGGGCAAGAAGTCTCCACGACATTCGTGAGAATGCTAATGGATGGATGCCGGAAATGGTGGAGAATATCCATGGAGAAGAGGTTCACCCTGCTCCCGACGGCAGTGCTTACCTAGTAATTAGGTTTCGCCATGTAGACGGAACAAAGACTACAGGTATTCCGCACGCCATAATGGATCATAAAATGAAGCCCGTGAAAGGCAACCTTGTAGGTGCCCGTGATGTTGCCGATTCATTTGTTCGTGGAGCGTGTAAAGCCGCCGCCGCATTATTTGGGTATGGATGGCAGATGTGGTCGAAAGATGACCCCATGGAAAGAACTGCCGAAGAAGATAATGCGATCGCATCTGAGCGTGCTGAAATAAAAAAAGGCGCAATTCGTCAAACGATTGGACAATCTGAAGAGGAAATTAAATATGTCGGGAACGATATAACAGATCAGCACTCAACTCCACAGGGTTGGCTTGAGGAAAATGATCCAATAGCTGTACAAGATGATGTACAAGAATCTTCTTGGCGGGATGTAATTTGCCCTTTTCCGAAGCACAAGGGAAAAACTCTTGGTGAGGTGGAACAGTCAGATCCAAATTGGTTTAGTTGGTTGGCGGGATTAGAGGATATTAAATCAGACGAGCTTCGCACTGCGGTGGATCAATACTTGAAGGAGAAAAGCAATAATGGGAAACAAGGATTTGCAAAAGTCGCCTGAGGATCGAGGAGATGCGCCGTCAGCAAGTAAGATTTCGGCAATCGCTAAGTGCAGAGCTTTCCATAAAGCTAATCAAGATTTTACTTGGTATGCTGATCGCGATGCGGCGAATGAAGGTACGATTCGTCACGAGTATGAAGAATTGCAAACCCCACTTGATGAAATTATTGATCCAGAGCAAAGAATGTGTGCGGATCGGAGTCGTAAAGCTTTGCATTGGTGTCGAGACGAGCTCGGCTTACTTGAGAACCAAACTACAATCGAGCGAGAAGTAAGATTGTGGTCAGGGGAAAAGTGGTCGGGGCAATTAGATTACTTGGAGACATGGTCAAAACTTGGAAAGATGGATCAAGGACTTAAGGAATATGCTTTTGTTGCTGATTACAAAACTCTTCGTGGCGACCATGACCCAGCACCAGTAAATATTCAATTACTTGCTCAAGCTGTTTTAGTACACCTGAACTATCCTAACGTACATGAGGTTTACGTGGCTTTAATAGAACCTTTCCAAGACCCGATATACACCACTGCTTCCTACTCATCTGATCACCTTAGGGGTAAGGGTGAATGGATTGAAAATATAGTAGACGAAGCAATGGGTGATAATCCGTCTCGGACAGCGGGGTCGTCGCAGTGCAAATGGTGCGCGGCGATCCCGTTTTGTCCTGCAGTTAGAAACAAAATAAAAGAATTAATAAAATGAATTGGTTGGATGACAAAAATTTGGCGGAAGCGATGGAGTGGGTCCCACTTTGTGACGCATTTGTAAAAGGAGTAAAAGCGGCGGTAAAGGCAAAGCTTGAGGAAAACCCTGAGGCGGTACCAGGATTTAAGTTGCGTGACGGAGGAAGGATTACTTCTTACGACGCACAAGAAGTTGCTAAGATATTAATGGAATCAAATATTTTAGGTTGGGATGACCTTTTGAAGCACATGAAGTTTTCTATGACTCCATTCGTTTCAACTTGGGCGGATCATACCGGAATGACAAAAGCAGAAGCAAAAAAGGATTTGAATGAGCGACTTAAAGATGTTGCTAAGACAAAACCAAAGTCTTCCTCGATTGTCAGAGCTAAGTAATGGAAGCGGGAGAAAAAATTACTTTATGTGTAAAGAAGCGAACCCCTTCCTTAAATACGATGCTCGGAATGAACCGATGGCAATTGCTCAAGGAGAAGCAGTCCATGACCATGGCATGCCTTGTCGCCACAGAGTCCGCATTGTCTCCAAAAGAGTCAGGCTCTGCGATCCGGATAACCTTATTGGGGGCGTTAAGCATCTCGTCGATTACCTCCGCTATGCAAAGATTATACCTGAAGATGATCCCACAGCGATCACCCTCGAAGTCACGCAAGAAAAAGTCAAAGGGTACAAATACGAGGAGACGTGGGTCGAAGTAAGCAGATGAGTGATAAAAGTTACCCAACAAGTTTTCGTTTAAACGAAACTGCATATCTGAGGTTAGAATCTTTCTGCCATTTGACAGGAATGAGGAAATCAGAAGTAGTGAAAGCTGCGCTCGCTCAGTTTATTGCCCCTACCTTAGGGAATACAAATGTTCAGACTGCGGTAACTCACTATAATCCAAAGACCGAGACCCGTTGCGATACATCTGATAAAAAAAGTGATGTCCAAACTTGGTTTAAAACATTTTGGGTTGTTTGCGAAGATAAGCAGTTTCCCGAGCGTGTGGTGAGAACAATAGGAGATAAATGGGATATAATAAAGGAGAAGGATCCCGAGGCTTGCGGTGAAAAATACAATGACTACTGCAATACTGAGGCCATGAGGGGTCGCGAATACAAGCACCCAAATTCTTGGCTCAATGATGGTGGATACGATAACGAAACAAAAACTGATAATGGAGGATTGGCATACGATGTTGAATGAATATACAGATTACGATGCGGAGCGGGGATTCCTTTCCTGCACTAGGGATGAAGAGTGCGAAAGTACATATGACATATGGGCATACGCACTAGATAATGGAATTAATGAGGGTCACTTTACCGACCAAGACCTGAAAGAATATTTTGTAGCTTTAAAGCAGTCCGATAAAGAGGATGATTTTGGAATGATTGGAGCAATGCTTCGGCTTCCTAAAGGCTGGAAGGATAACAACCCTACTTTTATTTCTAATGTACTGATGTGTTGTGAGACAAATTCTCGGGGGAAAGAGTGGGTAGATCGGTTAGTTAAAGCTGATAAATTTAGGAAGATCCAGAAGTTGTCGCTTAAACTGCAAGACGAAGTTGACCAAGCGGGTAAACTTGATGATCCAACAAATATTGCTGTTCGCGCTGATGATGAGCTGACTCAGTTAATTGAGCCAAACACTAAAACATTGGTTTCAGCAAAAGAATTAGCGGTTGCTACAAATGAAGCTATTAAACACGAACGGGAACAAGGTGGAGCAAGTATTCAGACTAACATTAAGTTCTTAAACAAGATACTTGATGGTGGATTTCGTGCGGGACAGATGGTTGTCGTCGCAGCCCGACCATCTATAGGTAAAACAACATTCTCGATGAATGTTGCCCATCATGCGGGGAATATGGGCAAAAAGATATTATTCTTCAGCCTTGAGATGTCTAATGATCAGTTGGGGAAGAAATTGGCGGCAATAGACCAAGGAGTGAATTTATCTAAGTTTGCAGAAAGGCGTGAGTCTGACGAAGACAGAAGGCTTTTACAGGTAGGTCTTGAGAATATATCGGAATTGCCCATTTGGGTAGATGATGACTCTGCTCAGACAATATCTAAGATACGAGCACAGACAAAGACAATGAATAGAAAACATAATCTTGATGCTATATTTATTGATTACCTTGGATTGATGGAGCCGGAAGATAAGCGTGATGTACGAGAGCAACAAGTGGCTCAAATATCTAAAGCTTGCAAGCGACTCGCCAAGGAACTTGGAATTGTTGTGTTCTTAATTTGTCAGCTTAATCGTGACTCCGCTAAAACAGGAGGAGCCCCTGCCCTTCACCACTTGAGGGAATCTGGGCAAATTGAGCAGGATGCCGATATAGTCTTAATGCTTCATCGTGAAATGAAAGCCGGTGGTGATTCCCAAACAACCGATATTATGATTCAGAAGAATCGCTTTGGTCCCATTGGACACACGAAAGATCGTGTAACTTTCGACAGGTTCACCCAAAGGTTCACGGAGAAACTGCCTGAGCCTCGATTGCACGACGATCAACCAAAAACTCTTTATAAAAATGAGATCAGCACAAGAATTTAGAACTGAACTGCAAAGATCTTATTTCTCAGTAGCAAAAGTTGCTGAGTACTTTAGGAGATTCCAAGGATTACAAGTCCAGGTTCTTCCGAACCTTGAATTACCTGACGGTGCAAAAGATAGGCATATGTATAGGGATGACGGAGATTTATTACTCACTTACCCTGTTGAAGTAAAACGATCAAACATACACGCATGGACAGGAAAGCACGATTTCCCGTTTGCCAATGTGCATGTGATGTCTGCCAAGCAATGGGATCAATTAAGGGTAAAGCCTATGTTCATAGTCTTCGTAGATAAAAACAATTCATCGGCTGCGGTAATTAAGGGGGAAACAAAAGAGCAATGGCAAATAATCGCACAACGAGACAAGGACGGCGTGCGTGATGCGTATGTATGCCCTAAGTACCTATGCGATTTTATAAGTTTATCTGAAATCTTTAAGGAAGATTGTAAGGAGGCGCAGCCTCCTCGAAATTTAACCAATAACTAAAAACAAAATGCTAGGAGAAATATACACAAACATCATAGGAACGTCGGTTGCAGAACCAGAAATCAAGGAGATACCATCAGGTAAAAGTCTCATGGTTTTAAGGTTGGCTGTTAATGAGAAGATTGGTGAAGGGGAAAGAACTTCCTTTATCACTGTAAATTCTTGGAGGGAGAAGCTTAATAATAAGCTCATGCAACTAGAGCTAAGGGGAAAGAATTTAAAGATTCGTGGTCCTCTTCATATCGAGGAATGGGAAAAGGATGGACATAAGTTCCAGAAGCCCGTGGTAACCATGGATAACTTAACATTTCTCGATAAGAAAGATGCTTAAGAATGTCTTTAGATTTTTCTTCTTTCTGCCCAGACGGGTGCGTCCTTTGTGGCGCACTCTTCTGGTGTGGAGTCGTATTTGCAGGATATACCATAACTCGGGGCTGGAAGGTGTAAGGAGGAAAAAATGTCTACGATAATTGGATTAGCAGGGCCGAAAGGTGTAGGTAAGTCTACTTATGCGAATCAACTTGTTTTTGATATGTATAAAAAACAAGAGTGGTCTGATGCCATTAGGATTATCTCATTTGCGTCACCACTTAAGGAAATGCTTGGGTGCATTGTTCATAAAGACTATATTGAAGATAAGGAGCGAATAATTCCTAACCTTGGCGTATCCGCAAGACACTGTTTACAGACCTTGGGTACTGAGTGGGGGAGGAATCTTATATCTGATTCAATATGGATTGATATTACCAGGCATCGGATAGAAGAGTCAGATGCTAATGTTTTTATTATTGATGATGTACGATTTGATAATGAGGCAGAAATGATTCGTGACATGGGTGGCGAGGTATGGAAGTTGTCAAGATCGGGAGTAAATGAGAATGACGCACATATATCTGAATCGGGTGTATCTGATAACCTAATCACTAAGCATGTAAACCTTGACTCTAAACCTGTTGTTACATAGAAATTATTGTATCAATGTGGTTAGTCTTATTTTTGGCAATTTTAACAGGGTTTAGTTTTTGGCTCTATAGTGAAAAGAAGTCCTTTAAAAAGAAAGACTCCACTGAGAAGAGTAAGCAAGAAACGACAGAAGGAGATGAAGGAGTATTCGATTCTGAGGAAGGAGTTTTTGGAGAAGTTACCTATGTGCGAAGTCTGTATGAAGGCGAAGACGAGTGATGTGCATCATCGCAATGGAAGAGGAAAATACTACATGGATGTGGATACCTGGTTATCCGTATGTCGTCCATGTCATGACAAGATTCATAAAGAGCCTAAGTGGGCACGGGAGAAAGGATATTTAGTATGAGTGGGAAATCAGCAAGACACACAAAAGGTGCATTCGGGAAGAAGCGATCCAATGGTATTAAGCTAATTCAGGTTGGATCCGCAAAGAACACCCCTACCGCAATTGGTAAACGCAGGGTCAAGGAAATGCGCCAAATGGGATTTCGTAAGAAGTGAATTTACTATCCCTAGTTAATCAAGACGAAGAAGGGTATGTGCTTAAAAACCACATGCTCATGTATCCTGCTGAATGGATGCTGGACCCCGAGATTGCAAAAGCAATATCGCAAGACAAACCTTTGGTCAGGAAGTGTATAACTGAAGGAGTACCTTCAGACTTATCTCCGGATCAGCTTAGTATTCTACCACATGCCGAGCATAGGGGGCATGACATATACACCATGCCATTATTCAGTAAAGAATTTGTGGCAATGCTTCAGAGTGAAATCGAAAATATTAAAACACATTCTCGATTTGAGGTGAATCCTGACGAAGCAGAAGAAGTACAGATCGAAGAGTTTGTATTACGATTAAAATGCCCTGGCTGGTACTTATCTATGCTCCAATTGTTCTTGAGTCATATAAATGTGGTAATAGGTGCGTTATATGGACGTATAATGTCCTCGGGAGTGATTCAACTAGCTAACTACAACCCTAGAGGTGTACAGCAGACATCCTGGCATCATGACGGTGATGCTGACTTTACCATGGTTGTCCCTCTCAATACAGGTGACTATGAGGGTGGAGGCACAGAATTTTTTAACAGATGCTCAGTTCCGGCACTACCTAATGGTCATGCTTTAATATTTCCTGCTCAAAGTACTCTGCATAGAGGTATGCCGGTGGAGTCAGGAGACAGATACCTATTGGTATTTTGGATGAGAAGGAAAGATGACCCTAATTGAGTTATTTTTAATCGCGATATTCATGATCGCGGGAGTTATAATACTAGACAACACACTAAACAAATGAGTGAGGAAAAAAAGGAACTGTCGAAAGACGAAATGAAAAACGTGCCCATTGCTGAGGTTTTAATCTCAACTGGGATTCAATTAGCACAGGAGCGCAATATGTCGCTTGGTGAGCTAGTTGGTCACTATGAGATCGCTAAGATTGAGGTGTACAACCGGATAACTGCTGGGGCGAAAGCTTCTCAACCTTCCGAGCCTGCCGAAGGTGACGACAAGGTGACGACAGAGGACGCTTCCCCAGTCGAAGTCGCGGATAAAGCCTAAACTGAAAGTGTTCGCAAGAGCACTCACCATATCCGTCAAACTCGTCCAAGTCGACTAGATGGATATTGTCTGGGTTGGTTAAGCTCGTCAGGAGATACCTGCGGGCTTCCATCCATTCAGTTTTAAGAGCCAACCTTTTTGTTTTTAAAAGCTGCCCTGGCAAGTTCCAGGTCGGGAGACTTCTTTTTCCATGTTTTAGGCTTTGATGCCTTTTTAACATTATCGCGCATGGTGTCTTTGACGGCGCAGAAATTACAACAACTACTCATTTCTATTTACTCCATATCTTAGGCTATCTACATGAGCATCAAGTTTATCTACTCTGCTCTCCAAGTGTTGAATTTTCATATCTTGGGTCGCGTCTGCAGGTAATGCTCCGATCTCGCCACGCGGCCATTTTATCCTAAATTCCGAGTTCATTTCTATTTCGTGCTTTATTCTAACATTATCATTTTCTAGCTCTGAGATACTATTTTTTATGGTAACATACCCATAGGTAAATGTTGCTACAGCCGCTATGGTTTTCAACATAAAAGCGAGATTCGCTTTTACGACTGAGTCCTCCCCTATTGCTTTACCCTCACTCATCGCATTGACTTCTTACCACGGCACTTCCACTTCTTCCGGGATAGATCGTTTGCACAGGGTGGTTTCTTGCACTTCTTAATGCCAGCAGAGCGCGCACAGTATGCGTCACCCTTCTTAGATCCAGGAGAAATTCTGTCTTTTCCACTCTTAGTCTTACCCGCCTGACCATAGGAAACCTTACGCTTCCTACCAGTCTTGGGATTAGTAACTACTTTTGCGAAACGCTTTCCTTTTGCCGGTTTTGCTGACTTTCTTTTTGGCACTTGCTTTCCCTCCCTTTGGTTTTAGGCATTTTCCTGCTTTCCTGCACTTGGCAGGTGTTTTACATGTACTACATACTTTCATAAATTACTTCCCTGTTTTTTCATATAGGTTTTGTATATCCCTTCTCCTGTCCTCCACTACCTTTAGTAGTGTTCTTATACGCTCGGTATTTCGGGCATCAGAAATTTCTAACTTCCTGATAACCTCCTTCATCGAGTCGATCTCCGCTTTGTTTTTCTTCAGAAAGAAACCCAGCACAGATATGGCAAGGGTTACTCCGGCAAACATGTAATGCGTGATCTCCATAGTTACATTTTAGTTCGTGTAACTTAATCACGCAAGATACTTTGACTTCCTTTTTTTCTTTAAGTAGGACTGACCATAATACCAATCAGTCCATCGTTGTGCTATTTCTTCAGCCTCTGATTTGGTATTAAATATTAGTCCAAACTCACTCGGGAACGCACTACCCTTTGCTAGTCTTGGGCCGACAGGACCTTCCCCCAGCGTACTCTGGGATCGTATGATCCAGCCCTTGTCATCCGACTGCCGTCGAACGACAAAGCTTAATTCACTCATCCTGCTCGTTGAGTGCTAGTAACTGTTCTCGTTGGGCAATTAGTTTTAAGATCAGATGATTGCGGTCATTTTCTAACCGCTCCTTCTTCGCGTCGATCATATTAAGATCCTGACGAAGATGTTGCATCTTTACTTTAACTACTTGCTCCCTTGAGTCGTTGTCTTTGCTCATGACTATTTATTTGTTCTTCACACCACTCGTAAGCCTGATCTAGCTTACCCTCTTCAAATGCTTTCACTTCATGCGACATGCTTTCGGGAAGCATCCAACTAAATCGTGCCTCCCAAAACGGATTGGGTAGATCCATCATCTCCAAAGTTGCTTCACAATCAGCCTTCTTTATCGAACCCTTAAACTTAGACCATTTCATTACCATCCGAAGTTTTCTCCAAATTTACCCCTGCCCCAGCAATGTTTCTTAACTAAAGCCTTGTACGGGGCATAACATCCACACCCCATAGCTGACTCGAGGAATGGGCGACATGTCTTTCGTTCCTTATCAAAAATCGGGCATTTATAGCAAATAACCATCCGAGCCCGCCACATCTCCTGAGAGTATGGACTCCTTGCAATACTAAAGGCAGACTTTAAAATTTCAAGGTATTCAAAGACTGAAACCTTGGGGCCGAAGGCAACCCTTAGAAATTCCTTAAATCTGCGAATCGAAATCATACCATAGAGCTTTGACCACCTCCATATATAGATGCCAGCGATTGTGCCTGCGGAGATGTTCCCGCTAATTGCATTCTCGGATCATTTAATCCTTGGAATGTTTGATCCACGATCGGGCTTCTCATAGGAAGTGGTGTGTAATTTTCTGACTGTCTCGGGTCACCAACAGGTTGTACCGGCATTGGCATATAACTCGTAGGAGGAGACAATTGAATGTTTTGGTTCTGCGGGGTCTGCCCGCCTCCTAAAATAATTGGCTTAGACTCAACAACAGGACGAGTAGTGATTTGCTGTTGGGTTACGCCAGGTGTGGCATCGCTCATACCGCCCAATCCTAAACTTTGTGCAATCTTAGCAACCTCGGATGCTTTTCCAATTCCGCCCATTACTGTGCCCATTAAGCCTCCACCTTTACCCATGCCAAAAAATCCACCGTCATTACCTGGGGCGATTTGGGCAAGTCCAGCATCAATGTTTGCCTGACTTACATTAGGTCCGCCATTTAAGAAAGATTCAAATTGATTACTTAATGGAATCTGTGGTCCCTGCATTGCTGATCCTGCTGCTTGTGGACTAAACAAAGAACCCAAGTATCCGTTCTGCGGGGTTATCCCCGCTCCACCAATATTAGGAAGCAATCCACCAAGTACCTTATCAGCTCCTGTGTAAAGACCGCCCATTCCCCCAAGAATATTTGAACCTGCTCCAATAATGCCACTACCAAGGGAACTTAACGCTCCCCCAATATTGCCACCACCTAGGGCGGCAAGTGAACCACCCAGTCCACTACCCAAACTCCCAATCGTTCCGCCAAGAGTTCCTCCTATAACAGGAATTGAACCCAATGCCCCACCAAGTGCTCCCGCACCAGATGCTAACGCTCCACCAATTCCACTAGCTGCGGCTCCTAAACCACTGCCAACTGCTGTTATTGCCGGTAATACTGCTGTTCCTATTGCGGGTAATGCAAATGCAAATGCCATTATTTTGTCTCCTTAGTTTCTAGTTCTGTAAAATCTTTTGCTATGACTTCTTCCTCAACATCTTCAGGAGTAGTCTTGTCCGTTGCGTGTACCGTATACCAAACGCAATCCTCTAAAACATGTATCAATCGCTTAGTTCCTGGCTCAGTAACTCCTTGATAAGGTGCGTGTATCTCAACTGTACCCTCCTCAGTCATTACCCGGCACTTGCCAAACAATACAAAAAAAGGATGCCTTACCTTATGGATCTTTGTAGTCACCACCATACCCGCAGGCATGTATACCATTCTCACATATAAACCATTAATGAATTGATGGGTAAGCTTACCTCCCAATTCATCTACCCAATCATCACCTTTTATGTGATCCGGGTTCTCCATCCAGTAATTCTCCAATGCAGACACTGCCTCCTTGAAATTAGTCGACTCACTAATCTCCAAATCAGGCTTTTTTATTAATTCTACCATGGTCGCATTGTTACTATATTATTATTGTAACACACTTTTAGTCAAGGAGCATCTAAAAACCACTATAAGGGCATCATACGGGGCTTTAAATGGGGTTTTGGAATGTGTAGGAGGGCTGGAAACTTGAGAAAGGGGTTATATACATACACGCACGGGAATGACCGCACCCCCCATAGCCCCCCCTGTTACACTATTATAGTATTGTAACACCACACACACAAACCCTTGGTTTGTAGTGGTTTACATAGGTGGCAAGAGTTACTTGGTCCCGATCTTGCCACGCTATCATCGCGCTATCATCGGGAACGCCAACAAATAGAAAATATAAATATGAAGAACACAGAACCAACCACCGCAAGAAAAAGCACCAAGACCAAGGCAAAGACGGAAGCAGTTGCCGAGATTGAGACACCAACGCCAACGCCCTCAGACGCATTGCTTGCCACCTATGAGGAGATTGACGCCAACGAATCCTTGACCCAAGTAGAACGCAACCGCTTGACCGAGGAAGCACGGAACGAAGTCAATTCGACC
>Ga0255758_10001800_pt1 | contig 21034 bp, 20 predicted proteins | sample 011ome_24_FD_179958 | JGI IMG/M metagenome (GOLD analysis project Ga0255758, IMG submission 179958) | Coastal salt marsh microbial communities from the Groves Creek Marsh, Skidaway Island, Georgia - 011513CT metaG (version 2) | ecosystem: Environmental > Aquatic > Marine > Intertidal zone >...
CCTCGTCCTCGTTTAAATCCTCTTTTTCTTCCTCGTCGTCGCATTCTTCCCCTCTTTCTTTTCGTCGTCGTCTCTTCACCGAGTAGATCGTCAAACGGTTGCCACTGGCGACGATGACATTTTCATCATCGTTTTCATCATTTTCATCACCATTTTCAAACGCCTCCTTAAAGTCGTTTGTATTATTAGAATTCGAATGGGGGGTGAAAAAGCACGACACGCACGCGTCCGCGCCGGTGGGTGGTAACACCGATTTGTGCACCACGAAACTCATTTAAATATGATAATAATAATAAATATATATAATGTGTCTTTCGTGCGACGAATGAAAATGACGAGGAATTTGATATTTGATGTCTGTGTGTTTTGTGTGAGTGAAAAATTTTTTTTTTTTGCGAGGGAGAAAACAAAAGCAAAAACACACTCGTCTTTTTTTCTTTTTTTTTCTTTTTTTCACACGACATGCACGAGCCCTTTTTGAGTTTTTTTTCTCAAACATCAAACGTCGATGCCTCAAATGCTCCAAATTTCTCACAGGGTATATATCTTTTAGTACACAGGAAACAAACGCTCTTCCGCTTTGAAAACGCGAGAGAGCATCGTTTTATTAGTCCGAGTAAAGAAGGATGTGGTGTTGGAACGTTAAGTTCTGTTGATACTCCTAGTTTTGAACAAAACACTTAACTCTCTGAAAAGTTTTCTTTGTGCCATTCGGGGTGGTCGAGCGATGATGACGACGACAACGAATTCTGAAATACGAAGAGGAGGAGGTGTGAGAGGGTGCTGTTGTTCGATTTCGACGAACACGAGGAGGAGGAGAACTTTTTCGAGGAGGAGGACGACCACCACCACCACCCTACAGAGGAGGAGGAGGAAAGCTTTGTTTTGTTTTGTCCTTCGAACAGCGAAGGCGTCGAAAAGATCGGATGATGATGTTTCACTCATCGTCGACAAAACGCGAAGACGACGAGCAAAACAACTTTTAAAAGCGGTGAAGGAAGAACTGCTCTCTTCTTCTTCTTCTTCTTCTTCTTCTTCTTCTTCTTCTTCTTCTCGCGATGACGATGATGATTCAGACGACGACGACGACAAAGAAGTCACCGGGGTAAAAACTCTGTTCGGGGTTCCGATGACTCCGGAAACCTCCGCCATCGCGCTCGTGTATTTCGTCCAAGGCGTCATCGGTCTCGCCTCGTTGGCGAAGAGTTTTTTCTTGAAGGACGAGTTACACTTGTCGCCGGCGGAAGCGGCGGTGGTGATGAGCATATCGTCTTTACCGTGGCTGGTGAAACCTTTGTGGGGGTTTATTTCGGATACCGTGCCTTTGTTTGGGTATAAACGGAAATCGTATTTGTGTTTGATGGGCGTCGTCGGATGCGTCGCGTGGTCGACGTTGAGTCAAGGCGTTTCGGTGGTCGATAATCGATGGACGGCTAGTTTTCTATTCGCAGTCGGGTCTTTGAGCATTGCTTTTTCGGACGTATTGATTGATTCGATCGTCGTGGAGAGAGCGAGAGAGTCAGAGGATAATTCAACGACTGGGTCGTTGCAAAGTTTGTGTTGGGGAATGGTTGCGTTTGGCGGCATAGCGAGTAGCTATTTTAGCGGCGAGTTGGTGGAGGAGAAAGGAAGCGCGTTCGTGTTTGCGTGCACGGCGGTATTTCCACTGCTGATTGCCGGTGCGGCATTTTTGGTCAAGGAAGAGAGAAAGGATTTTTCGACGAGTAGTGAGATGGTTGCGAACGTCGTCGTCTCGGGTGGTGAGAGAGAGGAAGAGAAGAACGGAAGCGTGGTTGAAGCTGGGAAGGAAACGCTTTCAACGTTATGGTCTGTGGTGAAACAGAAACAAATATGGGGACCGGCGTTGTTCATGTATTTATGGCAAGCGACGCCGTCCCCTGGATCGGCCATGTTTTACTTTTCGACGAACGAGTTACACTTCAGCCCGGAGTTTTTAGGCCGAGTCTCCTTCGCGCGTTCGTTAGCGGCTTTAGGCGGCGTCGGGTTGTACAACGCCTACTTCAAATACGTGCCATTAAAGAAGATGTTTACGTACTCTGCGATTTTAGCGACGGCGCTGGGATCGACGCAACTTTTGCTGGTCTCGGGGTATAACCGCGAGCTTGGGATTAGCGACGAGCTCTTTGCGTTAACGGACAGCGCCGTCTTGACCGTGCTCGGCGAGATTTCGTTTTTGCCGGTTTTGGTTTTAGCCGCGAAAATCTGTCCGAAAGGCGTCGAAGCGACTTTATTTGCATCGTTGATGTCGTTGTTCAACTTTGGTGGCGTAACCTCGCAATTTCTCGGCGCTGGTTTGACTGAAAAGCTAGGCGTTACCGCTGATAATTTCGACAACTTGTTCGAGTTGGTCGCCATATGTAATTTCACCACGCTGTTGCCGCTCGCGGCGATTGGATTCTTAAACGAAGTCGAACAAGAAGAAGAAGAAGAAGGCGACGACGGCGGCGGTGACGGAGAAGAAGGACAGAAGATGATACAGGCGTAGAAGTAGTAGTGATAAAATAGTCTAGCACCTAGTAGAAATAAATGTCGTGTTATTTTATACGTTGTACGTAGTGTTTGTATTTTGGCATCCGATGAGTACTCGAAACTCAGCGACGAAGGAAATTTTTCCCGTCGCAACCATTTCAGATGTAGAAAGCCCCTCTGACTGCATTTCGCAAGTCGTCATCGGGGACATTTTGTAAAGTTTTTTGTCAGGAACTCCCTCGAATCGCGAGTGATTGTCACTGGGACAACTACTACGAGCGTAAATCTACGAGAACGGTGATGAAATGTTTGCCCTCGAATCGCGAGTGATTGTCATCGGGCGTTGTCAAGCGGGATCTTTTTGTCAAAAACAGAACTTACGAGCGCAGCGTTGTCGCATACGATAATTTCGATAATCTTCTCTTTTCTCCTTTCCAGAGTCTCCTCTTTTCTTTTTTCCTCCCTCTTTTTCTCGCTTCTTTTTGTCTTGCGTTGTGTATTGTTCCTAAAAAACCATAAAATGAGACGTAAAACGTCAAGCTTTTACCGATTGTCAATTCATAATACTTCCGTGGATACCCATCCTCACGGTCTGTTGTTAATTCACCCCACAACATTATTTCTTTCTCTCTTTATTCCAACCATCATTTGTTGTTTTGAAACCTTTACTAAACACCACTTCATCCAAGATAAAATTCTAAAGCAATACCCGATAGTACTAATACTATAAATCAAGCGCATAAAGCGTAATAATAACGTGTGTTGTTGTTTCCTGTGAGGCGTATCTATGTGTGTTGTTGTTGTCGTGTACTTTTCTAATCCCATGGGCATTGAACGAAATCAAACAAAGAAAAAACCAATAATGCAAACCAAGTGTGTAAAATATTCTATATAATAGCATCCAATTTTTGAGAACGGAAAATCTGCAGAGCGATTGTCGACGACGATCGAACATAATAATTCGTTGAGTGGGCAAACGGATATAAAAGACAATGTAAAGCGCATAGAACGTATCTTTATCCGGAATCTTCTCGTTTTCTGATGATGAGATTGCTGCTCCACCTGTAAAGATTTGTGTTGTGTCAGTTGACGATCGAGTTACGACGTTACTCTGGGGTAAAAAAATTCCTGTGTCCAGCTTTTGGCGCCTGTCCTTGCGTTCCTGTATGTATATTTTGAATCCTCCGTAAGAGAGCTTTTTATCCTTCCTGCTGCTGTAGAAAACAAATACAGTTTGAATGTGTAATTCTCACTTTTCCTCCATGTAATCAATAGATAATAAAGCTTCCGTTTTTGGTCGTTGTGTCCTTCCAATTCCTTTTAATACGATATATTCCTCCTATAAGCATAACTGAAAATCCGTACAGAAACCAAACCTTTTTCTGCTCCGCTGCAATCTGTGCTAAGAACGAACGTGATAAATCAAACATCTCACTTCTATTTCTAATAGCGTAATAGGGTGTGTGCGTGTGTAAATGCGTCAAAGCGTACAAGCGTACTGTTGTTGTTGTCGATGCAGGCAGGGAATGGTTCATCTGGAAAATCTCATCGGGGGGATGTCGCGTATCGAAGCCGCGCGTGGCGAATACAGCGCGTATCGTCTCGTCGTGTACGTAATAATAATCGTCGTATATTTGTCTTCTTGCGCGCGCGTAAACATCTTTTTCGGATTTCTTCTGGATTCATTTTCATTCGTTTTCATTCGAGCGCGTACTTCTGCGGGTACAGTCGTTTTTCACGAAATCGATAGAAAACGCGGGCAATTCTTCCTTCCTTTAACTTCTTCTCTTTTTGGGTACGAATAGATCTCTCTCGTATAAGAATGAAGCGAGCGTACATGCGCGTGATACTATATCTGGTGTTCTACCCTGCGTGATATTATGAGAGAGTTGTTCGTCAGTCTTCGAAATGGAATAGAATAATCGTCGAGATCTTACCCTAGCGGAGATCGTAGAGATCACACGAGCGTTACGTGTTTTGATGCGTGAAACAAGTGGAAAACACGGCGAAGAAGTGGACGAAGAGGAAAGCAGTCGCAGTAGTAATAATACTCTGGGTGCAGCTGATTCGTTGTTGTTGTGCCTTTCCATCCTCCGCGAGAGAAAGAAAGAGAGAAAGAGAGAGAGAGAGATCAAAGAGAGATCTCACATCTCCTCTCTTCGCTGCTCTTTTCCTCCCAAGCGTCAAGAAAGTACCGACGAAAGAGATAAAAATCGGACCACAAACGTCTCTATTTTTTTGTTAGGTTTGGACACCCTAAACGTTTTTTTTGTACTTTTGATTGCGTAAAAGGCAGAGAAGACGCACAAAAAGATATGCGCCAGGCGACGACTTTGACGACGAAAGCGGCTTCTTTGTCTTCCTTTTCTTCTTTGAAAAGCAGCGCCTTCATTAAGAGGAGTTTTGGTTTTGGTGGTTTTGGGAAAAGAAGTTCTCTCAATTTCAATACTGCGACGACGACGAGGAGGAAGGGATTCGGGACGCAACGCATCGTCATCGGAGACATCGTCGGTGCAAAGACAACGAGAAGAAGAAGAACAACAACAACAATAACAACAACAAAAGCAGCTGCTGCTGCCGCGATGAGTAGTAGTAGTAACAATAATAAATACGTGCCAGGGGACGCGCTGACGAACGTGACCGTGTGCGTGACCGGTTCCAACCGCGGGATCGGGTTACAATTGGCGAAAGAGTTGCTCGAAAATGACAACACGGTTATAACCACCGCGCGAGATGTATCGAAAGCGAAGGATTTGTTGGAGTTGCAAAAGAAATACGGCGAAGGAAAAGTAAAAATAACCGAGCTTGATGTCGGGAATGAAAACAGTATTAAGGCGTGGGCGAGTCAGTTAGCCTTGGAGAAGATCAAATTGGACGTGGTGATAAACAACGCCGGGATTATCGGTAACGAACCCGGGTATAAAAAATGGACGTGGGACCTCGTCGATCAGAACGAGATGATGGAAGTCTTCAAGGTGAACTCTGTTGGCCCTCTCCTGGTGTCGCAACAACTGTTGAAACATAAAATTTTGAACCGCCCAGCGTTGATTGCAAACGTGACTTCAAAAGTAGGCAGCGTCGACGATAACGGGTCCGGGAAAGGGTACGCCTACCGAGCGTCCAAGGCGGCGCTGAACATAATCAACAAGAGCATGTCCATCGACTTGAAAGAAGAATTCGACGTGACGTGTATGTTATTGCATCCCGGGTGGGTGCAAACGGACATGACCGAAAAGAGAGGTCTGATTGAAACTCCAGAGTGTGCTAAAGGTCTGATTAAAGCCATGGAAGGTAAATACGGATCTTTGAACGGGCGCTGGTACGATTATAAAGGCGATGAGATCCCTTGGTAATACACAATTCATCCATTCAGTCTCTTTCCTTCATCTCTCTCCTCTCATCTCTTGTTTTTTTCTGTGACTCAAAATAAAGGAAATTCGTCATCATTTTCTGCACTTTTTTCTGTACAAAAGACAACCACCGCACATTTTGTGTCGACGCGCGCGCGAGTGTTGTTGGCCTTGCTTGCGACGCTCTCCTCCAACTCGTCCTACTTAATACTAATCGCGTTTAGTTTTATCTCGTTCACGTAAAACGACGCGCACATCGAGGATCAAAAAGTCGCACAGGAGTGAGCAATCCGATTATTGTTTATTAAAATTATCTTATTCTAAACGACGGGAAATACGTGGCCATGAACGACCCGTCGTCGTCCTCGCATCAGAAACATCATCGAGGAGGAGGAGGAGGAGGAGGAGGAACTACCCCGGCGACGAATACTACAAATACTACAAATAATAACAAAATAACACCGACAGCGTCTCACGAAGATCTCGTCGCGCAGCTCGTTCGACAGTCCCCATCGGTCATGTTCAACAGTAACAGCAATAACTCGATCGCAAAGACGCCGAGTCAAGCGGAGTTTGAGCAGTTTTTTCAAGCGCACGCTCAGGCGCAAGCGCAAGCGATGATGGCGCAAGGGAACAAAACACCCTCTGGTGGCGGGGGCGGGATGACACAAAGTGGATCCGGGCAAGATTTTACAAACTTGAGCCCGACGGAGATGATGATGAATACGAATAATACGAACGTTGGGGGGTCCGCGGAACAACCGCCGAAAGGGATCCCGAAAGTCGCGTCGTTGGATATGTTGAGGACGATGTTTTTCCAATCCGGTATGGCGAATGGCGGAACCACGGGCGTTCCCGGGATGACGCCAGGGAACATGCTCGGGTTGATGCAAAATCCATACGGGGGGAGTAACCCGAATTTAGCGAATTTGGGGCAGCAGTTTATGCAAAATATGGCCAACACGACGACAGGGTTTACGCCACCGGGCGTGGGTGGAGCGGCGAACGGGGGTGCGCCGACGACCAGGACCGGCAAGCCGGGGAGACCGAGAGGGTCGACTAAGAACGGCAACGCGTCGACGACAGCTGCATTAAAATCGGCGGCAAAAGGAGCTGTACAAAAGCAAAACTCTAAGAGAGGTTCGATGAAAACGAACGACGGTTTAGAAGCGTTGGCGATGGCAACCGCGGCCTCGGATGCGAAGAATAGTAAAAAAGGAGCAGATGCTACAAACAACAAAAGAGCGGCGCCGGGCGCGACAACTTCAGGAAAAAATGAAACGAGTCCAAAGAAAGAGGACGATAGCAGCAACAAGAAGAGTAAAACTAGCAAAGATAAAGATACCGGGTCTGAGGAAGATAACACCGCGGAGCTCGTGAAGAAAAACAGCCACGTGCAACTGGGTGAAAACGAAGAGGACGACGACCCGGAGATGGCGGAAATCCGCCGACAAAGACGTATGTTGTCGAACAGAGAGTCCGCGAGACGTTCGAGAAGACGTAAGTTAGATCACGTGGCGCAATTAGAAGGTCAAATCGCGAGTTTACAACGAGAACAAGCGCTGTTACTCGAAAGATATCGCCAAAGCGAAGAAGCCAGAGAAACAGTGTTTCGCGAAAACTCTGTCCTGAAGAAAGAGCTGACGAAGAAAGGTGTGGACGTCAACGCGATGCTCGTGACAAGCATGCGTGAAAGTGCAAGCGCAGAGAACTTAGCAAACAATTCGGCTGGAAACGCCGCCGCTATTGCTGCCGCCGTAGCCGCCGGGGCGAACACGTTCATGCCAAAACAAAGTTCCGGTAGTATTAGCAACTTCCTCATGTCCGCTGGGCCGAGTAACGTGAACTTAGCCGACGTAGGCGATGGTATGCTTCGCGTTCCGTCCATGCCGAGAGTTTCATCTGTCGGCGACTTAGTCAAACGAACGATATCTTCCGAGGCGTTGGCGAATTTCGAGCAACAACAAGCTGCCATCGCCGCGCAGATGGCTTCCAACGCCGCCGGTCTCATGGCTGGCGGCGGCGTGCCGCAAAACGGAGCGAGCAAAGACGGCGCCAGTCCTCGCGGCTTCGTGCCTTTTCGACCGACGTCGAGTTATCAAAACCTACTCGACGCCGCGAAGCTTGCCGAAAGTAACGAACGAGCAGAAAAGGAGAAGAAGAAGACCAACGGCGCCAAGAAGGGTGCTTCGAAGAAGTAAAGTATTCAAGGAGAAGCCTTATTATTAGTTTATATACATAGTAGTTTTTCTTCTCTGTATCTTCTCCCGAGAGGGATAGAAAGAGAAGAGAGAGAGAGAGATGAATGTATTTTATGTACAACAAATGAATGTAAAAGCGCTTAACTGGTTTCTCACTCAAAACGTAATATTCGTCTTTCGCGCGAGGAGCATTTTCGGTATATCGTGTTCCGCATCAACCGCGCGGCGGCGCTTCGTGTAATAATATATATATGCCGACAAGGAATGTCGTGATGAGTAGACTTTTAGATACTCAAAATCTATCTCGTTTTCCTCGAGCTTCTTCTTCTTCCGTCGCTTTTAAACGCCAAGTACGTTAAACTGACCAATTGCAAAGCGATGATAATCACGAACCCAGTCATATCGCCCCCGGCTTTTTTCATCCCAGCATTACCCGCGACCAGGAAATACAGCGTCGGCACGACCGTACACAGGAGCATTTTCATCAGTCTCTGATTGTTTTCACGAACCGCGATGACTTTCAAAATCGACACGAACACGTGGTTGATCCCCCACAATCCCCACATCATAGTTTGCGCATCCTTCCCTTGCGGGTTCATCAGTTGTAACATCTTTCCGTCGTCTAAAAGAGGTAAACCGTATAAAGGTGCGACAATATCTCTCCCGGCGGGTACGACGATAAACGCGGAGGAGAAGATGGCGATGTTTTTCATCAGTTTATCCATATTGTTCGTAGGTAAATGAATTGGAATTGCGTGTGTTCAAATGAGGTTTTAGGGGCGAATGTGACTTCACTTTCTCTCTTCCTCTTTCTCTCTCGGTCGATCAAATAAATGCCTTTAATGGCGGCTTCTTTGAAGGCTCCTTCTCCTCCTCCTCTGTCTCCTCCGACACAGGTTCGTTTTTTGTCGTCGTCGTCGTGTTGTTCTTGTCGTCGTTCTTTCCCGTCGTCGTCGTCGAGAAGTAATATCTTCTTTGGTCGAACTTTAACGGGGAAAACGAATGGAGAACGAGGACGAAGAGCGAAGAGTCGAGGTGGTGATGATGAGTTGAACGCGCTGGATATGCTTTTGCGAGGACGAGGAGAGGAAGCGACTATGTCTACTTCTTCGTCTGACGAGAACGAGGACGAGCAAAGCGCAGAGAAGAAGAAACCGATGACGACGAAACCGGTGGTGGTGGTTAGGGATATTACGGTCAATTTGGACGAAGAGACGGCGATAAACGTGTCCGTCCGAGTGGACTCGGCATCCTCTCGAGTCGTGCATTACTCTCAATATCCTCCGCTCGGAGTGATTGTAGAACCGACTCGAGACGGGGTGAAAATAACCGAAGTGACGGACGCGTCGTCGCCGTTTCGAGCGAACGACATAATCAGAGCAGTTTCAGGGATGATACCGACGATGAAGTATGGGCAAGGGAACTTACTATTAGGCGGTAATGGCAGACCTGGGTTTAAAAGAGTCATGTGTACCGTGCGCTCGGCGTTGGAGATTCGCGAAGAAGAAGAAGAAGAGGAAGACGAAGAAAGGCTGTTACGGTTGATAGATGTGGAATTCGAGACGTGTTTGAAAGCTATACAGAGTAACAGTAAAGCCGGTGACTACGAGGTTGTTTTAGTCGTCGAGAGACGCAAAGCGGCGGCGGAATGAAACGGATGAGTAGTAGTCGCGTAGAACTTAAGTAGTTGCATCATTTCTCGTTTTTGTGCGAGTGCTCGTGTAAGAATAAAAATTAGAAACCAACCATGCTCGCTAAACGCAGCTCGTTAATGTTCGCTTCATCCATACCACTTCCGCCGTATTTCGGTCGCATGTTTCGGAATTTTGCCAACTTTTCCCAAAAGTCGCTCTTACCCAGGCCGGCGACCGTGGCGTCGAACACTTCGCGGTCGTCCACCAACGCCAACAACATGCGAGTCGACCCAAACGCCTCCGAATTCAATTCAAACTTTTCCTTTTCCGCGTTGTCTAATCCCGCGACGTCTTTCTCTAAAGAACGCATGATATCGTCTATTAAATCTGGCGAGCATCGCAAACCGAGCATTCGTAACGCGATGGCTAATCTTAAACCTGGACTATCTACAGAGGACACGTCTTTACATTCCAACAGTTCCGGCACTTTCGCTTCCACCTCGCTCGCACCAAACACGTCTTTATAACACTTTTTAATCCCTTCGAAATGATCCGCACCGACCACGACAACCACAGAATTCGCGCTCTGTCCGTCCTCACTAGACACGCACTTACGAATGCAAGAGGTCATGATTTGATCGCGTTCGTCGATGATGTACTTTTGGAACGCGTCGTTCTCGGTTATAATCGAATCGCACTCCTGTCTCAGCTTATCACTTTCCGGCAACAACAACCTATAATTTCTCTCCGACTGTTTGCTAAACGCCTCGTCCAACTCCTCTAACGTTGGTTCAGTGACTAACCTCCCGTACGTGCTTCTTTTCGGTCTATCCGCAAAGACAATCTTCGCGTCCACGTACATCGCCGCGGCGTATACCAGCGGTTCCGCCGGCAACTGTTCTCGCATGGACATCCAAAAATCTCCCACCAACGCGTCCTTATCCACTTCTGATTTCATCTCCCCGGCCAATCGAGTCACAAACGTTAACGCTTCGTCCAACGTCGGATCTATCATCATCTGTTGCACGCCTTGCTCGAACGTGACCATGTTCCCGTGTTGCTCGCCGTGGCCCGCCGAGACGGCGGTTTCGCACACCACGAACTTCGGTTTCGATTTCATGATATATTCCGCCGCTTCGTACTCCTTTTGCGTGTGCGTGATGCCGAACAAGGACACTTTTTCGTCCAATCTTTCGCCAGTTTGGAAATTCTTTTCATTGTTATTCTCTTGTTGCTCAGCGGCGACACCGACTCCGCGACGACGACGACGATGGTGATGACTTTGTTGACGATGGGTTTTTCCCCGGTGGAAATGTGCAACGAGATGATTCTTCTTCTTCTTCTTCGTCCCAAGACTCGCTCTGACGATGAACCCTCCTCTCGAGTCAGAAAAAGAAGAAGCACTGCTGCTGAAAGACGTGCTCGTCGAATTGTTTTGAAGCGAAGGAAACGCGCGACAGAAGTTGTTTAGTGAGAGCGTCATTTTGATTTTTTGTGCGGCGGTTTTATCCAAAAACAACTTTATCATCAAAAACTCCTCTACTCCTAAACTAGTATATAGACTATGTTAAAGTCCCCGATGAGCGTTGTTATTTCGTCAAAAGGCGGCTTTTCTTACCAGCGATGTGTCGATCCTCCCCGTCCTCTTTCGACGACGCGGATTTGCTCTTCTTCTTTATCTCATGTATCACATGTCCTTCTTACCGGTCCTGTCGCGATGTTCGGCGTACCAAACAGGAACTTTCACGTGACTCGTCGTCGTGAACGTCTTCCCGGCTTCCCCGCCCATCATGTCGTTACTTTTCGGTACCTGGTTTCCTCCTCCTTTGGAAGAACTTTTCTTCGCCTGCTCTATGTCTCGTTTCAACTGTTCTGCTTTCTGTTCTTTCTTCGCCTTGGACGCGTCGCGTCTCGCTTTCGATTTTTTGTTCGATTGTTGCTTGTTTCGAGGTAACACGTTCGTCGAATTCTTCGTTGATGAATTCACGGATCTCTTAGTAATGTTCTCCACGTTGAACGCGGGTCCACCTTTCTTCTTCGTCGTTTTCTTCTTTTCCTTCCCTGTTCCATCTTTCTTCTTTTTGAGCACCCACCACGCCGCGCCGACAACAACCAAAGCGAGCGCTTGTAGGGAAAAGCTTTCATTTTCATCGGCGGAAATCTTCTTCTTTAACTTCTTCTTTGTCGTCGTTTTCGTCGCCATCTTTTCGCGCACAAAAAAAGAAAGAGCTTATCGTATATCAGAGAGCAGCGAGAGATTCTGTGTCTCCGCTTTTTCTTCTTCTTCTTCTTCTTAAACGAGAGAGAGGCAAACAAAGTCTCTCAAGAGTTGTTGTTTTGTCTGGGATTTTTTATCCAAGGAGAAAAATCAAAACCAATATTTAGGGTTTAAAATTTTGAGTAAGAATTACGTACTCATAAGTCCGTAACTCTTACTCAAATTTGACTCTGTGAGTGCTTATTTCTTACTCGTACGTCTGCACGTCTTACTCACGATTTGCTCCATTTTTACCTCATTTTTACCTCATTGTTTTACGAGTTTCAACGACGTTGAAACACAGCAGAGAGAGGCAACACAAATTGAGAGAACAGATGATGAAGAAAAAAGGAGGAGTAGGTTTTAAAGCGGTGTCCTTGAACGACTCTTTCGAAGAGGAGGAGGATTTAGAAGAAGAAGCGTCTCCTTTTCCTCCTCCTCCTGGAACCAAAAGGAACGACGACGTGAACGAAAAAGAAGAAGAAGAAACATTCGCGACGCCAATGACGACGTTTAAAATAAAAACGGGATCTGATGATGCGACTGCTGCAAACGACGTAAACGGCTTAACTTCGGAAGAACGAGGAGGAGTTTCGGCAAAAACAAACGTCGCGAGTGGTGGTAATGGTGGTAATGGTGGTTTTGGCAGCAACGACTCGTCGCCGACGACTTTAATTGCGAACGAATCGAGAGATACGATTTCAGAGTTGAGAAACAACATCAATGCGTCGTCTCCGACGAAGAAGAACAATACTAATTTCTTGTACAACAATAATCACCAGCAGCAGTATAATCATCATCAAAACAGAAACGAAAAAGACAATAACGAGAGCGACGTGTACCACGTGCACAACCGGTCGATAAGCGCGACGAGTATGGATGGGTTAATTTCCCGGTTAGACGAGGAAAGCGGGAACGGAGGAGTCGGCGAGAGGACGAACGATTCGCGATTCAACGAATTCTCGGACGGCGGCGGACGACGGAGAGAAGACGGTAGCAGTAGTAGTAGCAACGCGATTGTTCGAGCGTGTTCGAAAGCGTTAGATATTCCGTGGTGTTTCGGAGAGTCGAGGAAAACGAGGAAAAACGTGGTATCGATATCGATTGTATTGTTGTTGATTTTGTTCGCCGCGATTCCGTTGCGACATTGGCAGCACATGTCGCGATGAAGAAAGAGTTTTACGCCGCGTTTTAGAGATAGTATATGTAGTGGTTTTTAGGAATATGTCAGCGTTTAATTACAGGTACAAATTACAACAGCTTTTTTGATATACATTGCGAAAGCGTTTTCTTTCGCGCTTTAAAGTCTTTCTCTCTCTTTCTCTCAAATCTATTCGCGCTGCTCAAAAGTTTCTTCCGAAATCCGGAATATCTGGCGGCCCGATGTAATCGATCCTCGGTCCCATCCCCGGATGTAACGGCTGCCTCGGAAACGACGGCGGCCCTCTGCTGCTAAACGGATCGTTTCTGTCCGGATACCCTCCTCCGAGTATTTCGTTTTGTCGTTGTTGTTCTTGAAGTCGTCGTCGTTCGAGGTCCAAGCGTTCCCACTCCTTGCACTTCAAACACTCCTTCTCTTTCGCAGGCTCGACCATCCCGCGGTGGTTTAATATCTTCTCCTTTACCATTTGATTCACGATATCCTCCCCGAGCTTTCGAACGGATTCTTCTTTGATGGTCACCAACAGCGTCTTTATCTCGTCTTCTTCTTCTTCTTCTATATCTCTTTCTGTTTCAAACGCAAACGTAACACTCAAAGTGTGTTTACCCACTCTCGTCGAGCGCACGTCGACGAGAGTGCTCAATTCTCCATCATCGGAAAAATCGAATCGGTACGTAGCGCTACTCTCACTGCTAATATCACCGCTTTTGCTGCTCGCCCACGGCGGCAACAAAACGTCCACGTCGTCGTCCACAATCTGATTCGTTTCCCTAACGAGAACCCATCCGTTGGCTAAAAGGAACGAGTGCACAAAAACCATGGCCAAAAGATCATTTTGCGTTTGACTTAAACTCCCTCGTCCCAAAAGTGCAACAGTCATTCGCGCGAGGGCGAACGTGGACGCTCGCGCGGGGACTACCGGAGGAGGACAATCGTCTCTCATGATGATGTGTTTGTGTGTCAATTTGTGATGTTATCTCTCGATATAGAAAAATGTGAGATGTTGGTTAAGCGATATACATAGAACACTCGAGACAAAAAGAGGCAAAACAAACTTTGAATACTCTCTTATTCTTTTTCTTGTCTCTGTCTTCTCACTTTTTGTGTTGTTGTTGTTGTTGTGTGATGATGGCACACACAGACAGTAGCCGTGCATCGTTTCGTATGCGTAAATATAGCAAAATCGTAATCGAACAATTAATTCTCTCTCTCTCTTAAAGGTCTTCTAAATCGGTCGGCTGCTCTCTCTCTTCTCTCTCTCCCAAAACGTTTCCTAATAATCGGAGCGAATAATTGAACGTCTTCGATCTTCGTTGTCGAATCATCGGTTTGATGACGTTATTCGCTCTAATTCCAAATCTTAGTACAGTGGTGATAACAAGAGTCTCTCTCTTATTATTTCCGGAACCCCATCAACCTCCCCGCGCTATTCTCCACCGCTAAGAACATCCCGCACATCCCTCCACAAATCATCGCCGTGATCGCGGTTGGTTTTTTCAGGCAATATGAACTGGTGTTGATTGTTTTCGCCCCTGCCCACATGCCGAACGGGTACGACGCTATTGGAAACGCGATCGCGGTCGCCCAATCTTGCGTGTTGAAGTTTGCGATGCATTTCGAGATGGATGGATGTTTGTCCGTCACCGGGTACTCGGGTTGGTCCGTTATCACGCCCATTATTCGTGGTACTTTTTTGTATCTACCTACTCTTCCTCTTAAACTCTCTCTCTCTCTCTCTCTGCTAAAGTAGTGTGAAGAGTCGCGCTCTTTGTTGTTGTTGTTGTTGTTGTTGTTGTTGCGCTCGAAAGAGTGAAGTTTCGAATCCAATGTCCTGCACAAAAACGGGTAGAAGAACGCGAAGAAGAAGAAAAGATGCCGCAAGGTATGGGTCAAGACGCGTCCTCGCCGCCGAGGTTCGTGGAGGAGTTGGACGAAAGCGCGAAGAAAGAGAAGAGACATCATCGAGGAGGACGAGAACAACGTAAAGCGACGGGGAAAAGGAGTCGGAGATACACTTGGTGGAATGGAAACGATGATGGTTCCCCGGGGAAACGTGATTCAAAAATCATCAATAAAGAGGACGACGATTTGATGTTGAAAGAGATAAAGACGAAAGAAGACGAAGAAATAGACGAAACGATGAAGACGAGGACGACGTCGGATACGACGAAAATGCTCGTTTCCGGCGGCGTCGCCGGCGCGTTTAGTAAATCGTGCACGGCACCTCTCGCTCGGTTAACCATTTTAAGACAGTTGCAAGGCACGAACGCGGTGCCGGGGTGGTCGAACAGCGTCGTCGCCAAGCAAGATTTAGGAATCGTGAAGAGTCTCAGGCACATCGTGAACACGGAAGGCGTTCGGGCGTTGTGGAAAGGGAACGGAGTGACGATTGCGCACAGATTACCGTATTCCGCGATTAATTTTTACACGTACGAAAACACGCTCGACTTTATCGAAAACGAAGTCGAGGGGAGGTGGAACGTGAAAGAGTATCAGGCGTGGGAGGTGACGAAAAGGTTGGCGGCCGGGGCGTTTGCCGGGTGTTTTTCGTGCACGATGACGTATCCTTTAGATTTGGTGAGGACGAGGTTAGCCGCGCAAGTGACGCCGACGATGGCGGAGACGAGCGCGAGCGGAGGAGGTGTCGCGTCGACGACAACAATAAACGGTGGGCAACAACATCCACACTATAAAGGGATTTTAAGGAGCATGAGAACGATTGTCAGCGAAGAAGGCGCGAGAGGTTTGTATCGCGGCTTACCGCCGACATTAGTCGGCGTCGGGCCGAACTTGGCGATAAACTTTGCCGCGTACGAAACTTTGCGGAACTATTTCGGCAACAACACCGGCGAGTTTGGAAAAGAGAATCCGATGTTTATCAGTTTAGCGTGCGGGTCAGCCTCGGCGGTCGTTTCGGCGTCGGCAACGTTCCCTTTAGATTTAGTGCGTAGACGCATGCAAATGCGCGATGCGACGAGAGGAGATACTTTCTTAGCCGTCTTCAAAAGAGTCATCCGGAAAGAAGGTTTTGTCGGTTTGTATCGCGGCATCTACCCGGAGTTTGCGAAAGTAGTACCGGGCGTTTCGATCACGTACGCGACGTACGAGTTATTGAAACGATTAGCAGGAGTGGACACGGGTAGAATGTAAAATTAGAACGATTAGAAGCTTAATAGTTTGTTAATGATATATGTCTTATTATTTAAAATATAGATACTCGCTGTGTCTTTCTTTCTCAGTGTTTGTGTGTTTTTATGTGTGTGTGTGTCTCTCTCTCTCTCTTGCTTTAACATTGGTGGTGGTACAAATATTTCCTCACGTGCACAGCATTAAGTTATAATACGGCGGTTCTGGCGCGAAACGACGAATGATTTCGTTCACCAACACGTCTTTTGGAATATCGCTCAAGGTTGTGATACGAGCAGTAACACTCGCGGAAGCTGGCGGCGACGAATACATCGATGCCTCCGTTTGTTGTTCGTTCGTTGCTTTTTTGTCTTCTTCTTCCTCTTTTTCTTCCTCTTCTTCTCGTTTCGCGTGCGCGAAAGTCCACACGCGCAGAGTTTCCCTAACAGCCGACTGGAACGCGTTGCTCTGGTAACATTTCAAAGTTTTGTTCGTTCTCGGACTCCAATTCGTCACAGTCTTCGGGTACGTGATTGAAAACACCTCCGCGCTCGATCTTCCTCCAGACGAAGGCGCCATGTCCCCTTCGTCGTCGCCAGAATCTTCTTCCGAATCCATCGTTTCCGGTGGTGGATAAAACACCGGACTATCCCGAATCACCAACCTTTCTGGCAGCTCTCTTCTTTCTCCTTCTTCTTCTTCTTCTCCTCTTCCTCTTCCTCCTACCTCCTCGTCCTCCCCGTCGTCCGAATGTTCTTCTTCTCTCGAAGACGCCGTTTTAAACGTCCAAGGGTGCGTCAAATACGTCTGCTGTCGATGTCTTTGCCCAGGTTTTAACAGCTTATACGGTTGGTGGTTGCCATCGTAATCAATCCACAGCATTCGAACGTTCTCGTTCGTCCTGTTTTTATGTGATGAGAGGAGAAATGAGTGTGATATAAAAGCAAACATATATGCGCGTGAGTATGACAAGACAGAGACAAGACAACTGGATAAAACGCCTAAAGAGACAAAAAGACGAAAAACAATTTCTCTCTGTGATCATGAATATCATCTGCATCAAACGTACCCGTTCTCGAACCAGACGTGACAGCTTCGCTCCGATCGACCCGATCTTATGTTGTTATATTTAGTGTTCTCTTCGTCGTCGTCTTCAAACATCGGATCGATTCGGTGCGGAAACAACCACATCGTTTCGTCTCTGCTCAGACGATGACATTGACGCGACGGTGGAGTTGTTTCAGTTTCGCGAGAAAAAGATGCGCGCAGAAAACGACGACGTCGAAAACCCCGACGAGAATTGTTGGTGGTGGTGTTGTTGGTCGTTTTCGTAAACAACACTTTCAACGGGTGCAAAAGGAAAGAGAGAACGACGAGGAACGCCGCGCGCATTAGTAGGATTGCTTTATGATGTTGCGCGAAGTATGTGACGAAATTTCGAGATGACATGCGATAATACGCGCGCGTTTTCTCTCTCTCTTTTTAACGTCTGTTCTAACTCATCCACTACCTCCTAATAATTATTTATCTAACGACTATTATCTGTTGTTATCGGCTAACAGCTTTCTCCAGTGCGAGCGAGCGGACCACGTGTGATTTAAATCGCCCTCGCTTCGATGAAACTCTTCCTCGGTTAACACCACCCCGGCGGTCCAATCGACCATTTCCGGCGCGGTCGGATGCGAGATGCGATATTCAGCGGAATATTCGCCTTTCATGTTCACGTGAACGTGAATAGGATCGTGTTGATATTTCAACCAACAGTCTTGGTATTTAAACTCCCCAGCCGCCGGCGCGAAACAGCCCTGTTCTTTCGGACAATACACCCAAACGTTGCACGGATAATAATTCGGCGCTTTCGGAACGTAGTCTTTGCACGATTGACAACACCGGCCGGCGTCTGGCTGTTTATTTTGGTTCCCCCAAACGTTGGCGTAGCCGTCGTAATCGGTGTGTTCGCTCGTAAAACACGACTCGTGTTTCTTCAACTCGTTTCTCGCTTTGTTCCTCTCTAAATCGTGCGCGAACAACCACTTGATCTGAGGGCCGCAGCAGTTTTCGTTCCCAATCGCTCGCAACACTTTTTCCGCTTTTTCCTTCGGGAACCCGGCTTGGATGAGACCGTTCACGTTCTTCTCGTCCGGTTCGTACGTTTTTTCTATAACCGGCGTGACGCCAGAGTTGGAACTCATCACCGAAATCCCGAGCTGCGCGTCCGATGTAAAAAACGACTCAGAAAGCGCGAGCGAAAACAAAAACAAAAACAAAGCTTTTGGAAAGAAGTTTAAAAAGGAGAACGATGATCGTTTGGAGGAAATCATCTCGAAATCGCCATAAACTCTCTCTCTCTCTTCCTCCTCCTTTCTCTCACTCTCGTCTCTCTTTATAAAGAGTGTGGTACGATGTTCTTCTTTTCTTCCCTCTTTAAGAAGAATCTGCATTTTTTCAAAAAAAAACCCTAAACACCTTTTTTCTCCTCTCTCACTCAAAAGAAAAAGAGCCGCGTCTCCCTCCATTAGTATATCTTTGACATACAAAACATCATTCATCTCGCTTTGCGCGCTTTAGGACACAACGAACGCGCGGTATTCACAGTAAAGAGAGAGAGAGAACAATTTGCCAGATTTAAGTAGGACGAAGTTTTACAACGCGCGCGCAGAAGATCATTTGCAGAGAGAAAGAGAGAGAGAGAAAGAGAGATTAGATTTTAGACATGTCTGCGACGTCTCAGTACGGCGCGAATGCGAATGCGAACAACGATCCTTCTCAACAAGAAGGAGGATCGTTAGGCAAGAAGGAGGCAAGAAGAGACCAGTGGAACGTGCCCGGCGGCCCGATCGACCCAGGTGTTTTAGCGAAATACAACGACTGGGTTCGCAGACAACCGTTACAAGCCATGGTGGGTTCTTTAGTTTTTATTGTCCTCTTAGGCGTCTTTGAGTCGTTGAGAGACGATTGGTCGATATTACCGTATTACGGCGAAGCGGTGATATTAGAGACCGTTTTGAGTTTAGATAACATCGTCGTGTTTCACCAAATCTTCGAGAGTTTGAAAGTGCCAAACTCGAGACGACCGAGTATTTTACTGTTGGGTGTACCGATTATGATTGGCGTACGGTTGGCGTTGTTTTTGGTGTTAAGAGGGATGTTGTCCAAGTTTTGGCCGGCGTTTATCGTTATTGGTTTATATTTAGCGTACCAAGGGTACCAGACGATGATGGAAGAAGACGAGGACGAGGACGAGGACGAGGACGAGGATAGCATAGACGAGCAAGCGCAAGGAGTCACCGCGTACGTGAGAAGAACGTGTCACTCCTTCGGGTGGGTCACGAGGAAGTACCACGGAAGCGCCTTGTGGGTCACGGGGGGAGACGAGTTGGTGGAGGATGAAAAGGGAGGGGTCGTTTCGTCTGCGAGAAGATGTATGGTGACGCCCGCGTTGGTTTGTCTCCTCGTCATCGAGTTGTGCGATATTATCTTTTGCATCGACGGCGTGGCGACGATTTACGAGTTGGACCATTACCGATTGCGAGCGGCGATTATGGGGGACATCACGGCGGCGGTGTTTGTGAGAACGTGTTATCCAGTCGTCGGGAACGCGGTGAATTTATTTCCAGACGTGAAATATTCCGTCGGTTTAACGTTAATTTTCGTCGGTTTGGATATGATATTGGACGCGTTTGATATCGATTTACCGGCGTGGGCGTTGGGCGTGTTGATGCCGGTGTTGTTCGTCATCGGCATCGCGAGTTCAATGATCAGAGGTGGGGGTACGTCTAAAGATTTGAGTAAAATCATGGGAGATGGTTGCGATTATACCGACAGGAAAGTAAGTAACGAGGAAAGGGAGGAAGTCGTCGTCGACTCTGGAAAGAAGTGATGATGTTGACGACGACGTTAAATAGAAAACACGACGCGTTTGTAATATTAGTTGCTTAAAAAAATAAATCTATTATTGCCCATCACCCGTATTATATTCTTACTTCTACCGCGCTGTTGCTGCTGCTGCTGCTGCTGTTAAATACTGTCTCTCGTACCTCTCCACTTCCCTTCCCAAAGCGCTTTTCAGCGAGAGCACCTCCGCGGACGCTTTCGTCAACTCGCGAAACTTTTCAATCACCGCTCTCGCCTGGTATACCGCTTTCTGTCTTCTTCTTCTTCTTCCAAAACTTTTATTATTACTCCTTTTCGTCGTTTGCTCATCTTCTTCTTCTCCCTCCTTTTCTTCCACCTCGTCGTCGTCGTCCGTGATGAACACCGCTCGAAACGCGTCGCGCTCGTCGTCATCATCACTCGAAGAAGAAGTCACTTTTGCGACGCAGCACTTCGCCGATGTTTTCTTTGCTTCCACGTCGTTCGCCACCGCTTCCCATCCTACCGCGCCGAGCGAATATCTCGCCCGCGCGATCGACATCATCGCCTCTCGCGTCTTTTCTTCGTGCGCTATTCGCGTCTGCGCGTACTTGTCCGCTAAGTCGAACACGCGAGTAAACGTTCGCTCTTGATTCTGTTGTTGTTGTTGTTGTTGTTGTTGTTGTTGTTGCGCTGCTGATGATGATGCATATACTCCCGCTTTTTCTCTAAAGTCTTCTTTACTATCTTCCTCGTCGTCTCTGTGTGTCTTCTTCGCGTTTTCGTTGGTCTCCATCGCGTGAGAATGTATATATATATATACCACGCGCGCGTGTGTTGTTGTTGTTGTTGTTGTTGTTGTTGTTGTTGTGTGTATTTAACTGTTTCCTGCCAACACACACTGAGAGACGCCTGTTTTTCCCAAACAACGTTCACATCAAACGCAGAGAAGGAAAAAAGTG